>OIWM01002868.1_pt1 | contig 13413 bp, 11 predicted proteins | sample 1587451 | NCBI WGS metagenome assembly OIWM01 (sample SAMEA3888907, study PRJEB22519) | human gut metagenome | biome: human gut; feature: human-associated habitat; material: faeces | place: Denmark | collected 2011
GTGAGCCGCACGCCGGTCAGAGAAGCCATTCGGAAACTGGAAAAGGAAGGGCTGGTAACGATCGAGCCGCGCAAAGGCGCCTACGCGTCCGATATCTCCATCAAGGAGATGATTGACGTGCTGGAGGTCAGACAATATCTGGAAAGTCTGGCTGCCGGTATGGCCGCGGCCAGAATTACGCCGGAAGAAAAGCTTAAGCTGCAGGAGGCGACCGACGCTTATAAACAAGCGATTGAATCCGAGGATACCTCCGAGATCATCAAATGGGACGAGAATTTCCACAAGATTATCGTAGATTGCAGCGGAAACAAGACGCTGATTCAGATGATTTCACAGGTGCAGGAGCTCGCGCTGCGTTTTCGCTACATCTACTACGATGATTTTTCGAGATACAAGAATCAACCGCTGGAACACCAGGAAATCGAAGAAGCCATCATGAACGGCAATGTCGAAAAAGCCAGAAAGGAAGCAAACGAGCATTTAGCCAGACTCAAGGAGTTTGTCATGCTGCAGGGAGAAAAAATCGTCAAAGGAGGCCAATAGGCCTTCTTTTTGTCTTACAAGGCATAAGCGGACGCGTTTTGGAATAGATTGTAGCAAGACCAAATCTGGAAAGGGGAAAAGCTATGACCTACGAAAAGGAAATTCCGGAGTACGCGATGGTGCCGGCAAAGGAAATGGAGGAGCGCGTCATCACGCCCGTCGGCAAAGAGGCCGTCTATACCGAGGTACAGCTCACCAACATCAGCCAAAAGCCCAAAACGATGATTACCATAGAAGAGGACATCCTGGTGCCGGATACCAAGCCGGATCTCGCGAGAATTTTGTTGATTGACGGAACGCCGCGCCCGTCGAACCGCCGTCTCGGGTCCGTAGAGAAGGGAGAGGATTCCCTGAGTCTCTCCGGTGAAATCGAACTGCAGACGCTCTATCTTCCTGAAAAACAGGAGGGTGCGGAAACCGTGATTTCGGTGCAGACGCGAGTGCCGTTTCAGGAACAGTGCCATATCGCGCTGACGCCGGAATCCACGCTGCAACTGGAGATTCATGTCGAAAAAATCGAGTACATGGTCATTAACGAGAGAAAATATCGCGTCAAGATTTTTTTGGCACTCTGCATCCGCGAGTATGTCGACCGCAATCCGGCGCTTTTTGAAAGCATCAACGGAGAAGAGATTCAGACGCGGCGGGAAAAAATCGAAATGACCAACGTCGCGCAGAGAAGAAGTGATACCCTGCATATCTGTGAAGATCTGGATATCAAGACAGAATACCCGCCGGAAGCGGTCCTCTGTCAGAGCATCGCGGTGGTAGAGAATTATAAACAGGTGACAGAAGAAAAGGTGGTAATCAGCGGCTTTGTCTGTGTCAATCTTTTGTATCGCTGCAGAGAAGATGGCGAATATTGCGAGGATCTGCATCAGGCGCGCGAAAAGGTGGAATTCACGCAGTTTATTCCGCTGCATGGCGGCGGGGTCGCGGGCGCGGGCAGTCAGATTGTCTTCGATGGCAGTGACCTTAGGGTTAAGCCGGCGCGCGGAGAAGATGGGGAAGAAATTCTGCGCCTGGAAGGAGATCTTCTGACCGAAGTCGAAATCTACCGCAATACGGAACGGGCTGTCGTCGTGGACGCTTATCACAGGGAAAAAGATTTTTTGTGTGATTATCAGGAGGAACCCTGCTGCACACTGATCGGAACGACGATGGGAGAGGCTTCCTTACGGGAGATTTTTTCACCGGAGCTGCCGGAGAGCGAGCTCGCGCGGGTTCTGTACACAGAGGGAAGGGTTTTGGATGGACACAGCCGCTGCGAGCAGGGCAAGATTGTTACGGAGGGAAAGCTGTCTGTCAGACTTCTCTGTCTGTGCGGTGGAAACCCGGAAACAGCAGGACAGCTGTTCAGCGTAACGGAGGAACTGCCGTTTCGCGTGGTAACGAGTCTGCCGCAGCTAGAAGGCAGCGAGAGCATTCGCGAGCAGATCTTTATCAAGGAGCTTTGGGCAGAAAAGATCAATGGGAAGCAGCTCGAATGCAGCGCGAACGTACTGGTTATGACGGAGGTGACGCGGGAGAGCGTGATTCGGCTGCTGACGAATCCGGCATTCGCGGAAGGAAGCGGCGCGCGGCAGCCGGCGCCGATGGTGATCTACATTGTCAGGGAGGGCGATCAGCTTTGGGAGATCGCCAAAAAATATAAAAGTACGGTGGACGCGATCATCGAAATCAATCAGCTCGCGGAGGAAAATCCGCGGCCGGGACAAAAACTGCTGATTCTCAAATAGGGAAGCATGAGCTCCCACGAAGAAATATCGGCGCTGCGGGTATAAAAAAGAAAAAATCGTCCATAATGCTCTTATCAGGAGGAAAATTATGGACGAAAAAAAACAAAACAAAACCGGAATCATGATTCTTTTGGCGATGGTCGCCGCGATGGGATTTTTGGCGGCGACCGAGGGATGGCTGCGCGTCAGCGAATGCGGAGAGGTGCTGCCGGGCGAGCTGCCGCCTTCAGCGGTAGAGGAAACCGGTGATTGGGATACAGGATCCGTCAACGAATATCCGGGCATTATCCGCTTCCATGTCATCGCGAACAGTGACAAGCAAGAGGATCAGCAAATCAAGTACATGGTACGCGATGAGGTATTTCGTAAACTGGAGAACGCGCTGACGCGCAAACTGCTGCAGGAAGAAGCGCGCGTCAGCGCGGAAGCCTCTGAGCCGGCAGCGAAAAAAGAAAGCGTGGCACAGGCCGAAATCAGCCGCGCGTATATCAGAGAGCATCTGCCGGAAATTGAGACCTGGGCGCGGGAATGTCTGCGCGCGAGCGGGTGCGCCTATACGGCAAGTGCGCGATACGGCGTCTGCGCGATTCCGGCCAAAAACTATGATGACCTCTATTTCCCCGCAGGGAATTATGAGGCGCTGACGATTACGATCGGAGAGGGTGCCGGACAAAACTGGTGGTGTGTCATATTCCCGCCGTTGTGTATGGTGGACGCGGCGGATTCTGCTTATCGAGATTCCTTCCACATTGACGCGCAGGGACGTTTGGTGCTCAAATCCAAAATTCGAGAGCTGCTGGATCGGGCATCGTGATTTTGGAACGATCGTTGAGCGATATTTCCTGCCGAATAAAATGAAAAGGCTCAGCAAAGGATGCTGAGCTTTTTCGGTTATATTAAAAATTGTAGGAGAAGCGAATTAGTTTTTGTCGGAAGCTTTGGCGCTGTCCTTTGTGTTTTGTTTCTGCTGAATTTTGGCGGAGTCCTCGAGCTGAACGTCAACCTTGAGAATATCGCCGCCGCGCACGATGGTAAAAGTTACGGTATCGCCGACCTTATGCTTTTGGATTTCCTTAATCAGCGTGGCGGAATCAGTCACCTTGACATCATCGATATAGTAGACCATGTCGCCTTGCTGCAGACCCGCCTTTTTGGCGTTGTCCCCGGTTACGCCCATGATATAGACACCGGTGATGGAAACACCGTACTGCATCGCGGTACTGCTGTCGGTCAGATCCTGGATCTGGATGCCGGCAGCGGGACGTCCTTCCACATAACCATTTTTGATCAGCGATTTCGCGACACTTTCAACCTTGTCAACCGGAATGGCGAAGCCGAGACCTTCGACATCGGAGCCGGAGGATTTCGCGACGACCAGACCGATCAGATCGCCGTACTGGTCAAAGAGTCCGCCGCCGGAGTTGCCCGGATTGATGGAGGCGCTGGTCTGAATCAAGGTCATGGATTTGCCGTCAATCGTAATTTCGCGTTCCAACGCGCTGATGATGCCGTCGGTTGCCGTACCGGAAAGCGTCCCGAGCGGGTTGCCGATGGCAACTGCCAAGCTGCCGACGGAGACCTGATCCATGCTGCCCATGCTGACCGGAGTCAAACCTGTTTCGTCAATCTTGATGACGGCGACATCGGTTTGCGCGTCGGTCGCGACGAGTGTCGCGGGATAGGACTTGCCGTTGTATAGGGTGACCTGAATGCTGCTTGCGCCGTCAATCACATGGTTGTTGGTAATGATATAGCCGTCCTCGCTGTAGATGACGCCGCTGCCCGCGCCCTGCGTAACATATTGACGCAGCCAGGTGTCTGTGGCGACGGACTCGGTTTCAATCGCGACGACGGAATTTTCGTTTTTTGCGACGATTTCCTCAATCGAGAGCTCACTGCCTGTCGCCTTGGCCAAATTGTAGTACGTTGTGTGTACGGATTTGTCTACGGAGGTGCCGCCAAAATTGCTGATCGCCAACGCGTAAGCGCCGGCGCCGATCGCGGCGGAGATTACCATGCAGACCACCAACATCAACGCAAAAAACTTTTTCGTAACATAAGGTGTGGTGTTCTTTTCTTTTTTTATTCTCTGCGGCGCTTCGGCTCGGTCTGTATAAACATTCTGCCGCGACGTTGTTTCTTCCCCGTCAAAAGACTCTGTATGGGGTCTTTCTGTTTCAAATTTATCCCAATCATCCATCACGAATCCCTCGCTTTCTGTTTTTCTTTTTGATACCCAAATTATAATCAGCATTTGTGTTTTTTCTGTGTAAAAAACATGTGAAATATGATAAAATATCTGTGAAGCATTTCTTCGCCATGCGCAGCGGCTGTCCCGTTTTGTCCGCGCGCAGCGGCAAGCCGGCTGCCCCGATAACGGTCAGGCGCGGCGGAGCGCGGGACATAGAATAAAAAAGAAGGATAACGGATAAAGACAGATAAGATAAAGATAGTATGGAACAGTATTTACAGGAATATGCGCGTTGGCAAAAACAGGAACTGCCGGAGGATCTGGCGGCGGAGCTGGCCCTTGCGCGAAAGGATGAAGGCGAGCTGCAGGACCGTTTTTGCCGCGTCATGCGATTCGGCACCTCGGGACTGCGCGGCAAGATGGGGGTTGGGACAAACCGCATCAACTCCATCATACTCAGTAAGGCGACGAGAGCGATCAGCCGCTATCTTACGGAACGTTATGAGAGTCCCGCGATGGTAATCGGCTATGACACAAGGCACAACTCACGGGAATATGCGGACGGTATCGCGCAGGAGTTCGCGCGGAGCGGGATCCGCTGCTATCTCTTCGCGGAGCCGACACCGGTTCCGGTCGTATCGTTCGCGATACGGCAGCTCGGGCTGAATGGCGGCGTTATGATCACCGCAAGTCACAATACCAAAGAATATAACGGCTACAAGGTTTACGACCATTTTGGAAACCAAATTGATGACCGCAAGGCGGCGTTGATTGAACAATATATGGAAGCGGAACCAACCTTTTGGGAAGGTGTGCCAAAGGACTTGACAGAGGCGCAAAAAGAGGGTACGATATCTTTTTTGGAAGAAGATATTAAGGAAGCATACCTCGCGGCGCTGGAGAGAGAAACTTTGTGGTGGAATGAGGACATCGTGCACTGCAAAAAAGCGCTCGGGGGCTTGCGTATCTGCTATACTCCGCTGAACGGAAGCGGTCGTGATTATGTGCTTGCCGCGCTGGAACGTGTCGGCGTGCGCGAGATTTTGCGCGTCGAGAGTCAGGACGCGCCGAACGGAGACTTCCCAACCTGTCCGTCTCCGAATCCGGAATATCCGGAAACCTTCGCGGAAGCTCTGCGGACAGCAGGCAGCGCGGCGGAGCGAGAAGATCGAGAAAATCATGGAAACGGAGTTTTGCCGCAAGAGACGAAGACCGCCTCCGCGGGCTCCGCAAAGGACGCGCGAAGATGGCCGGACCTGCTTTTAGCGACAGATCCGGACAGTGATCGTCTCGGCGTGATGGTACGTCATGAGGGAGCTTATCGGCATTTGAGCGGCAATCAGGTAGGCGAGCTCCTGTTTGATTACGTTTGCCGCGTGCATGCGGCGGGCGTCCGCGGCAGGACGCTGGACAAAAACAAGGTCATGATGAAAAGCATCGTCAGCTCACCTTTGACGGAGGATATCGCCGGACGTTACGGCGTGCGCGTCAAAAATGTTTTTACGGGCTTTAAGAATATCGCCGCGCAGATAGAACGTCTCAACCGGCAGGAAGAGGCAGGCGCGTTTCTCTTTGGGTTTGAGGAAAGTCTCGGCTATCTGTATGGAGATTACACACGCGACAAAGACGGCGTGATGGCGGCACAGCTGGTCTGTCTGGCAGCCGCGGAGGCACGCGAGCAGGACAAGACGCTTATAGACCGTCTGCGGGAAATTTATGAAGACTATGGCTATCTGGCGACAAGAAACGTTTCGGTCTACTATCAAAAGGAACAGGGCCGGCAAAAGACGCGCCGCATCATGGAGGGTCTGTTCGCGGACGGATTGAAACCGGACGGCTTCGCGATTAAAAAAGAGCTTTGTTACCGGAATCCGCCGTTTTACTGCGCAGACCTCGTCGATGCCACAAGGATCATTGTCAGGCCTTCCGGCACTGAGCCGAAACTGAAGACATATATTTTTTGCAGAGGAAAAAGTGAGCAGGAGGCAGAGGACGCCGCGGAGGCGATCTGCCGCCGCATGCGGAATAAATGGGAGGAAGAGTATGAGTAAAGTCTTAGTCGGAATGGACCACAGCGGATCCTTTCGTGTATATCTCGCGGTTACGACAAATCTGGTCGAGGAAGCCAGAACGATTCACAATACAACGCCACTGGCGACAGCCGGCTTGGGCCGCGTTCTGACGGGCGCCGGAATGATGGGGCTGCTCTTAAAGAATAAAAGCGATAAGCTGACGCTTCTGTTCAAGGGAGACGGACCGGCAAAGCAGATTTTGGCGACGGCAACCGGAGCGGGAGAGGTCAAGGGTTATATCGCGAATCCGGATGTGGAGCTGCCGCTGACCGAGGCAGGCAAGCTCGATGTCGGCGGTTCACTGGGGATCGGTGAACTGACGGTCATAAAGGATCTGGGACTCAAGGAGCCTTATGTCGGTACGATCGCGTTGGTCTCCGGAGAGATCGCGGAGGATTTGACCGCCTATTATTTCATATCGGAGCAGCAAAATACAGCGATTTCCCTGGGTGTCAAGATCGATACGGATTATAGCGTACTGGCCGCCGGCGGCATGATGATTCAGATGCTGCCGGACGCGCAGGAGAGCGCTATTGACGCGCTGGAGAAGATGCTTGCGTCACTGCCGCCGATCACAACGCTGGTGGAACGGGCAGAAGCCTGCGGCGGCGAGAACACGCCGCAGGAAACGGTGCTGGAACGTATGCTGCAGGAAATTTTTGCGGATATGCCGGAGGAGTACCGGGTCAGAACGCTCGAATCGCGTGACCTGCGCTGGCATTGCGACTGTTCGGAGGAGCGCCTTGAAAAAATCCTGATGACGATCGGTGAAAAAGATTTAACGGAGATCATCGAGGAGGACGAAGGGGCAGAGTTAGTCTGCCAGTTCTGCTGCAAGAAGTATTATTTTGACAAGGAACATTTACAGAGAATTTTAGCGGAAATGAAAAAAAAGAAAGACGACATCGCCGATTAGGTTTTAGAACCGGACTTTCTTAATATTTCGGAAACATCGCAAGCGATATTTCCTATATAAATAACAACGCGCGGAGGCAACACAGTGGAAAATCAAAAAAAACGAATTGGCATCATCTTTGGCGGCAGATCGGGAGAGCATGAGGTCTCTCTGCTCTCCGCGGCTTCGGTGATCCGGGTGCTCAATACCGAAAAATACGAGCCGGTCTATATCGGTATTACAAAGGAGGGCGCGTGGAAACGGTACCGCGGAGACGCGGAAAGCGTAGAAAACGGCACATGGCTCGCAACGGCGGAGTCTATCAATCCCGGAGATTTGAAGCAGTATCTGGATTTTGCGCTGCCGATCGTGCACGGACCGTATTGCGAGGACGGCAAGCTGCAGGGATTTTTGGAAACGATGGATATTCCGTACGGCGGCTGCGGCGTGCTGGCCTCGGCGGTCGCGATGGATAAGCAGGTGGCGAGACAGGTTTTCCTGCATGCAGGTCTGCCGATGTGCAAACACGTTTTCCTGACAAAGGCCGAATGGCAGGACGAGCGGGAAACAGTGCTTGCGCGCGTCGAGCAGGAGCTTGGATATCCGAATTTTGTCAAGCCGGCGAATCTGGGCTCCAGTGTGGGTATCAGCAAGGCGAAAAACAGAGAGGCGCTGGTGGAGGCACTTACGCTCGCGCTCAGCTTTGACAGCCGTGTTATCGTAGAGGAGTTTATCGATTGCAGAGAACTGGAGACCGGAATCTTAGGCAACGATTATCCGGCCGCGGCGGAGGTGGGTGAAATTCTGTCTTCCGCGGAGTTTTACGATTACGAGGCAAAGTATACGGACGGCGCGTCCCGCGTTTGTATTCCGGCGGAGATCACGGCGGAGGATCGCGAGGAGATCCGCATGATGGCAGTCAAGGCATGCAAGGCCATCGGCGGCGAGGGCTACTGCCGCGTGGACTTTTTTAAGGACCGCAAGACCGGCAAACTCTATCTGAATGAAATTAACACGATTCCGGGATTTACGAAATACAGCATGTTCCCGCTTTTGTGGGAGGCAGCTGGAGTGAACTATCCGCAAATCGTAGAAAGGATTATAGAACTGGGGTATGAAAGATATTACGCTAAAAATCACCGGGAAGCAATGCTATGACAATCATGAAGAGGAACAGATGGAGTTCGTGACAGACGGGAAGCTTTATGTCAGAGGGGGCGCGATTTATATCGTCTATGACGAAAGCGATGTTTCCGGACTGTCCGGCTGTAAGACCACGCTCAAGGTCAGCGGAGATTCCCTTAAGATGCGCAGAATCGGAGGCGGAGGTCCGCAGACCGAGTTGTATTTTGAAAAGGGCAAACGCATCAGCAGCCTGTACGAAACCCCATACGGACCGATGGAGCTGGAGGTGCTGACGCGCAGCGTTATCAATCGTCTGGACACCGCGGAGTATCGCGGCAATGTGGACATTGAGTACCATGTCAGTCTGTCCGGCATGGCAGAAAGCAAGAACCGATTAACGATCGATATTCAATAAAAACGAGAAAAAGCAAAAAACGAGGAGCAGAAGGTAAAAATGAGAGAAATAGGTTTTGACGCGGACAAGTATATCGAAGAACAGTCCAAATATATTTTGGAAAGAATCAAGGCGGGCAATGGGAAGCGGCTGTATTTAGAGTTTGGCGGCAAGCTGGTGCATGACAAGCACGCGATGCGCGTACTGCCCGGTTTTGACGAAAACGCGAAGGTCAAACTGCTGCAGCGCATGAAGGATCAGGCGGAGATCATCATCTGCGTTTATTCCGGCGATATCATCAACAGCAAGACCCGTCAGGATTTCGGTATCACCTACGACTTGGAGGTCTTGCGTCTGATCGATATTTTTCGCAAGCATGATTTGAAGATCAACAGCGTCGTTGTAACCAGATACGAGGACGCTCCGGCAGTCAATCGCTTTATTAATAAACTGGAGCGCAGAGACATCAAAACCTACAAACACTGCTTCACGAAGGGCTATCCGACGGATGTCGAAACCATCGTCAGCGAAGAAGGCTACGGGGCCAATCCTTATATCGAGGTAACGAAGCCGTTGATTGTTGTAACCGGACCGGGAGGCGGCAGCGGCAAGCTGGCGACCAGCCTTTCGCAGCTCTATCACGAATATAAGCGCGGAACCAAGGCCCGATACGCGAAGTTCGAGACCTTCCCGATTTGGAATCTTCCGCTCAAACATCCGGTCAATATCGCCTACGAGGCCGCAACCGCGGATCTGCGCGATGTCAATATGATTGACTCCTTCCATTTGGAGGCTTACGGAGAGATGGCAGTCAACTATAACCGCGATTTGGAGGTTTTTCCGGTGGTGAAACGAATCATTGAAAAGATCACCGGAGAGTCGGAATATCAATCTCCGACGGACATGGGCGTCAATATGGTCGGCTTTGCCATCACCGATGACGATGCCTGCCGCGACGCTTCCAAGATGGAGATCGTCCGCCGCTACTTTACCGCGGTCGAAAATGTGCGCCGTACCGGCGTGGGCGATGAGCAAGTCGACCGTCTCAAGATTATTATGAAGAAAGCCGGCATCGATAAGAACTACTCACCGGCGCGCTCGGCGGCCCTCACCAGGGAGCAGCTGACGGGTGGTCCCGTGGGTGCCATGGTCATGCCCGATGGCTCCGTGGTGACCGGTAAGACCTCCACGCGCCTGGGCGCCGCAAGTTCGCTCATTATGAATGCACTTAAGCATGTCTCGGGCGTCGACCTTGAGCTCGAGGTCATTAGCGATGAAGCGATCGAGCCCATCAGCAAGCTCAAGACGCATTTCCTGGGCAGCAAAAACCCGCGCCTCCACACCGACGAGACGCTTATGGCGCTGTCGATCACCTCGGCCACGAGTGAGACGGCCGCTCGCGTCCTTTCGGGCCTGGAGCAGCTGCGCGGTTGCGATGCCTTCTTTAGCGTGATTATCTCGCCGACGGACGAGACGGTACTGCGCAAACTGGGTATCAACGTGTGCTGCGAGCCCAAGTTTGAGCGCCGCGGTTTCTTCCATCGCTAAGTTTGAAGCACCGCGGTAATTGCATTGCATTTTGGCCGTATCGGGTTAGCGCCCGGTACGGCTTTTTGATAAATAAAGCGCCTATTTCGGCGAAAAATAGCTGTTTACCTGCCTAGAAACAATTTGAGCGGTATACAATAACCGTAACTGTTTCATCCTTAGCGGGATGCCGCATGATGGATATTACCTGCCATCGTGAGGTGTGTCGGTCGCGCACGGCGCGTTAGATGCTCGTGCTCGGTTTGAGGAGGCTGCTATGGCGGGCAAGGGTCGTGCGAGTGTCAACGATATGAAGCGTGTCGAGGTGCTGGTGTTGATGGAGATCGACCAGCAAACCGAAGACAATGGCGGGCCGTATGGTTTCTCGCGCAAAACGCTTGCCGAGCGCGTGGGGGTTTCGCCGTATCGTGCCCGCGCTGCAATCGATCGCTTGGATTCCGAAGGCATGATTGATGTCGTCTCGCGTTATAGCGACGACGGCGGTCAGCTTGCAAATGGCATTTGCCTCACCGAACGTGGCGAGTGGTATCTTGAGGGCGTCCGTACCGGCATGCTCGTTCAAGAAATGCTTGAGGACGAGGTTGCTGATCGATAGCAGCATGTAACCCTTGCCATAGCGACGCCGCCTGGGAAACCGGGCGGCGTTTTGTTTCAAGATTGAGAAATGCAATCGCACGCGAGAAAAATTGCGAACGGTCCGCGGCGCGAGTATTACAATGAAGACCCGTAAGATGTGTATGGACAACTTCTACGGGAAGCGCAGGTAACTCAATATGACCAAGCATGTGTTCGTAACCGGTGGCGTGGTTTCGTCCCTGGGCAAGGGTATTACCGCGGCCTCGCTGGGCCGTCTGCTCAAGTCGCGTGGCTACAAAGTAACGATGCAGAAGGCCGACCCGTATCTGAACGTCGACCCCGGTACCATGAGCCCCTTCCAGCATGGTGAGGTCTTCGTTACCGAGGATGGTTACGAGTCCGACCTGGACCTGGGTCATTACGAGCGCTTTATTGATGAGAACCTGACCCGCGATTCCAACTTTACGACCGGCGCCATCTATAAGAGCTTGATCGCCCGCGAGCGTCGCGGCGACTTTTTGGGCGGTACCGTGCAGGTGATTCCCCACGTCACCAATGCCATTAAGGACAAGTTCCGCCGCATTGAGGAGCAGACCGGCTCCGATGTAGTCATCACCGAGCTGGGCGGCACGATCGGTGACATCGAGTCCCAACCGTTTGTCGAGGCCATCCGTCAGTACCGCAAGGAGGCCGGCCCCGAGAACGTCTGCTACATCCACGTGTCGCTCGTTCCCTATATCGCCGCCGCCCACGAGGTCAAGACCAAGCCCACGCAGCATTCCGTCAAGGAGCTCCGCAGCTTTGGCATCCAGCCCGATATCATCGTGCTGCGCTCCGACCACCATATCGATGACGCTATCCGCGGAAAGATCGCAAGCTTCTGCGACGTTGACACCGATTGTGTCTTTACCAACGAGGACTGCGCGAGCATTTACGATGTTCCGCAGCTGCTTGCCGAGCAGGACTTTGACCTGCGCATTTGCGAGCGCCTGGGTCTGGACCCGCGTGAGCGCGACATGAGCGAGTGGAACGAGTTCCTGCGCAAACAGAATCACGCCAACCATCACGCCGACAAGGTGAAGATTGCCGTCGTGGGTAAGTACACGCAGCTGCCCGATGCGTACCTGTCGGTTATCGAGGCCCTGCACCATGCGGGCGTCTTCTACGATCGCCATGTGGACGTCCAGCTGGTCGACGGCGAGAGCCTCGACGAGCAGAATGTCTCCGAGGTTTTGGGCGACGCCTCGGGCATCCTGGTCCCCGGCGGCTTTGGCAAGCGCGCCCTGGAGGGCAAGATCCTCGCGGCCGAGTTTGCCCGTGAGCACAAGATTCCGTATCTGGGCATTTGCCTGGGTATGCAGGTGGCCGTGTGCGAATTTGCACGCAACGTCGTCGGCCTTGCCGGCGCCAGCTCCTCCGAGTTCGATCCGGATGGCCCGTATAGTGTCATCGATCTGATGAGCTCGCAGGAGGACGTGACCGAGAAGGGCGGCACCATGCGCCTGGGCGCCTATCCGTGCAAGCTCGCCGCCGATACCCTCGCTCGCGAGGCATATGGCGAGGAGCTCGTCTACGAGCGTCACCGTCATCGCTTTGAGTTCAACAACGCCTTCCGCGACCAGCTCGAGGACGCCGGTTTGGTTATCTCGGGCCTGTCGCCCGACGAGCGCCTGGTCGAGATGGTCGAGCTGCCGCGCGACGTGCATCCGTGGTATGTGGCAACCCAGGCTCATCCCGAGTTCAAGAGCCGCCCGACCAACCCGCAGCCGCTGTTCCGCGAGTTCGTGCGCGCTTCGATCGGCCAGCACGAGGGTGTCGACCGTCTGCAGGTGACGCCCATGAACCTTGCTACGGACTAAGGGTGCCGTCGAATAAGGAACATACCGAAGCTACTCCCTCGTCGCTCGCCGTGGCGGCGGGGGAGTATCTCGATTACCTCGCGGTCGAGCGGGGTTTGGCGCGCAACACGATTGCGGCCTATCGTCGTGACCTGACGACGTACTGCGCCTATCTGGAGCGGGCTGGTATTGTGTCTTTTGAAGAGGTGACTCGTCAGGTCGTGGAGGGCTTTGTCGCCGACCGTCGCGATGGGGGCTATTCCGATGCCTCGGTGGAGCGTGCGCTTGCGGTCGTAAAGGGCCTGCATGCCTTTTTGGTGCGCGATGGGGCTGTGGCCCAAAATCCAACGACGGCGTTGCGCCTGCCTAAAAAGGCTGAGCGTTTGCCGGAGTATCTATCGGTGGAGGATGTCTCGGCGCTGCTCGATCAAGACTTCCCCGAGGGCGAGATGGGCTTGCGCCGAGACATCCTCCACCGATAGATACTCCGGC
>OIWM01002879.1_pt1 | contig 13346 bp, 5 predicted proteins | sample 1587451 | NCBI WGS metagenome assembly OIWM01 (sample SAMEA3888907, study PRJEB22519) | human gut metagenome | biome: human gut; feature: human-associated habitat; material: faeces | place: Denmark | collected 2011
AAATTATTGAGATTACCAACTTTTACAAAGACTTTCTTATCCCGAACTCAGGTTACTATAATTATAACTAATTATAATTGCAAGTTTCACAACCTGTTCCTAAATCGAGTAGAAGGAAACGAAATAGTTTTCTTTCTACTTTCGTATACCGACCTCTTACACCACCGTACATGCGGTTCCGCATACGGCGGTCTAGTTCTCGAACATCTTGAGACAGTCGTCGTTCAACCCAAAATATTATGTTTCATTTATAATAAAAGTGGTGCCCCGAAATTGGGACGCCACTTTTATTATGTAGCCATTAGGCTGATTCTGTATTTTCTGAGAATTACTTCTCTGCGTGTCCACCAGCTGATACCGGCCAGTAGGGGTTCTGGTAGAGATTAGAGTTCTCGAGCGAGCGGTCGGGTGAAGCTGTACGGATGTCGGTGATGCCGATTGGGTAGAGGTAGTAAGCCTCGTGCCACTTGTATCCGTCCTTCAACTCATTGGCTGGCTGCATAGACTTGCTGTACGGACGCAGATACTTGCCGAGTGACTTAGACGAAACCACAGCGTCGTTCTCACCGTTGCACTTGATTTCCGGATCGTAGTGCTTGTACATGTTATCCCAGAAGTTGCAACCCTCAGGTACCCACTTTGTGGTCAGCATGTTGTCGAAACCGCGCCAACGGATAAGGTCGGCGAAACGAAGACCCTCAGAGAACAACTCGGTAACGCGCTCACGACGGATATTGTACAGAGTCTTGTCTACAAGCTGTGTGCCAGAGTAGCGACCGAAGTCCATCTCCTTAGAGAGGTCGGTAGCGTCGATTGTCTTCTGGAAGTCGGTGTCAACACCAGCGCGTGTACGCAGAGTGCGCCAGTATTCCTGCGACTTAGAGTCAAGACGTCCGTTCAGCTCATAGTCAGCCTCCATGTAGTTGAGCAGAGCCTCTGCCGAACGCATGATAGGACAGGCATTTGTAGTAGACTGCTCTGAGTAGCGTGTCTGCTCAGCGTCATAAGTATAGTACTTACGCTGCTGGTAGCCAGTGATACAACGTGTAGAAGCGTCGGTATTGGTGATGTGAGCTGCATCGGTTTCGTCCTCTTCCATATAAACGGGCAATGGCTTGCCTGCCTCAACGCCAGTCATTTCCGGGTCGCAATATGTAGGAGTACTCTCGCCCCACATGAACAGCTGCAGACGCTCATCACGGTCGGCCTTGACGTTGTCAAGAGTTACGTCGCCGTGATAGCCGCTGTTGTCAGCATAGATAGGCATACCGTTCTTCATAAGGAAGGTCTGGATGAACGAACGTGTGAAGCCAGTGTTCTGTCCAGTCACCATTGAGTGGCCTGTCAGGTGATAGAAGCCAAGGTCCTTATTGTACTGCTTCCACATCAGAGCCTCATTTACATTTGCGAGTGAAGGCTGGCTGAAGAGGTTGAAGTATGGGTTCCAATCGTCCTTGTCACCATATACAGGGTCAATCTTGTGGTTGTTCTCAGCAAGATCTGCATTGTCGGCTACTTCCTTGGCAGCATTCATAGCCTCAGTGAGGAAGAACTTAACTTCAGCCTCCTGATTGAATGTCTTGCCCTGGTTGTATGACATCTTGGCACCTGGCCAGTTGGCATCGCCCGGAACACGGCCTGAGCCACGGTGATATTTCTCGAATGTACCCTCAAACAGAGCTATACGCGACTTGATGAGCTGGGCAGCCTCGCGGTTTACGCGCTGACCGTTGAACTTGCTGCGTGTGTAGCACATCTCGATTGCCTTGTCGAGGTCAGAGAGAATGAAGCGTGCCACCTCATTACGCGGTGTGCGCTTTGAGTTCTCAACGATAACGTTGTCCTCGTCGGGCAACACCTCGGTGATAACAGGAATATCACCGTAGAGAGCCATAATGCGGAAGTAAACAAGTGCACGGAAGAAGTAAGCCTCGCCAAGGTAGTTCTTTACATCCTCAGAATTTGGCAATGTTCCGTTTTCAATCTGCTTCAGAACAGTGTTGATAAAGTAGTTGTATACGCGTACGCCACCATAATAGCCCTGAAGAACCTTTCCTGATGATACTTCCCAGTGGTCGTCAGCGAAGCGTTGTGTGCTGCCACCGCCCCAGCAGTAGATATCGGTATCCCAGTCAGACTTAGCCTTACCCTCGTTCCACTGTCCCCACGAGTGAGACATCGAGCCTGAGTATGGCATCTCCAGATAACTGTCGTAATAATTGTTCAGATATGCTGCCAATTGGTCGGCATTCTGATAGTAGGCCCCCGGTGTAATCTGGCTAATCGGCTTCATGTCGAGCAAGTCGTTGCATGAGGTGAGGCCAAAGGCTGCTGTTGTTACAGCTGCGCCCAATAGCAGGTTTTTAATATTTATAATATTCATGTTGTCTATATTTTAAGGTGATAGCTTTAGAATGTAACGTTCAATCCGACAGCGATAGTGCGCTGCAACGGATAGAGTTTACCAGAACCCCAACCACCATTCAGAGCCTCAGGGTCGAATATCTTTGAAAGGCTTGTCACTGTGAAGAGATTGTCGCAAGATAAGTATGCGCGTACACGGTTCATGCCAGCCTTCTCTGTAATAGCCTGCGGAAGAGTGTAGCCAAGCTGAATATTCTTACAACGCATATAGGCAGCGCTCTGCAAGTAGCGTGTCTGTGTTTGCTGGTTCTTCTGTGCGTCACCGTTGAGGTATGGTTTCGGATAGTAAGCGTTCTTGTTGTTCTCGCTCCAGTAGTCGAGGTGCTCTTTGAAGCAGGTGCTCTGCCACAGGTTACCGATAGCTCCCCAGAAGTATGGCTGACCCTGACCAGGATACCAATCGCACTTCATCACGCCCTGGAAGAATACAGAGAAGTCGATACCCTTCCACTCTGCGTTGAGGTTGATACCGAAGTTGTAGCGCGGTGTGCTGTTGCCGATGCGCTTCAAGTCGCCGTGATCCTTAAGTGTACCAGCACCTGAAGTTACCTTGTTGTCACCATTCAAGTCCTTGTACATAACGTCACCAGCCTGCCAGTTGCTACCCCAGTTAGGCTTGTTCTTCTCAAGCCATGAAGTCATTTCTTCGTTGCTCTGAGCGAGGCCTTTAGTCTCGTAGCCCCAGATTTCGCCGAGCTTCTTGCCGTTGTAGTAGCTGTTGATGCTCTGGTTGTCAAAGTCGCCCTCATACGGATATTCGAGAATCTTAGCTGTAGCGTCCGAAACGTTGAACTTCACACCATACTTGAAGTCGGCAATCTGGTCGCGCCACTGCAACTCAAGCTCCCAACCTGATGAACGCATTTTACAGTTGTTGGTGCGCGGAGCATCTGTACCGAGCACTGAACCCAATACAGGAGCCGGACCAATCATGTCCTTGGTTGTACGGCTGTACCAGTCGAACGAACCAGTCAAGCGGTTGCTGAGAAGAGCAAAGTCGAAACCGATGTCATATGTCTCAACAGTCTCCCATGTCATGGTGCTGTTGATGATGCCTGGCAGACTTGCAGTGTTCTGCTTCTGGCCATTGATAAGCCATGAGCTGCTCTGTGAGCCTACAGCCTGCTGCTGATAGAATGGATACCAGTCAGCGAATGAGTTGTAATATGAACTTGTGTTACCAAGCTGACCCCAAGATGCACGCAATTTGAGGGTAGATACTACGTTAGCAAGAGGCTTGAAGAAGTCCTCACGTGCAACGTTCCAACCTGCTGATACTGATGGGAACCAGTCCCAACGGTTGTCGTTGGTGAAACGTGACGAGCCGTCGTAGCGGAGATTGAACTCCATCATGTACTTGCTGTCGTAATCGTAGTTGAGTCGCATGAAGTAACCTGCTGTAGCACGATGCCAGTAGCTGTCGCTCACGCGTGGGTTCTTCTGTGTGAGGCTCAGGTACGGGAAGTCGTTGGTGATGAGGTTGGTACCTGAAGCGCTGACATCGTCAGTACCATACTTTTCGAAGTTCACACCAAGTATACCCTTAAGATTGTGCATACCGAGCGAATGAGTATAGTCGGTATAGGCGTTTACTGAGAAATAGTCGGTTTCAGAGCGATAGTCACTTACGCTTGCTACTGAACCATAGCCAGAGTCGCGCAGCCATTTAGTACCGTCAGCATAGTAAGAATATACTGGGAACTTATTGGTCTTGCTCTTATAGAACTCATTACGCATAGCGCCTTCGAGGTGGATGTTCCATCCCTTCACAGGAGTGAAGATGAAGTTGAGCTGCTGTGTGAACTGGTTGTTGCGTGTAGCAGTTGTACCACCGTCCTCAAGTTCAGCGATTTCCATACCGTCAGGATAGTGTCCGTTCGGGTCGATAGTAGGACAGGTCGGCCAGCGACGTGCGATATTATGGAAGAACAGACCGGTGAGGTACTGAGGCTTTTCGTATTCAGAACGCATGAACTTGGTAGAGTATTCTACCTTTGCCCAAGAAGCGAGCTGTGCGTTGATCTTGCCGTTCATAGTGTAGCGGTCGAACTCGTCGTGTCCGTGACGGATAAGACCGTTGTTCTTCAGATAACCGGCACTGATGAGCCAGTTTACCTTGTCTGTACCACCCGAGAGTGAGAGGTTGTGCTGTGTTGAGGGAACATTCTTCTTGTAGAACTCGTCAAACCAGTTGGTATTGGCAAATGAGCCACCATAGAGGTTGTAGCGGTTATTGCTTTCGTTGACTACAACACCGTAGTACTCAGGCTGTGAAGGATCAGTGTATTTGCCGTTGATGTAATTCTCGATGCGTGTCATAGTCTCGCTATTGAACTGGTCGCCAGCACCAGCATTGTTGCTGGCAATGTTCCAATAGTTGGCAAACTGCAGTGAGTTAACCATCTCTGGCAGCTGTGTAGCTGTAGAGAAACGAACGTCGCCGCTATAGTTGACGCGCACCTTGCCCGACTTGCCGCTCTTGGTAGTAATAAGAATTACACCGAATGCAGCACGTGTACCGTAGATAGAAGCTGAAGCAGCATCCTTCAATACTGATACGCTCTCGATATCGTTAGGGTTGAGTGAGTTGATGTCGCCCTCGATACCGTCGATAAGGATAAGAGGAGAGTCAGTAGAACCATTGCCGATAGAACCAGTACCACGGATAGAGATTGCCATTGTGTTGTCAAGCATACCACCGTTAGAGTTGGTAGAGAAGTTAAGTCCCGGTACAGCACCCTGCAAAGCCTGCGAAACGTTGGTTACAGGACGGTCCTCAAGAATTTCCGAGCCTACCATAGACACGGCACCAGTTACGTTCACCTTCTTCTGTGTACCGTAACCTACGACAACCACCTCATTAAGGCTCTGCGAATTGTCCTTCAGCACGATGTCGAGTGTCTGTCCTGTCCACTTAATCTCCTGCGGATCGCAGCCGATGTAAGTAATGACCAGTGTCTGACCCTTCTGCACTCCATTGAGCGAGAAGTCACCATCAATGCTTGTCACTGTTCCTGTTGTGTTAGAACCTTTCACCTTTACGGAAGCGCCAATAACAGGCTCACCTGATGTGTCTTTCACAACACCCTTCACGATAGCGTTCTGCGCATTTACAGCAAGAGCCGAACCGAGCAAGAGCGTAGTCAAGCCAGCCCTCATTAAGGGCTTAAAAGCATGTCCTTTTTGCATAATTCTTTTGGTTTGTTAGTAAATATGGTTATTTAATGGTTTAATCGTTGTTATTGGCGATATTTATATATGTTGCTGCAGACGAAGGTTAGTATCGTTGCAGTAAATGGTCTGTAGGTTTATAAATTAGTCTTTGCAAAGATATAATAAATTCTAAAAACGGCAAAGCAACTGTTAGTTTTTTTTTAAAATACGCCAAAAAATGTTGCGGTCAGGACAAAAAAGAGGGCTTATTAAGTGTTGAATGTTAAATGTTAAGTGTTGAATTGGGGGTTAAGATAAAGTTTTATCCATCATTAAAATAGACATTGCTAACAGTAGGAGGCTATGGCGAGGACGCCATAGCCTGCGCAGTCAGCCTGCACATTCTTATTATCAATAGAGCATAAGAGTCGACTCTATATATTCGCTGTCTTTATATTGCAGCCATACAAGCATATAGAGGAATGTTTGTCATCCAATCTTGTTCCATATAAGGAAGCATTGAGAAACGTATCGCCTTGAGTTCCGGATTGCAGGTGATAAAGGTTCTAAGTGACTTCGACTTTACATTTACTTCAGCCTTTACCTCTATCGGAACCACTTTGTTATGACTCTGTGTAATAAAATCAATCTCAATAGTTGAATTGTTGACCGAATGATAGTAGAGCGACATGCCTAAAGCTTTCAACTGAGTGAAAACATATAGTTCGGTAAAAGCACCTTTGTATTCTGAAAAAACATTGTCGCCAACAAGTATCGATTCGGCAGGAGTTTCAGCCATAGCCCCCATTAGTCCTACGTCATGCATAAAAAGTTTGAAGGCATCGGTATCCTCATAGAATTTAAGAGGTAAACGAGGAGCATTGACTCTAACCACCTTATATGCAAGACCAGCATCAATCAAGCATTGTATTGCTATCTCAAACTCAGTAGCACGGGCACTTTTCTTTAATGCTCCATATATGAATTTCTTATTCTCCTTAGCTAACTGAGCCGGAATACTATCCCAAACCATATTTATACGAGGCACTTCGCGTGCTGGAGCATGCTTGGAAAAGTCGCGTCGATAATCAGCAAGAATCTGTTGCTGGATACTTCTTATTTCTTGCAGGCTGTTGTGTTCGACGTATGCCAATACGGCTGCAGGCATTCCACCTACATAATAATATTGTCGCAAGAGACCGATAAGCTCCATTTCAAGCATGTTGATGACCGTCCAGTTTTTGTTTACTATGATATCAACCAACTGCGTTTTGCCCATAGCATTTAAGAATTCTAAAAAAGTCATGGGATAGAGACGCATCTCCTCAACTTTGCCTACAGGATACGAAGTGCCATCATGGAGCGACAATCCAAGCAAAGAGCCAGCCACAACAATATGAATGTCGGGCGTTTCCTCACAAAAGAATTTCAATGCTTCCAAAGCCTTCGGACAATCTTGTATCTCATCAAGCACTAACAAAGTGTCGCCAGGAGTGATATTTACTTGACTGATGGCAGACAAAGCCATTAAAATATCGGCTGTGTTTCCACTCTTCTCAAACACTTCTCTGACCTTCTGATTGCGATCAAGGCTGAAGAATGCGACTTTCTGATATTCTTTTTCGCCGAATTCACGCAATATATAGGTCTTGCCTACCTGCCTGGCTCCATTAAGAATCAATGGTTTACGTGTCTTCTTATTCTTCCATCTTAACAGTTGCTTATAAATATCTCTCTGCATAATTACACTTTTTATGATGAATATCCGACGCAAATATACACTTTTTCGGACGAATAATCAAGTAAACCTTACACTTTTTCTGACGAATAATCAAGTAAACCTTACACTTTTTCCGACAAATAATCAAGCAAACTCTACACTTTTTCGGACGAATAACGAAGCAAACCTTACACTTTTTTGGACGAATGCAACAAAAACAAAGCCCTACTCCTGCCCCTCCCAACAGTAAGGGGAGCGATATGCAATGCATTTATATAGTAGCGGAGGTCTCCGGTCTCCGCAGCAATCAACGCCCTCTTCCCTAACATACTGGGAGCGGGGACGCCCTCGTCCCCGAAAGAATTAGCGAGAATCAATTGCTATGTCGGGAACGCCCTCATCAAAGAATCAGGGGAAATCAATTGCTTTATCGGGGACGAGGGCGTCCCCTCTCCCAGAACATTTAAATGAATTTCGACAACCACTTCATTCGTTGTCCAGTTGTGGGATGAATTATCTGCAGTTCGGCTGCGTGCAGATACATTCGTGGCGCTGCTGTGCCGCGTCCGTATAGCGGATCGCCGAGAATTGGAGTGGCAAGACCGAGAGGGTGGGCAGAGTGCACGCGCAACTGATGCGTGCGACCCGTGTGTGGATATAGCCACACGAGGGTGCGACCGCCCTGCGTGCTGACGACACGATAGGTGGTGACCGACGGTTTGCCGTGCTCCATGTCGACACGTTGGCGCGGACGGTCCATTATGTCGGGCATCAGGGGCAGACTGATGGTGCCCTGCTGCGAGGCAGGAACGCCGTCGAGCACCGCCTCGTAGCGTTTGGCTGCGGTGCGGCAGGCAAACTGCTGTTGCAGGGAATGATAGGCTTCGAGTGTGCGTGCCACTACCATCAGTCCGCTGGTGTCGCGGTCGAGGCGGTGCACCATTATCGGATTGCCGTCATACTGGAGCCAGCGCTGTCGCATTATCGACTCTACGCTCTCCACATTGTCCTTGCCCGGCACCGAGAGCATGCCTGCCGGCTTGTCGACAACGCATATTGCGTCGTCCTCGTACACTATCTTCAGCTCTTCCGATGCGGTCGCTGTGAGCGGATTGGGTTCTACGTCGAGCCCCTGAAGCATGTGCGTCAGTATGGGCAGGCACTTCGAACGGCATGCGGGATAATAGCTCAGATGATGGCGTATCTCCTGCCGTGGCGACTCGCCCCACCAGAATTCAGCCATGCACACGGGTTGGAGTCCGTGGCTGTAGGCATACTGCAACAGCTTGGGTGCGCAGCAGTCGCCAGCCCCAGCGGGCGGAATGCCGTGCGTGGTGGTGCTGAATATGTCAATGAGGTCGCGTTCTTCGCCACGCGCGTTGAGCATGCGGTATTGCGTGAAGAGCCACCGCTGCAGTTCGTCGCTCATGCTTCGGCGGCGCTGTCGCAATGCAGCCATGCGCTCGTCGTACTGCTGTGTAAGGGCATGGGCAGCCGAAAGCTCTGCATTGAGACGCTGCTTTAGTCGGCGAAGGTCAGCCTTCAGCGTCTGACTCTCGCGTGTCATGGCAGCCGCTTCAGCCTCGCTGATGTGCACGAGTCCTGCCTGGGCATCGCTGCGACGGCGGTCGCGCTCAGCCTTGGCGCTTGCTATACGCTGCTTCATGGCAGCTATCTGGTCGGCAGCCGACTGTCGCAGCGTCGCTTCTTCGGCTTTGACACGCTTGTATTCATCAGAATGGCGTATGCAGTCTATCTCCCTGTTGATGTCGGATATGCTGCGTTCGGTCACCTTAAAGTGTCCGTCGGGTTGCTGGGCATCGAATACGGGCGGCACAAAGTAAGCCCAGTCGTTGCGTCCAGCAAGCAGTCCGGAGTAAGCGGCAATAAATCTCAATGCCCCATCAAAGCCATCGGATTCTTCACTTTTCCCTTTTTCCTTTTCCCTTACTACAAGTACTCCAAACATTTTGCCACACCCCGTCTCACCCTGCCAAACGCCCGACTCGACGATGTGGCGTTGCACTTCGGCGGCGGCAAGGCGGCAGAGCGGATGCGGTTCGTAGCAAAACGGGAAAGTGAACTGGCGGGGTGGCAGTATGTCGGTATTTAATATATGTACAAGTCGGTCCATTGTTTATCCTCTTGAATACTCCGCAGGCGTGATGCCATAGGTTTTCTGAAACACCTTTGAGAAATAGCTTGAGTTGGAGAAACCCACCATATACATCACCTCCGACACCGAGAACCTGCCTTCGCGCAGCATGATGGCAGCGCGCTGCATGCGTATGTGGCGTATAAACTCAATCGGTGTCTTGCCCGTCATCTGCTTAACCTTGCGATAGAGCAGTTTCGAGCCGAGTCCGAGCGACTCCTGCAGGCGCGTCACATTGAAGTCGGAGTCGGCTATGTGAGCCTCCACCGTGTCCGTAATCTTAGCCAACAGGCGGGCGTCGGCGCTGTCGGCATCAGGCTCCTTGAACGCAGCCTTAGCGCTGTCAGCGTGTTGTGATGAAGCCGAAGCGGTTTGAGCCGGATCGAAAGCCATAGTCACTACAATCTGGTTGTCATCGCTATGCACAACACTTGCACCACCCTGCTGCTCGGCAAACTCATGAACGAGGGCGAAGGTGTTAGTGTCGGCTGGCATGATATTGTCGGGCATGCGATAGTAGCGGTTGAAAACGAAGGGTATATCGTTCTGTGCTATCGTCTTGCCGGGTATGGTTACGTTTATACGCACCCTATCGTCGCAGGTAGTTATGGCAATGCGCACGGGGTCGGCGGTGTTGCGGTTGTTCACAGCGAAGTCGATAAGTTCAGCCAACACGGGTTGCAGACGCACCACGTCGACGCACACGTATGCCGTAGGCGCATCCGTACGATAGTCTATGTCCACCGCCTTGCCGTAGCGCGAGCGTGCATCGTCGGCAGCACGTCGGCAGAAGTCCACTATCTCGAGCGTCGTCTTAGGCGTAGGGTCGTTGTCGGGTCGTGTCTGCATTACGTCGAGAGCCTTATGCACAAGCATGTTCATGTCGACCACGTCGTGGCGCATCTGCTCCAGACGGCGCACACCGGCGGTGTCGGTTTCGGCATGAAGCATGTCGAGCACCGAGCCGAACAGCGAGCCGAGCGGCTGCTTGAGCTGTCGCGACAGATTGTCGAAGAACTGCGAGCGGGCTGCCGACTCCTGCATGATGCGCTTCTTGGCAAGGCGCTCCTGATGCAGACGGCGGCGCATAATGTAGAAGTTCATTATCCACACGAGCAATGCTGCAATCACAAGCAGATAAACAATCTTAGCCCACAGCGACCAGTACCAGGGCGGAAGAATGGTAACTCCGTAGCTGAGCACCTCGTCTTTGGCGTCGCCAAGGGCGTCAATCTGGCGCACCTCGAGCGTATAACTGCCCGGAGGCAGGGCGTTGTAGCTTATCTCATGACGCTCGCCGTGCATGTATTGCCACGTGCGGTCGATGCCTTTAAGGCGATAGGCATACACGCAGGGTTGCTGTCCGGAGAAGGGGAGGTCGGACAGTTGGAACGTCACGTTGTTCTGTGTGGAGGCGAGCGTCACTTCCGACAGATACGCCGTGCTGCCCTCTTCGGGCACGAACGGCTTGCCGTCGACCATCATGCCCGACATGAACATGTGGCAGCGCTGCCGCTTCTCATTCATGCGAGCAGTGGGAATGCTCACCACAGCGTCGTTGCCGCCAAGCAGAACGCTATGCGACACGCGGTCGTAACAGATGGCAAGCGGACGGAATCCGGGCACAGCGAAGCGAATGGAGCGTCCGTCGGCACTCAGTATGCAGCAGTCGTTGCCCATGACAGCCCACATATCGTCCTCCACCCGACACAGTATGGCGGTGGCATCGCTGCAATATCCGGCTATGTTATAGGTACGGCTGTCTTTGTCGTTCATGCCGAAGCAGCGTATCTCGCCGTCCATTGCAGCCCAAATGTTGCCCTTAAGGTCTACAGCGAGGTCGTTGATGATGCGGTCCTTGCCCACGACGTGCTCCACACGCATCGTCTTGGGGTCGATACGGTCGAGTCCGCGGTCGTACATTCGCACCCAGATGCGTCCGCGTCCGTCCTTGACAAGCTGCCACACGTGTATGCCCTGCAACTGCGAGAGCAGATGTCGGTCGGCTACAATCACGCCATCGGTGGCATTGAGCAGCTTCTCCTTAGCCACCACGAAAACGCCTCCCATATACGAGCATATCCAGTAGCGCCCCCGCCCGTCGTCCACCACGTCGTAAGCCCACGCCGTACTGTAGCGTCGCGAGGGGTCGGTGACGATGACGTTGCGCATCTGTCGGGTCAGCGGATTGTATATGTTGAGTCCGTGGTCGGTGCATACGAGCACCCTACCCTCGCCGTCGGAGTACACACGGCGCACACGGTTGTGCGACATATAGTGCGCAGTTGAGGTCTGGCGATACCACGCTATGTCGGCACCCTTGTCGGGCAGGAATCCGTGAGTGGCGCTGTAGGCTATGAGACCGTTGGTTCCGCCGAGCCACAGCATGTTGTCGGCGCTGCGGAATATGAGGTGCAGGCAGTTGCCGTCGCCCGTATGGGTGATGTCGCTGAGCGGAGTGTATGTATAGAATGGACGACGCTGTATCTCAGACACGCCCTGGTCGGTGCCTGCCCATAGGTTGCCCCAGCGGTCGTTGAACACCGCCCACACGATGTTGTTGGCTATTGAGCGTGCCGAGCGTGAGTCGTGCAGGGCGTGGCTTATATGGTTCGACACCTTATTATATATGAACATTCCGTTGTCGGTGCCTGCATATATGTTGTCGCCGTGCAATGCGAGCGACTTGATGGAGTTGCCCATGAGCGGCGCTACGGGCTGGAATGTGCGCCAGTCGTAACGGTAGAGCGCGCCCTCGGTGCCTATCCACACGGCATGTGTGCCACGGTCGGGAGCGAGAGCGTTGACGAGCGGCTGCGGTCCGTTGCCTATCGGTATGCGGCGTATGCTGCCGCCAGACGAGCGCAGAGCCAGTCCGCCTAAGGTTCCGACAAGCAGTCCGCGAGGGGTGGACAGCAGCGAGTACACGTTCTGCAGCTGTCGGTTCTCCAGTAGGACGTTGTTGGTCTTGAGGTCGCAGCTGTACAGTCCCGTAGCGCTTCCCATCCATAGCCGTCCCTGATGCAAAGTCACGGCACGTATGTCCTTAGGCGACTGCCCCTGGGGTTGCCCGTAGCGTCCGCTTCGTATGTCGTAGACGAGCAGTCCGCGCTCCGTGCCCATATATATAATATTGTGGCTGACGAGCATTGAGTGTATGCGCGTCGCCATGGGTGTGCCGTCGGCAGATGTGTTGTGCTGAATGGTGCGGTAGCCGTCGTACGAGTAGAGTCCGCCTTCGGTGCCCAGCCACACCATCCCCTGCTCGTCCTGCGCTATGGAGCACACGGTCGATGCCTCAGCAATGGCTATATTGCTGAAGGTCTGGGCTGATGTGAGCGCCGAGAGCAGCGCAAGTATAAAGGTAAAGAGTAAAGTTCTCATTGCGATATCATGTGGGGTTAAGACATTTTAATGGTTTCTATTTCACGGCGTTAAATTACAAAAAAAATGTCATACTCGGAAGAACAATGCCAACATTCTGCTGCTTACGCCATAAAATCGGCTGCCAACCACACTCCTGGCGAAGAGAGCAACAGAACAGCGACCGCACCGCTAACTCACTGAATATAAAGGCTTAAGGTTCGTTTGTTGTGCGTCCGACGGCGTGCCATAAAATGACGGCAAAACAAAAGGGCTCCTTTTGGGTTGCAAAAGGACTCGTTTTGAATGGCAAAAGGACTCCTTTTAGAGAGCAAAAGGACTCGTTTTGGAGTGCAAAAGGACTCCTTTTTTAAAGCGTTGAATTGTTAGTTGGGAAAGAGTGATTGTCAGTGGAGGGCGTGTTAAAAGTCAAAGCAGTACGTCCCGAAGGGGCAGAAGCACATAGCCCAGGGCACCGCCCTGAGGTAAAAAGCCACCAAAAACAATGCGCCCTGTAAGGGCAAAAGCGTT
>OIWM01002881.1_pt1 | contig 13332 bp, 11 predicted proteins | sample 1587451 | NCBI WGS metagenome assembly OIWM01 (sample SAMEA3888907, study PRJEB22519) | human gut metagenome | biome: human gut; feature: human-associated habitat; material: faeces | place: Denmark | collected 2011
GTTGGGGAAATGCCCCAAACCCCTGAACGATTTCAGAGAAATCGGCTGCGCTCCTACGGAGCTGAACATCAATCTATCTTCGGAAAGTGAGTCATGGATTTTTGGGTTCACGGCGTTCAGGCAAATCCGGTTTTGCTGCATATCCGTCGATCGCCACTTGGCGAAGGTAAGCGCTCATATTCTCTATCCCGAGCTGCGCCATCCTCGCCTTTATCAAGCTGAGTTCTTTTTCATCTACGAAGAATTTGACCTGTATCGGTCGTTGACGGATTGCGGGTTTTCGCTTTTCTGACATTAACTGTACCTCAAAATCAGAATCGAGCCATTAAAAGCACGAATTTTTTTATCCAAGAACTTCTTTGCAATATGCTATTTCTTCGGGAGAGAACAGGGATTGATATTCAGGTTTGCAAACAGAATTTTCCATCGTTAAATCTAATCTCCCGTAAAGACACAGCGTAGTAAAACCGTCTGATGTATTTCCTGTTTGGAGAGCATTTGCAATTAGCCGTTTAGCCGTTTCAACACCACCATACTTGGCTATCATCTGGTTAAAACGTGTGGGATTGTATCTACATTCTTTTTTTGCATGAAGCATCTTGGCGCGGATTTCCTCTTCAAATTTAATAGCCAATGGGTCCATGTGCCTACCCTCCTTGCAACGTCTTTGTCAAACTTTTCGCTCAAATACTTTTCCGCATTTTTGACATATAAATTTCGTTTTCCCATGTTTTCCGTTAATACCTGTTGCAATACCGACAGCAGTTCCCAATGGATTGAATAAACTGCCAATTGCTCCACCGACAGCGGCTTTGCCAAAAGAAAACTTTGTTTTAGTTGAAATGGGAACTACATTTGTGCTGTTGCAGAATATATTGGGACAACGAACTGTTTTCGCCACTTTGATGCGCCTCCTTATTGTTCAAGTGGTTCAAGGGTAATAATCCCCGATACCGTCAGGCTCACATAGTATCCATCTGGAATAAAGATTTCTTGAATTTCACCATATTGTGAAAAAGAGTAAGTAGCATATTCATCGTCATTTTCTGGATTGCCAACATACACGTTACAGGCAGTTGCCACGTAATCGTATTGCTTGGGGTTAGAAGCATTCATAACTAAATACTTTCCACTGGGGATATAATATTCGTAATCGCCGTATTCCGTTTCTTTGCCCCAAGGACCCCTCATTGAAGAGTTAAGATAGTAAATGTTGGGGTTCCTGCTGCTCTCGTTTACACCGCTGCCGTAAGGATTATTTCCCGGAACAGCAGGAAATTTTCCGTCTGCTACACAATCGGCATATTCGCTTGACGCAAGCCACTTCTCTGTCTCAGTGCTGTAATTTTCAGGGGGCGTACTTGTTTCTGAGTGTCCCGCCGAATCGGTTGTAACCTCCTCGTTCTTGCTCGGAAAAGTATGATAAGAAACTATGATTGCAGCAGTTTTATCAAACGTGTCTCCCGCACGAAACGAACCGTCTCCGTCAATAGTTACTTCTTCTACTTCCCCATCTTTCGTCAGCCATCCCGTAACGAGGTCCTCTATTGTTTTTGCCTGGATATTTACGAATCCTGCCGCAGATATATCGTTCACTACATCTTGATAATTTTTGCCTTTGCAATCATTTGCAGACACTGGAACTTTCAGAAGATCCGAGGAATCCTGCGAACAAGCAGCTAATAACAAACACAACATTATGGATAGCCACAATGCGATAGTACGTTTCATAGAATAGCCCTCCAAAATCGTCAGAGTGTGTACACATATTATAGCACAATAACAAGAGCTCTTTCAAGCTGTCTGCGGAAATTTATCGTTTATAGCAGGTCATTTGCTACAAGCATTCGGCGTTTGCGCGTTTTTGATGAAGTCGTGTGTACTTCGCATCGATCCTTGATCTATCAGCTTTACGATTTATAGGGAAAGTTATTGCAAACGGAAAAGTTCATTCTATTCAGCGAACGCTGTTTATTGTAGCGCGATTCACTATTCAGGAGTGCTTTCATTACCGAGATGACAACTATTTCACCCTTTTCACTATCCTTACCTTACAGAACAGAAAATAGGCGATTTTCAACCCTTAGCTGTACAAAAACAGGCAGCACCCAACCGAAGTTGAGTGCCGCCTGTTTTGTTGTCCAATCCTGCTTGGCAGATGCCGATTTTGTAGTTTCCTCAAATTACTGTCTTATCGGCACACGGCAAAGCCGCCGGATTTGTTGACAGACCGGGCGATTATGTGATATCATATCAAAAATTTGCGATTCGGCAGAAATGAGGCGAGGAAAAATGGTTGCGGCCGCAGAGAATATGCAGGCATTTGGGTGGGATCTTTTTTCCGACAACCGTGATTCTGTTTTTCTTGGCAGCGGCAGCATTGCCGGTGACGAACTTGATATTTCTTCTTTCGTGGTATTACCTGGTTTCGTAGATGTGCATGTACATCTTCGTGAGCCGGGTTTTTCTTATAAGGAGACCATTTCGTCCGGCACGCTTGCTGCGGCGCACGGCGGATACAGCCGCGTGTGTGCCATGCCCAATCTGGATCCGGCGCCGGACAGTCTGCAGACGCTTGCCCCCCAGCTGGAGCGCATCCGCACGGATGCGGTCATCGATGTGACGCCCTACGGCGCGATCACCGCGCACCGCGGCGGCAGGGAGCTTGCGGACATGGAGCAGCTCGCGCCCTATGTCGCCGGCTTTTCCGACGACGGCAGCGGCGTGCAGGATGCGGACGTGATGCGCGCCGCGATGCGCAAGGCGGCAAGCCTCGGCAAGCTCATCGCCGCGCATTGCGAGGACAACACCCTCCTGCACGGCGGCTATATCCACGACGGCGCGTATGCCCGCGCCCACGGGCACAAGGGCATCAGCAGCGAGAGTGAGTGGCGGCAGCTGGAGCGCGATCTCGAGCTGGTGCGCGAGACGGGCTGCGCCTATCATATGTGCCACGTGTCCACCAAGGAGAGCGTGGCGCTTATCCGCCGGGCGAAGGCGCAGGGGCTGGACGTCACCTGCGAGACCGCACCGCACTACCTCGTGCTGACCGAGGACGACCTGCGCGAGGACGGCAGCTTCAAGATGAACCCGCCCCTGCGCACGCAGGCCGACCGGCAGGCGCTCATCGAGGGCATCCTCGACGGCACGGTGGACATGATCGCGACCGACCACGCGCCACACAGCGCGCAGGAAAAGGCCAGGGGCCTCGCCGGGAGCGCCATGGGCATCGTCGGCCTTGAGACGGCGTTTCCCGTGCTCTATACCCACCTTGTGCGCACCGGCGTGCTGACGCTCGACAAGCTCGTGGAGCTCATGGCGGTCAACCCCAGAAAGCGCTTCGGCTTCCCGCTGCGCGCGGACGATTATGCCGTCTGGGATCTGAACACGGAGTACCGCATCGACCCGGCGCAGTTTTGCTCCATGGGAAAAAGCACGCCCTTCGCCGGACAGACGGTCTACGGGCGGTGCGTGCGCAACGTCTGCGGCGGCGCCGTCGTCTGGCAGGACGCACAGGACTGAGCGCCTTACACCTACATACAAAAATACATCACATACAGAACCTTTTACGTACTGAGGAGGAAATCACATGCCCAAGAGAACGGATCTGAAGAAAATTATGATCATCGGCTCCGGCCCGATCGTCATCGGTCAGGCCGCTGAGTTTGACTATGCCGGCACGCAGGCGTGCCTGTCGCTCAAGGAGGAGGGGTACGAGGTCATTCTCGTCAACTCCAACCCCGCCACGATCATGACGGATACCTCCGTCGCGGACAAGGTGTACATGGAGCCGCTGACGCTGGAGTATGTGGCGCGTATCCTGCGCAAGGAGCGTCCGGATGCGATCGTCCCGGGCATCGGCGGCCAGACCGGCCTGAATCTGGCGATGCAGCTCGAGCAGAAGGGCGTGCTCAAGGAGTGCCAGGTCGAGCTTCTCGGCACGGACAGCGACAGCATCCGCCGCGCCGAGGACCGCGAGCAGTTCAAGGAGCTCTGCCAGAGCATCGGCGAGCCGGTCATCCCGTCGCAGATCACCTACGGCCTCGAGGAGGCCAAGGCCGCGGCCGCGGCCATCGGCTATCCGGTCGTGCTGCGCCCGGCGTTCACGCTCGGTGGCACGGGCGGCGGCTTTGCCGACGACGAGACGCAGCTCGTCGAGCTGGGCATGCAGGCGTTCAAGCTTTCGCCCATCCATCAGGTGCTGATCGAAAAGAGCGTCAAGGGCTATAAGGAGATCGAGTTTGAGGTCATGCGCGATGCGTCCGACCGCGCCATCACCATCTGCGGCATGGAGAACATCGACCCCGTGGGCGTGCACACCGGCGACTCCGCCGTCGTCGCGCCGATCATGACGCTCAGCGACCATGACATGAAGATGCTCAACGACAGCGCGATCAAGATCATCCGTACGCTGAAGATCCAGGGCGGCTGCAACGTGCAGTTTGCGCTCAACCCCAAGACCTCGGAGTACTTCCTCATTGAGATCAACCCCCGCGTCTCCCGCTCGTCGGCGCTGGCGAGCAAGGCCAGCGGCTATCCCATCGCGCGCGTCACGGCCAAGGTCGCCGTCGGCATGAACCTCGACGAGATCGCCGTCGCCAACACGACGGCCGCGTTCGAGCCGTCGCTGGACTACGTGGTCGCAAAGCTGCCGCGCTTCCCGTTCGATAAGTTCTCGACCGCCGCCAACACGCTCGGCACGCAGATGAAGGCCACGGGCGAGGTCATGGGCATCGGCAGCACGCTCGAGGAGTGCCTGCTCAAGTCCGTCCGCTCGCTGGAGATCGGCGCGCAGCACCTCTGGCTGCCGAAGTTCCAGAACATGACCAAGGCGGAGCTGACCGAGTACCTGCACCAGTTCCGCGATGACGGGCTCTTTGCCGTCGCGCAGCTGCTGCGTTTGGGCGCGAGCGTGGACGAGGTCGCTGCGCTGACGATGATCACGCCCTACTTCCTCGAGACCATCCGCGGCATCGTGGACATGGAGCAGACGCTCTGCGCGCACAAGGGCGACGGAGAGACGCTCAAGCGGGCCAAGCAGATGGGCTTCTGTGACCCCTACATCGCGCGGCTCTGGGGCGTGCGCGAGGAGGATGTGTATGCCCAGCGCGTGCAGCTGGGGCTCTACCCCGCCTACAAGATGGTGGACACCAGCCACACCGGCGCTTACATCCCCTATTTCTACTCCACCTATGCCCCCGGCGCAAAGAGCGAGGCGCGCCGCTCGGACAAGAAGAAGGTCGTCGTGCTCGGCGCAGGCCCGATCCGCATCGGTCAGGGCGTGGAGTTTGACTACTCCACCGTCCACGCGGTGCAGACCATCCGGCGCGCGGGCTACGAGGCCATCATCATCAACAACAACCCCGAGACGGTCTCCACCGACTACACGACCGCCGATAAGCTGTATTTCGAGCCCCTCACGCCCGAGGACGTCATGAACATCCTGCACGAGGAGCAGGCCGATCAGGTGATCGCCAGCCTCGGCGGCCAGACGGCCATCAATCTGGCGCAGCCGCTCATGACGCGCGGTGTGCAGATCATCGGCACGGACTGCGCTGCGATCGAGCGCGCGGAGAACCGCGACTGCTTTGAAAAGCTGCTGCTCGAGCTGAACATCCCGCAGCCGATGGGCGCGGCGGTGACGAATCTGGACGACGGTCTCAAGGCTGCGCACACGGTGGGCTATCCGGTGCTGGTGCGCCCGTCGTTCGTGCTGGGCGGCCGCGCCATGGAGATCGTGGCCGACGACGAGATGCTGCGCCACTACCTGCAGAATGCCGTGCGCACCGGCGAGGGCAAGCCCGTGCTGGTCGATAAGTACATCTCCGGCCGCGAGGTCGAGGTCGACGCCATCTGCGACGGCAGAGACGTGTTCGTGCCCGGCATCATGGAGCTGGTCGAGCGCACCGGTGTCCACTCCGGCGACTCCATCAGCGTCTACCCGCCGTTTTCCATCTCCGACAAGGTCAAGGGCACGATCCTGACCTATGCCAAGAAGCTCGGTCTGGGCATCGGCATCGTCGGCCTGTATAACATCCAGTTCATCGTCGATAAGAGCGACCATGTCTACATCATCGAGGTCAACCCCCGCTCGTCGCGCACGGTGCCGTTTTTGTCGAAGGCTACGGGCTATCAGCTCGCGGACATCGCCACGAACGTCATCCTCGGCACGAGCCTCAAGGAGCAGGGCATCTTCGACCTGTATCCGCCGGAAAAAGAGCGCTGCTATGTCAAGGCGCCGGTGTTCTCCTTCGCCAAGCTCCACGGGCTGGACGCCTACCTCTCCCCGGAGATGAAGTCCACGGGCGAGGCCATCGGCTACGACAAGAAGCTCTCGCGCGCTATGTACAAGGCGCTGCAGGCCTCCGGTATGAACGTGCAGAACTACGGCACCGTGTTCGTGACGCTGGCCGATGAGGACAAGCCCGAGGGCCTGCCGCTCGTGCGCCGGTTCTATGAGATGGGCTTTAACATCGAGGCGACCGCAGGCACGGCTGCCTACCTCAAGTCCTTCGGCATCCGCACGCGCGTGCGCGGCAAGATCAGCGACGGCAGCCACGAGATCCTCGATTCCATCCGCAGCGGCTACGTCAGCTACATCATCAACACCCGCTCCATCCATTCGAGCGTCCACGCGCAGGACGGCGCCGCGATCCGGCGCTGCGCGGTGGAAAACGGCGTGACCGTCTTTACCTCGCTCGATACGGTGCGCGTGCTGCTCGACGTGCTCGAGGAGACGACGCTGGCCGTGTCCACGATCCACGCGGAGTAAGCCATGCAGCAGAAACGTTTCACCATTGCGGAAAACGCGCCCGTCGCCCGCGGGACGTATCGTCTGCGTCTCGCGGGGGACACCGCCGCGATCACCGCGCCGGGGCAGTTTGCGGACATCCGGCTCGCCGGATATTTTCTGCGCCGCCCCGTGTCGGTGTGCAGCTGGAGTGACGGCGCGCTGACGCTGTATTATAAAGTGGCGGGCGCAGGCACGGCGCAGCTGAGCACGCTGACGCCGGGCACGGAGCTGGACCTGCTGGTCGGTCTCGGCAACGGCTTTGACACCGCACCCGCCGGTGCGCGGCCGCTGCTGGTCGGCGGCGGCGTGGGCGCGTCCCCGCTGTATGGTCTGGCGCAGCAGCTCGTGGCCGAGGGGCGCAGCCCGCTGGCCGTGCTCGGCTTTCGCACGGCGGCAGAGGTGCTGCTTGCCGATGCGTTTTGTGCGCTCGGCATCCCCGTCACGGTCGTGACCGAGGACGGCACCATGGGCGCGCGCGGCTTCGTGACCGACGCGCTGCCCGCCGGCGGCACCTATGTGTATGCCTGCGGGCCGATGCCCATGCTGCAGGCGCTGTGCAGCGCGACGCCGCTTGACGGTCAGCTGAGCCTCGAGGCGCGCATGGGCTGCGGCTTCGGCGCGTGCATGGGCTGCACCTGCGAAACGACGCACGGCAGCAAGCGCGTCTGCAAGGACGGGCCCGTGTTCACAAAGGAGGAGATCCTATGGCCGCAACAGCCGTAACGCTCTGCGGGATCGAGCTGGAAAACCCCATCATCCCGGCCAGCGGCACGTTTGGCTACGGGCAGGAGTTTGCGCAGCTGTATGACATCAATATGCTCGGCACGTTCTCCTTCAAGGGGACGACGCGCGCGCCGCGCTTCGGCAACCCCACGCCGCGCATCGCCGAGTATGCCGGCGGAATGCTCAACGCGGTGGGGCTGCAGAACCCTGGCGTGGACGCGGTCATCGCGCACGAGCTACCGGAGCTGAAAAAGGTGTTTCACAAGCCGGTCATGGCGAATGTCAGCGGCTTTAGCGTGGAAGAATATGCCGAGGTCTGCGCCAGGCTTGACGCGCAGCCGCAGGTCGGCTGGCTGGAGGTCAACATCTCCTGCCCGAACGTCCGCGGCGGCGGCGCTGCCTTCGGCGCAGAGCCGTCGGCCGCGGCGGAGGTGACGCGCGCGGTGCGCGCCGTGACGAAAAAGCCGATCATCCTCAAGCTCTCGCCGACGGCGGCGGACATTGCCGCCGTTGCCAAGGCCTGCGAGGACGCGGGCGCGGACGGCGTGAGCCTCATCAACACCCTGCCGGGTATGCGCATCGACCTTGCGCGCCGCCGCCCGCTGCTGGCAAACCGGACCGGCGGCATGTCCGGCCCCGGTATGTTCCCGCTGGCCGTGCGCATGGTCTATCAGGTGTACGAGGCGGTGCACATCCCCATCGTGGGCATGGGCGGCGTGACGAGCGCGCAGGACGTTCTGGAGCTGATGCTCGCGGGCGCGACGGCGGTCGGTGTGGGCGCGGCAAACCTGGTCGAGCCGTATGCCTGCAAGCACATCATTGAAACTCTGCCGGACGCGATGGCGCGCTTCGGCATCGACAATCTCAGAGACATCATAGGAGGAGCACATCATGGGTAAGGACGTTATCATTGCGCTGGATTTTGACAACCGGGAAAAGACGCTCGCATTTCTCGACCGTTTTCAGGACGAGAAGCCGTTTGTGAAGATCGGCATGGAGCTGTTTTATGCCGAAGGGCCGGACATCGTGCGCCAGATTCGCGCGCGCGGCCACAGGATCTTTCTCGACCTCAAACTGCACGACATCCCGAACACGGTGAAAAAGGCGATGGCCGCGCTCTCGGCGCTGGATGTGGATATCATCAACCTCCACGCTGCCGGCACGAAGGCCATGATGAGCGCCGCGCTCGAGGGACTGACCCGGCCGGACGGCACGCGCCCGCTGCTCATCGCCGTGACGCAGCTGACCTCCACGGATCAGGAGCGCATGGACCGGGAACTGCTCATCCACGCGCCGATCGACGAGGTCGTGCTGCACTATGCGCGCAATGCGCGCGACGCCGGTCTTGACGGCGTGGTCTGCTCCCCGCTGGAGGCGGGCAGCATCCATGCGCGCTGCGGCGCGGACTTTCTGACCGTGACGCCCGGCGTGCGCTTTGCCGACGGGGAGAGCGGCGACCAGAAGCGCGTCACAACGCCGGAGCGCGCCCGGGAGATCGGCTCGGACTACATCGTCGTCGGCCGCCCGATCACGCAGGCGGACGATCCCGTCGCCGCCTATCGCCGGTGCGTGGCCGCGTTCGTCGGCTGAGCGCCGGATCAGAGACTTTTTCAACAGGAGGAACTGCTATGGATATCAAACACGAAGTTGCGCGCAGCCTGCTCTCGATCGAGGCGGTGTTCCTGCGCCCGCAGGAGCCGTTCACGTGGGCCAGCGGCATCAAGAGCCCCATCTACTGCGACAACCGCCTCATCCTGACCGCGCCCGAGGCGCGTGATCTGGTCGAGCGCGCCATCGCCGAGACGGTCAGGCGTGAGTATCCGCAGGCGCAGGTGCTCATGGGCACGGCCACGGCCGGCATCGCCCACGCAGCCATCGCCGCGCATCTGCTCGGCCTGCCGATGGGCTATGTCCGCTCGAGCAGCAAGGATCACGGCCGCCAGAACCGCATCGAGGGCAAGCTCGTCCCGGGGCAGAAGGTAGTGGTCGTCGAGGATCTGATCTCCACCGGCGGCAGCGTGCTCGACGCGGTGGACGCGCTGCGTGAAGCCGGCGCGGAGGTGCTCGGCGTCGTGAGCATCTTCACCTACGGCATGAAAAAGGGCGTGGAGCGGCTCGCCGCAGCGCAGGTCAGAAACGTGAGCCTCACGGATCTGGACACCGTCGCCCGCATGGGTGCACAGGAGGGCTACATCACCGAGGCCGACGTCGCGCGGCTGCTGGCCTTCCGCGAAAACCCCTCCGACGAGAGCTGGATCCAGGCAGAAAGTCAGGCGTGATATGAAGCATCTGATCGACATTATGCAGCTGACCCCGCAGGAGATCATGGAGCTCATCGACACCGCCTGCGCGATCATGGAGCACCCCGAGCAATATGCCCACAAGTGCGACGGGAAGATCCTCGCCACGCTGTTTTTCGAGCCGTCTACGCGCACGCGCCTGAGCTTCGAGAGCGCGATGCTCTCGCTCGGCGGCAAGGTGCTCGGCGTCGCCTCGGCAGAGAGCTCGTCCGCCTCCAAGGGCGAGACCGTCGCGGACACCGTGCGCGTCGTCAGCTGCTACAGCGACATCATCGCCATGCGCCATCCCAAGGAGGGCGCGCCGCTGGTCGCGTCCATGCACGCGCAGGTCCCGGTCATCAACGCGGGCGACGGCGGACACAACCACCCCACGCAGACGCTGACCGACCTCATGACCATCTACCGCGAAAAGGGTCGGCTGGACGACCTGACGATCGGCCTGTGCGGCGACCTGAAGTTCGGCCGCACGGTGCACTCGCTCGTCGCCGCCATGAGCCGCTGCACGGGCATCCGCTTCGTGCTCATCTCCCCGGAGGAGCTCAAGCTCCCGCGCTACGTGAAGGACGAGTATCTCAAAAAGCCCGGCGTCCCCTACACGCAGTCCACGTCGCTCGAGGCCGTGATGCCGGAGCTGGACGTGCTGTATATGACCCGCGTGCAGCGCGAGCGCTTTTTCAACGAGGAGGACTACCTGCGCCTGCGCGACAGCTATATCCTCACGCCGGATAAGCTCGAGACTGCCAAGCCCGACATGAGCATCCTGCACCCGCTGCCGCGCGTCAACGAGATCGCCGCCGCCGTGGACAACGATCCGCGCGCCTGCTACTTCAAGCAGGTAAAAAACGGCCGCTATATCCGCATGGCGCTCATGCTCAAGCTGCTGGGCATCGACTGACGGGAGGAGAAACGTTATGCTTATTGATTCGATTCAAAACGGGATCGTCATCGACCACATCACGGCCGGCAAGGCCATGGAGCTCTACCAGATCCTCGGTCTGGACAAGCTCGCCTGCACCGTTGCCATCCTCAAAAACGTCACCAGCGGCAAGCTCGGCCGCAAGGACATCATCAAGATCGACGGCGAGATGGAGCTCGACTGGGACCTGATCGGCTACGTCGATCCGAGCATCACGGTCAACATCATCCGCGGCGGCGAGCTGCAGGAAAAGCGCACGCTCAAGCTGCCCGAGCGCATCCGCGGCGTGCTGCGGTGCAAGAATCCGCGCTGCATCACCTCGACCGAGCGCGAGCTGCCGCAGGAGTTCGTGCTGACGGATCGGGAGCGGCGCGTCTACCGCTGCCTGTACTGCGAGACCGAGGCGGGAAAATGATCCCCCGGAAAATCTGAGAAACCAAGCGGCGCGTCCGAAACCGGACGCGCCGCTTGTGCTTGCCGTCAGGCAAGCAGCCGGATGCCTTTGGTCATCAGGATCAGCCCGAGGGCGACGATGAGGATCGTGCTGCCCTTGAGCAGATATTTGTTGTACCGCTTCGGGAGAAACGTCCCGAGCAGGCCGAACAGCAGCATAAAGATGCACGTGCCCGCGCCGAAGGCGAGCATGCTCACCGCGCCGCACGGCATCAGGCCGGTCAGCAGCCCGATGGCGAACGCCTTGCCCCGGAAGCGGCAGAGTCTGGTCAGTTCGGGGCTGATCCGGCGCAGAAACGGCACGCCCCACATCCTGAGTCCGATGAGCACCACGAGCAGCCCGCTGACGGTCAGGAGCATAAAGGTAAGCTGCCGCCCATCTTGAGCGGCAGCTTGCTTTTTATAGAATCTACTATCCCTGATACCTTATTCTTTCAACCAGCGTTTCCTTTTTCAGATTACTGCTTAAAACGAGGGAAAGCACAATTTGTAGAATACCAACCAGAAGAATCATAACAAGAATCGGGATAAGAGGAACGTGATAAACGTTCATTCCAAAAATCCCATGATGCTTCGCATAGGAAAACAGTGCATAGCCAAGGGGCAGACCGGCAGCAAGTGCGACGCAGATGGTGCCAACCGTAAAAATCCGCCGCACTCCTGCTGGGAGCGCGGCGGAACTTTCTGGCAAATAACCCTAACTTTAATAGAATTTCAAGGGGGTGCATTTTCGGCGCAAAAGGGGGTGCAGTAGTTTTCGGAAATGCACCCCCCTCTGTGGAAAAATTTCTCACGACTGATCTATTCTTTCAAAAACGTGGCCAAAAGCATCCAGGTTTGTTATCAGAAAATTCGTGACTGCTCCACGAAACTCCGCTTCTGCTACCTTATTTTTCCAAAATGCCCGGTTTGCGTCCTCGATTTTCGGCTGCATCTGCTCGATCTGGTTATCGTCCAACGGAAAACGGACATCACCAAAATCGTCATTCATAATTTTGAGAAGCAAATCGTGATACTTATGTGCACCGATTGTTTGTAAAGCGGCTATGATTTCAAAAAGATGTTCTGAAGCAAGGACCTCCTGCAAATCGTCCATGGCGGACATCCAAAACTCCACGCTAAGGGCGAGCAGCCTTTCACTCTGAGACATAGATTGCTGCAGTTCAAAGAGCTTTTCCCAGTGGAAAGACGGCAGTTGCTCCAAGACGTTACCTTTCTCCATGTAAAACTCGTTGTATGATTCCGTGCGCCACCCTCCGGCTCGCTTTATTACAACGCTATATTCGGATAGCCCATTATCATATATCACAGCGTTTCGCGAAGACAGAATATCATCCTCAATATAATAAACGCCTGCTTTGGGAACGTTTGCATCCAGTGATTTTCCGTTGCGTATTGTTCCGATGTACTGACCGTTAATGTACATTCGATACGGCAAAAGAGCTCCCGCAAATGTGGATTTCCGATGAATATGGAATCGCACCTCACGCATGAAATCGCACTCCTGTATGTGGATTCAATTATTTACATTGTCTAAAAAAGTCCACCGTAATTCTATCAAAATTACAGTGGACTTATGGCGGATAGGGTGGGATTCGAACCCACGAGCCGCTTGCGCGACTACCTGATTTCGAGTCTTGTTCGCACTTGGCATTTCCGTGTCTGCTGTGGTCGGTGACGGCAGCTTTGGAAACGGCGAAAGCCCTTGTGCTGCAACGGATTTTGGACGCGCCGACCGGTATTGACCAGCTCCATATCAGAAAAAACCTGAGTTCAAATTGAAATGAGAAATGCCCCAAAACGACCAGCTTTTTGCACGCTGGCAAGAAAATACGCAAGAAGAAAGCCCTTGTCCGGTATGGCTTTGCGAGCGGCCTCCCGGATAAATGCAAGAAAAACCGGCTCAAAACAAATCACACGAAGCACCCTTTCGGACCGAAACACAGAAAGGAGTCTTCGTTATGAAATACGACGCCAAGGAATTCAAAAGATACCCAGAGATTATGAGCAAGGAGCAGATGCGGATCGCCTGTCACATCAGCAAACGGACGGCTCTCTATCTTCTCCAATTCAACCTGATTCCCCACACCTTCACCGGCAAGAAAACCCGCTGCTACGCCATCAAAAAGAGCGATGTGATCGCTTTT
>OIWM01002885.1_pt1 | contig 13306 bp, 9 predicted proteins | sample 1587451 | NCBI WGS metagenome assembly OIWM01 (sample SAMEA3888907, study PRJEB22519) | human gut metagenome | biome: human gut; feature: human-associated habitat; material: faeces | place: Denmark | collected 2011
AGCCGTCATCCGCAAGGAAGATGGTGTTCTCGAAGCCCTTTTCTTTTGCGTATTTCTCCAGCAGGGTGCGCTGAGATGGGATTTGTCAAGGATTTTTTCTGCAAATAATATGCAATGTTGTTAAGTGCTTATGACTCCAATTTTGCAGCATTAAGTTGCCTATTCTTGATGATGCAATTTAGCTAAAAGAAATCGGTGACGATAAGGCATAATAAGACAACGCACTTTACAAAGCATGTAACTCATCAATCTCTAAGACTCTGTCAAATGCACTATCAACGACATCATCGTGCGAGACAAACAATACTGTACTACTACTTAATCGCGTATTCAGCATTTCATAAAAAACCTTGGTGGAGTTTGAGTCAAGAGATGAGGTAATCTCATCAAATAAGATAATATGCGGACGATTGATTAATGTCCTAATTATTAGAATTTTTTGCTTTTCACCGCCTGAAAATTTGTTTCCAAAATCACCTGGTTTTTTCTGAAACAAGTCGTTTTCGCTAGTTATCAACGAATTAAGTCCGAATATGTTTATCAACTCATAGACTTCCTCTAAATTAGCATCGTCCATTGGATATATTATATTTTCATAGATTGACCTATTGAATAAATTTGTATTTTGAGAAACATACATTATGCCATCGATAGATGGGAGACCATATGTTATCTGCCCAGAGTCAATATCTAATATCTTTGCTATAACTTTAAGTAATGTCGATTTTCCGCTTCCGTTCTCACCTCGAATGATGATATGCTCGCCTTTATTTACATACAAACTAGCATTATCAAAAATTTTCTTGTTACCAAGCGTCAATTCAACATTCTGCATGGCAATCACCGTATTGGTAGGAACACTGATAAAAACTCTATGGCAATCTTTTTCATTACTTTCGCTGTACCCCAATAGTTTTAACGCAGCTTTTAGTCTTGAGACCATTTCTATCATTGACAAGTATTCTCCACCAAAATCTCTCAAATTAAATATTGAGTAGATAAGTCCTAAATAGAATGAGATATTACCTATTCCCGTTGTGGAATAAATAGAAAATATAATCAGCTGTAAAAAGGTAATGAATACTAACACAATGTGTTGAATCAGTTTTGCATTATCTATGGCCAACTGTAGACCATAGTAATTTTTTTGCTCACTATCCAAAAGGAAACGATATTTTTCTTTTTCTTTATCATATGAACGGAATGAGTATATAGAGTCCAAATTCTGGCAGTAATCGATCAAATAAGAATTCACATCTGACGCAGACAACAGCGTACTATGAATCCTGTTATTTTGTTTTTTTAAAAGAACAATGGATATGAAGAAATATACTGAATAAGATAATATATAAGTCACACCAAGAAGGAAATGGAAATTAAAAAAAGCAGTTGAATTAATTATTATAATAGCGGAATGCTTGATTATAAATTGAACGCAGGAGTACAGCAAACTTCGTGTACAAAAAGATGATTCGGAAAAAAGATCCTGGATCTTCCCGGTTTCCATATCATCAAAATACATATATTTTTTTTTCACTAGGTCGTCAAAGAGAACCTGCTTTGAATATTTTCTAACACTCTGCATAGCAAGGTTGTTAGGATAATTCAAAATAGGGACTACTAAAAAGGATAAAATTGATAGGACCATGAAAAAAGGGTTTACGTGCAATCCCCCACTGCCGCTAAATATCTTTGGCAAGGTATAAGGAAGTATGCTGTATAAACCATATCCTACAGACAAAAGAAGCAAATATATGGACACATTCAACCGACCTATTTTTTGTATAAGAGCACTTAAATATTGCTTCATTATTATGACCATTCCTTTCCGCTGCACTCCAAGGCACAAAAGGGATACGAAACAGGAGTGCCTCTATCGCAGCTAAACGAAATTTGTTAGAATACGCTAGAGGAACGGGCACACTACACAGCATGTGGGGGGGTGAGTGGGTACAGCTATCCGCTGAACTGAATTATTATGTGTGCCGGATGCTCTTTCAAGCGCAAATAAGTAGGGCGTAGAACCCTGTAAACTTATCTTTGGAGAGACAGACTGCTTCAAGCTTTCAGTGAGTGTCCAGTCCCTACCTGTTCCCTCAAATCTTCGAACTGAGGGGATGTGTTATGCTCAAAATCGTTTATCCTATCTGCTGTGGAATGGATGTCCACAAATCGTTTCTGGTAGCCTGTATTGCCTCAATCAACGAGCAGGGCGTTACCACCTACAAAGGCAAGCGGTTTTGCACCTTTACAGGAGACCTCCGGCGGTGTGCCACCTGGTTGGGAGAGAACAACTGCAAGGACGTGTGTATGGAGCCTACCGGGATGTATTGGCTCCCTATTTACAACATCCTAGAACACGCCCGCAATATTGTCCTTGCCCACCCCAAGTACGTCAAGGCTATCCGGGGAAAGAAAACAGACAAAAAGGACGCCAAGTGGTTTGCGGACATCTTCAAGCACGACCTGGTTTCTGGCAGCTTTATCCCACCATCAGATATTCGTCAGCTCCGGGATTTGGTGTGCTACCGCTGAAAACTCACCAATTTCACCACGGGAGAGAAAACCGGGCGCAGAATTGCTTGACTGTCTCCAATATCAAGCTGGATGACGTGTTTCCGGACGGCTTTGGCAAAGCAGCTACAGCTATTACCTCCGGCTGCTAGGAAGCAACGAATCCTTTCATGTAGCTCCATTCCTCAACAAGCGAGTCAAAACACCAGTTGAGAAAATCCAGGCCGCTGCGGACGGAGAGATGTGTGTGGAACAGGCCGAAAAACTCCGCATCATCCGTTCCCACATGGACAGCCTTGAATTGTGCAAGGCCGATCTGGACTCTCTTATCCTGACCATCGCTGAGAAATATCTTCCCCAACTTAACCTCGTTATGACGGCGCTAGGTATCCAAGCCTTTGCCACTATTGGCATCATCTCTTAAATTGGCGTGGATATGTCCGTTTTTTCCACCTCGAAGCATTTCTGCTCCTGGGCTGGGCTTACAATGAAAGTGCCGGAAAAAAAGAAAACCACCAGGAGCAGCCGGGCTGGGGCATACATCAAGCCCCTGTTGGTGCAGTGTGCGCTCTGTGCTATCCGGGCAAAGCAGTACCCAGAAGTCCGCAATCGCTATCTAGCTTTGAAGAAGCGCTGTGGTAACAAGAAGGCCATCATCGCCGTCGCCCTTGTGTTGCTGACTGCCATCTACAACATCCTCAAGAAGAACGAATCTTATAACCCTGAGCCTTACCGCAAGGCTGACCGTCCTCTCACACACCGTGAGATCTCTGCTGACCAGGCTATCTTAATCCTTCAAAGGCAGGGCTGTCTGGTAACCTCCCCGGCCTGGCTGATCTGCTCTAATTTTGGCCGCCATATGCCAGCCTGTTTTCGTGTCCCTTTTTCTGGATAATGATCAGGTTAAAATATTTCAAACTCCCCTCCTTCTTCACTTCTGATAAAATCATCTAAAGATTCAGCAGAATTACTAAGGACTCTTTTGAGAATTAGCCGCCATGTTTGGAAGTCTGCATCCTTCCAATTGCTTTTTCTTTTTACATAGTTAATCCTATCTCTAAAGTCTTTTTGCGAAATGGACTTCCCATGAACCTTCATAAGTCCTTGCACCAATGCCGCTCCACTACTAAAAATATTCTCCTCTGTTGAAACCTTCAAATATTGATGTAGTACAAAGGAAGATGGCAACTGTTCTCTTTTGTCAATATAGATACTAATGCATGTTTTTTTAATTAAACCAAAATTTTCAAGCAAAACCGGAATTGCATAAAACCCACTGACGCAATTGTTTTGTAAATTAAATTTATATGTAAAGGCATTTCCGATTTTTTTACCATTGACCACCCCATCTTTTGAAAAAACTGACACGTCAATACTCGAAGATGTATATTCTCCACCTGTTTCGATAAGCACGCTCATAAGATTGCAATCTTTTTCTTCCAAAAAGTAGACGTCGTTATACATAGGCAAAGATACATGTGCCTCTGAAACAACATCAAAACAAATCAGTTGACCATTTGCTGGTGGCTCGCCTGCTCCAATCAACGCCTTATTAGTTCCAAAACTGACCGCGCTATAAGGAGTGTGACCAACTACTTTGTGCTGAAAAACTTCCCCCGTGTCCTTGTCTAATAAAAAAACTGAACAATCCGCCAAGACAAAAAGGGTCTTCCCGTAAATTGACGGTGGCGCAACAATAAGCCCTTCTCTGAACTTTTGCCTCCAAACAATACTTCCGTTTAATATGTCAGCACAACCAACCTCACCCTTTAGTGTTGTATAATACACTCTTTGGCTATCAACGACAGGAAAATGTCGTCCACAAAACCCAAAAACCCTTGTTCTCCATAGTTCTTTTCCTACTTTTAGATCAAAACAAATGATGTCATGTCCGCATGATGCAAAAGCAAAGTCATCCTTTAGCCAAATGCCTGACGTATCCGAACTAATAACAGGGCTTCTACCTAACTCCATAGAATACATTATGCTTCCTTCTTGATTTATAAGCCATAAATAAGAACATGAGCAATCCCTTTCATTGTTGTGGAGCGTACCTGTGCATAATATGCCACCTTTGTACGGCGTAATATTACCGTAAATAAACGAATTGGGAATATGTAATTTTTTGACAACTTCTCCGTTTTTGTTTACGGCTAAAAGGGTGCTGCCGGAACCAAACCACAATGTTTCGTCTATAACATTTAATGTAGTTCGTACTCTGTGACCACCCTGAACAGCCCATTCTACAATGCCAGACTCAGCGGAAACAGCTTGTACTGCATCAAACTCTTTTAGGAAAACAACAAGGTCGCCAAAAACAGTTGGTGTTCCATAACCACCATTGACAGCATCTATACTCCAAAGTATTTTCCCATTATGCAGATCAACTTTCAATAAATGATACGCCTGTTCCATCTCAGAGTATGTAACGACATAGCCGAAGTATTCACTACAATTATTTCCATAAAATGGAGTTCTAACAACTGCTGGCATTTCTATACGCCAACTGTCATTAAGGAAATAACGTTGTTTGTCATTTTTATTTTTAATAATGTTTTTTCGGATCATATATATTATGCTCCTTTCTCTTTGCGATTGATTGTAATTCGAAGTCTACGCAAAAAACATTTCGATAGGCAACATGTGGGTGGAAGAGTTTCAATCATCCACCCACATGCCACCAATTCACAGTGGACTATATTGTCCAATACCGAGTTTTAGTAATTACTTGCATTGATGGAAGAAATAACGCTTTCCTTCTGCGACACACCACTACTTCTGTTAATCTTCACCGTCTCCGTAAAGTCCATACAGATATTGTCCCTGTACTGATAAGGCCTGTCACTTGATAAGGTCGCAAGCACCTCGATTCTGACATCGATATCTCCCGACAGTTCTTTTTCCAAAGGGAATGTAAATATCGCCTTTTCCCCAATCTTCCATTCGCCAGAAAGGCTCTGCGATTGCTGCTTTTCATTTCCATTGAAGAGATAATGAATAGTCACTTTGAATGTTTCAAATTTCGTATTGTTTCTATCGATAACATAGCCTAAAGGCTCATAAAAGCCCAAATCAACAGCAAGACTTGCATTTTCCTCGATAAGCACTGGCCTAATCTTGTGTGAAATCAAAGAAAGTCGCGTTCCTTTTTCAGCAGTGCAATTAACACATGCTACATGGAGCGATTCATATGGGAGTTTGCCAACGCCGCCGTGTTGTCCACCCCAATTGGGGTTCCAAGGATCTACGATATCAAATTCCTCTTTGTCGTCATTATACCCAACAATAAGGACACAATGAGACTCCATATCCAGGCGATGAGAGAGTTCTTCATTTTCGATTGGGTAGTCGGCGGCTGAATGAACACGAATCAATGTGGGAACTCCGTTTACAATCGAGCTTTTTATGCTTTCAAGAGCTCTTAATGACCAAGGCTCATAGCCAATCACAGGAACTAAAGCATTTGCCGTTTCGGGTATTTGCTGATTAGTAATCAACTTAAATATGCTATTCATGCTTGTGCCTCCTTTCAACAGTGAATGGGTGATATTTCCATCTTGTGTTATCTAAAAACACTACGCTTTCGATTCACCACACAGCAAAAAGCGCATAAGCCGACTTAACAACAGTCTGGCTTATGCGCCCACATGATAGATTTTGAGTTGCCCCGTCCATAGATGGGGGCTAGGCCAAAATCCAAAATGAGATAACCCAGACTGCTTTTGCATAAAACGGAACATGACACTACCTCCAATCTTATAAATGTCGGACGGATTAAACCATCCGCAACGTAATTTTACCATATCAATAGCATAAACGCAACTGTTTCCCATTAAAAACACTTGTAACATTTGTGTGAACGCAAGCAGAGCTGAGCACCTGTTGCCAACGGAAAATAAACGGTCTGCCATCTGCTGTATGACATATGCACCCACCACTGATTCATGGGCAAACAAGGAGAGTAACAGACTACATTGCTGTCGTTTCCCGTCTAGTATGGAAACACAACGAGAATATCGCCAAGGTATGAGTCTCAAAGCTTTTATTTGGGCAGAATGCAATGATCGGAAACAGATTGATTCGATGATTGCCTAAGATAAAAGCGGGAGTGCATCGTAAAAATACACTCCCGCCGGTTTGTTAGCGTTCCCAATCATCCTGCTTTTTTCTTTCTTGTTTGGCCTTATTCTGCCGCCGCTGCTGGTATTCCCGTTCCCGCTGGATTTGCCGGATTTCCTGGCTCTCGGCATACTCGTCCAAATGCCGGGAAACATCCCGCTTGCTGTCATCCATTGTCCTGTGACTGTACTTATCGCCATACTTTTCCTTCACACGCTGGACTGCCGTCTGCTCCATTTCAGGGCGCAGTTCCTGTCGGGTGTCGTGCAGCTCCACCGGGTCGAATTGTTCACCCTGTGTTTTCAGCTCGGCATATTCGGCAAGGGCGGTTTCCAATTCGGCGGAGTATTTCTGTTCCTGCTCGTCCAGTTCTTTCAAGTTGGCTTCCATCAGTGCAACCTTCTTCCTGACCTTAGAAACATCCTTGCCGTCCGTACAGTCCATATTGTCCAGAAGAATCGCCTTTTCGGATTGCAGTTCTTCCAGCAATTCCGTCAGTTCTGCTATTCTGGCGGTCAACTCGTTCTTCCTGGGGATATTCCAGAACGGCAATTCTTTCTTTTCGGCAAGGAGGTCTGTGCGCTCCCTTTTGGTTTCCTTGATTTGGTCTACCACCTCGGAATATCGGTTCAGGTTGATATTCCAGGCATCCACGGATTTTCCAATGACAGATTTGCCTGTGCGGATGTGGTTAAGCTGATAGCAGAAAATCAACAGCTTTTGCCGCAGGAATTCCATGGACTTAGCGAGTTCCGGTAGAGAATGGAGGACCTCTTGCGCCAGCTTCTTGACGGCGGCTTTCAGTTCCCGCAGCAGAGCGTTGTCCGCTTTAATCTGCCGATTCAGTTCACAGCGGTCGGAGATAATGCCCTTTTTCTCCATAGCCCTTGCCACCACACCTTCGTGGATGGTGGGCTGCTCGACCAGACCTCGCTCGGCATGACTGCGGTGGTCGATACGGGCATCGTGTCCGTATCGTTCCAGATAGCGGTTGGTTACGTCTGCCCATGCCTTGCGCCATACGACAAGCTGTTCCTCGCTGTTCCAACGTTCGGAGATGGGATTCTGTCTGCCGAACTTGGTGCTTTTGGGGTGCTTGCTGGCTCGCTCCAAGCCTTGCTTCTCTGCTTCGGAGGGAGGCATATACACTTTCTTGCGCCCAACCTTATACGGATACTGCTTCTCCCATCCGTCCGCTTGCGCTGCTTTAAACTCAGCGGCAGTAAAGCCCCGTTCCTCGCCGTCTTTAACACAGAGATATTCTTTTTCGGTCTTGTACTGCCACTCGCCTCGTTCATCCAGCGGACGCACCGTCAGCAGAATGTGGGCGTGGGGATTGTGACCGGGAGGGTATGGGTCGTGAATTGCTACATCGGCGCACATCCCGTCTGCAACAAAACTTTCCTTAATAAAATCAGATAGAAGCTCCTGCCATTGGGTCGGGGTCAGTTCAACAGGCAGAGCCGGGACAAACTCACGGGCAAGGCGGCTGTCCTTTGTCTTTTCGTTTTCTTCTACAGCGTTCCAGAGTACGCCCCGGTCTTTCCATTCTGGTGGAGCATACTCTGGCAGAAACACCTCACGCCAGATCAGTCCTTTCTTACGGGTATAATCGTGCCGCACTCCATCGTAGTCATTGAGGATGTTGGTACAGCTCAGATATGCAGAAGCTGCAACGGCAGACCGCCCCGTTCCCCGGCTGACCACCTTGGCTTCTAAGTGGTAAATCGCCATTCATTCTCACCGTCCTTTCGCCCTTGTTTTTGTTTCTTTTTCGCAAAAAGAAAATGGGTATTGCGGCAAGCGATACCCATAACCGCAAATAAAGCTGCCGGTGGCAGCTTTATGCGGGCAGGCGGCGGGTTGTTTCCAAAACGGAAACAACAGTTTTGATGATGAAGCAAAACATATAGCCGACTGCGTGGCCAATGGCAGCAGCACAGATGTGATGTGGCATTGGACATAAGGCTCCCGCAGGAGCCGCATCCGCCTCGCAGAGCGCACGGTTGCCGCAGGCAATACCACCGCCCCTTCTGGGTGGTGAGTAAGTGCGCCCTTACGGGAGAAAAAAGAAGGAGGCCCCCGGCTTCCCGGAGACCTCCTATCTGAAATTTAGATTTGTTTTCCCAGTTTCCGTGAAAGATACCCCTCCAGCTCAGACAGCTCAATAGCTTGAACCTCTGGCAGCACCTTTTCCAGAATCGCACCCTTCTGAATGAGCCTGCGCGTCCTCGCTTTTCGCTCCTTGACTCGGTTCCGCGCCTGCGCTTCTTCCAAGCGGTGCTGTGCTTGCAGCAGTTTCTTCTCTGCATCTGTCATAAAAATCCCTCCTCACTTTCGTTTCTGCCAGATGATCTCATAGCCCAGAGCGTCGGCAAGTTGGACGGCCTCCGTGTATCGCAGGGACTCCCGCTGGAGCTTGTTTGAAAGGTTAGAAACGCTGTCAGACCAGCCGTGTTCATCCCGCAGCAGATCGACCACTTCCTGCATGGTCATTCCCTGACGGACGATGTACGACTTGATCTCGTTTCTCAGATTGGATTTCATCAATTTTTACCTCCATAATTTCGTGTAGTGTGGTTTCGTATCGGTGATGCTGGTGTGCGGGGAGATGAAAAATCCACCATGCCACAAATCCGCTCAGATTTCCGACGGTGATGCCCTGTACGCAGCAGCCCCCTATCGACTTCATCGTTCTGCGTGAGTTCATGCGGAACGGTGGGATAGGCTACATCCCGGTGCAGAGGCTTCACCTCTCGGTAAATCACTGGGCGGTGCATTGCGTTCGACTTACAGTGAAAATTTTCATGAATTTCACAAGGATTGATTGCAGGGCTGAAAAAATGAGCCGTCGGTGTACGGCTCTGTACGGCAAGACCGGCTCGTGTACGCTGCTGTACGCCGGTTTAGCGTACCGGTCGCCGATTCAGCGGCAGTTTTTACACGCTGCCGTGAAATACTCCACGGCAGGCACAAGCAAAATCGTATTTTGCAGATGAAGTTGAAAACTGCCGTACAGAGTGTACGGCGTGTACGGCAATTTTGAAGTCTGGTTCTCATTTTTAATACGGCAGCGGATTGACCACCTCGATGCCCATAAAACCACGCACCCGTTTGCCGCCGACGTGGACATTGTTGGTGGCTTCCACGTTGTAAAGGCGGTCGTTCTGCGCAAGTTCGGAGCTGAGCCTGTTTGCAGACATGGGCTTCTGCGCATTGTCCTCGCACCAGCGCTGATACGCCTCATACAGTGCCTTGGAGCTGGCTTCACTGTCGGCCTTGAAGCGGATATAGCCCTCAGATTGCAGAAACTCGATCACATTGTTGCTGCTGCGCTTGACCGTCTCCATATTTTCTCTGGCCTTGCCCGAAATGCTGAACTGATAGTTGTTCCCGATCAACCGATACAGCCCCTCCAGGCACCAGAGGAAGATGCCTTCCTTTTCCCGCAGCAGCTTGTCCACCAGAAACGCATCGTCCGCTCTGCCTGTGGGCCGGTCTTTGGTGGTCAGCACGATCTGGCGGCGAAAGAAGCCGTCGGACTTGTCGTGCAGGGCGGTGAGCGCACCGTTGCCAAAGCAGAGAAATCGAACATAAAGCTGGCTCTGGTAGCTCTGCACGCCCTTGCGCTCCATGTCCATCTTGCACTCGGAGGTCACGATGGACTTGATATAATTGGTCTTGGGCAGAGCGCTCATGTCCATATCGTCATCCACCATCAGGAGCTTGTTTTCCAAGTCTGCACGGCTGAACCGGTTGCTCTCCACCTTTTGGATGCTGGTGGTATTCATGCTGTCGCCCAGCAGCGAGCGCATAACCAGCCCGATGCGACTTTTACCCTCGCCGCCCTTGCCGATGAGCATGAGCATCTTCTGCCCCTTAGTGGTGGGCAGCAGGCAGTAACCCAAAAACTCCTGCAAGGTGGGAATATCCTCCGGTTGCAGCAGTTCGGATAGGAAATGCAGCCACTTTTTCGGAGTGGGTGCGTCTGGATTATAAATGACGGTCAGGCGGTTGTTGCAGTAGCTCTTGTCGGCGGTGAAGCTGCCGTCCATGAAATACGTTCCGTTGGCAACATGGATGCGGTCCGTCTCGATGGGCAGCGGCGGTGAATACGCTTGCAGCTTGATGCTGGCAAGCAGGTTCGCAACCGTCTTGGAGAGGTTAGCGGTCAGCACGCCGGAGATTTCCTCCAGAATGAGATTGCCGATCTGTCCCTCGTCCTCAATCAGCCCATCCACCGTGAACAGCCGCCCGCGCACACATTTCATGGGGTGTTTGTCCAGAAATTGCTGGCAGAACAGCACTTCATTGATGTGTCTGCCGTCATACCAGTCAGGCCACGCCTGCGGTGTTGTTGTCATTTTCGTCCTCCTTGTGAATTTCCTCTAATCTTTGCCGCAGCTCTTCCAGCTTTCCATCCGCCATCTGCTGCCGCACCACCTCGGCACGTTCGTGGGAATCTCCGGCGCACAGAATGTCCAGATAGTATTCCGTCTCATCGAGCTTGTGACAGGCTTCCACGAACCGTGCATGAACAGGCTCGTCAGGCGACTGCGGCGCATACCGCACCTTCCAGTCCCGCAGTACACGGGCGTAATCCGACAGAACAGAAAAGCACAGCCGCTCGTTTTCCATGAGCTGCTGTGCTTCTGTTCGGATGCGTTTTGCGTGGAGCGCCGCTGCGCTGGGCGGCTTGTCCGGGCTGAGATGAAAATCTGCCATCAGCTTCCGTGCCGCATCATACGGCGATAGCTGAAATAGCCTGCCTACAAAGTCGATCACGTCTCCGTGTTCCCCGCAGGCGAAGCAATAATAGTGGTCGTCGGCCACATACAGGCTGGGGTGCCGGTCGTTGTGAAAGGAGCAGAGAGCTTTTCCATACCTGTTCACATCGATCCCGTACAGCTCTGCCGCCTCCCGCAGATTGACATTCTCTTTTACGATTTCAAAAATGCGCATGATACCTCCATTTCTGCGCAAAAACGGCGGCCTGCCCGATGTGGGGCAAGCCGCCGTCTGCGTCTTTCTTATTCTGTTTTCGCTTCTTTCTCGTTCTTAGCTTCTCGCAAGGCTTTCTTCCGTGCGCCCTGCCGCTTGATCTGTGCTGCATACCGACAATCGTCACTGCAATATTTCACATCTGACCTTGTTGTGATAAACTCCTTGCCGCAGTTTTCACAGGTACACGCCCGGCTACGGCTTTCCGCCGCCTCCTGCCTGTAGAATTTTGCCCGGCAGTTGGGGCCGCAGAACAGGGTATTTGTCCGCTTGGATTCAAATTCCTGCCCGCAGCACTTGCAGGTCAGCATGAAAGGCTGACCGACAGCGTGTTCACCAGCCTTGATTTTCTGATACCGTTCCCGGCTTTTAATGCGATGTCGCTTGAGCTGCTCCTGCCGCTTGATTTCTTCCTCGGTCAGCTCCGGTGCGGGAAGCTCAAACTGCCCGATAAAGCGAAGGTGGATTTCTACCTCCTGCACCCGGTCGCCGTCGATACGCTCTGGGGCGTGGACGATGATTTTCTCAATAAACTCATTGATCATGGGCGTGGTCAACTCGGAAAAATCGGTGTACTTCCTTGCCAGCTCCAGAAACTGCTCCACACGGGCGGTGTCCTCTGCGAAAGTGGACAGTTTTTCTTCCGCTTCTGCGACAGAGACTTGCAGCGCTTTCTGCTCTGCTTCGTAATCCGCCAGCAGACTGTCAAAGCGCTCATCGGTGATACGCCCGACGGCAAAGGATTCATAGAGCTTTTTGATGATGGTGTCCAACTCGGCAATGCGCTTTTTGTCCTTGCTCAGCTTTCGCTTGGCATCCTTGGCCGCCTCCGCCTGCTGAAGCTGGGAGGCGGAGCGCACCTTTTCCATGAACGCCGCCTGATTGGAAATTGCAAAGGTGCTGACGGTGCGGATGGTGTCCAGAATCAGGGCGCGCAGTGCCTTGGTGGAGATGTAGTGACCAAAACAGGCACTTGTCCGTTTCTGATGCGCCAAGGTATAGGCAGAGCAGTCGAAAAAGTCGGATGGGTACGGATTATTCTCCGTGCCGCCTCTGGAACGGTGATTATACATCTTCTCGCCGCAATCGGCGCAGTACAAAAGGCCGGTCAGCGGATTCGCTTCACCCAGCGTATCATGCCGCCGTGGTGTTTTCCGCAGCTTCTGTGCCAGCTCCCATGTTTCTGCATCCACGATGGCTTCATGGGTGTTCTCGAAGATCAGCCAATCTTCCTTGGGATTCATCACGGCGTTTTTATCCTTATAGGACTGCTTGTGGGAACGGAAATTCACCGTATGCCCCATATACTCCGGCTTGGACAAAATCTGTCCGACGATATAGCCGCTCCAGTTATAGGGGTTGGGAAATTCCTCTTTACTTTTCCAGACACCCTTGTTCTGCTTGCCGAAGTAGACCGCAGGCGTGTCGATTTTGTCATCAAACAGGATGCGGGCGATGTCATAGGGACCTTTGCCCTCGATGGTCAATCGGAAAATACGCCGCACCACGGCGGCGGCTTCCTCGTCGATCAGCCAATGGTATTTGTTTTCCGGGTCTTTCTTGTAGCCATAGATGGCACAGTTGGTGGTGGGCTTGCCAGATTCCCCTTTGACACGAATGGCGGTTTTCTGCTTGCGGCTCAGGTCGCGCAGATACCATTCGTTCATGATGT
>OIWM01002889.1_pt1 | contig 13289 bp, 13 predicted proteins | sample 1587451 | NCBI WGS metagenome assembly OIWM01 (sample SAMEA3888907, study PRJEB22519) | human gut metagenome | biome: human gut; feature: human-associated habitat; material: faeces | place: Denmark | collected 2011
GGGAAAGACCGTTCGACGCTTTTCGGCAAATTCCGTGATTTTTTCGTGATTCTGCACAAAAATGAGAGTCAATTTTCTACACCCGCCAAGAAAGTGCCGGATGACATTTTTTAGAAAAATCGCTATAATACAAATAAAGACGCCCCACGCCATTCACCTGCCGTCTCCGGCGGGGTATAATCAAAATGCGACTTGGGAAAGCCGCACAAATATGAAAATCAGGAGGAAAAAACTATGAAAAAGCACTTTTCAAAATGGATGGCGCTTGTGTTGGCGCTGACGATGCTCTGCCTGTGTCTCGGGGCCTGCGGGGAACCGGACACGCCGGTCACGGACCCGGCTGCGTCTGCCGGCAAACCCACCGATAAGCCCGCCGACACCACCGGCTCCACTCAGCCGTCCTCGGAACCCATCACCATTACCTTCTGGCATACATACGGCGACAGTGAGGAAGCCCAGTTCCGGGACGTGGTGCTGCCCCTTTGGGAAAAAGCCCACCCGGACATCCATGTGGAGGCCGTCCGGCAGGACAGCAGCCAGTACCATCAGATGATCGTCACCTCCTTCGGCACCGGTATGAGCCCGGACGTGGCCCGGGTGGACATTGCCAACATCGCCGCCTACGCCAAGCAGGGCGGTCTGGCCGCCCTCAGCGATTACGCCGACTTTGCCGAGCTTTCCGGGAATTATCTGGAGGCCCCCCTGTCCACCAACCTCTATCAGGGCAAATACTACGGTCTGCCCCTGGACACCAACTGCAAGGCCGCCGTTGTGAACACCAATGTGCTGAAAAGCCTGGGCCTGGACGAGGTGCCCGCCACCATGGAGGCATTCATCGAAGCCGCCAAGGCCCGGGGGACCTACTCCCTGAACGTGTCCGGCGTGGGCGACTGGGATATGTACCCCTATTTCTGGCTTTTCGGCGGGGAGCTGACCGATGACGGCTTCACCAAGGCCACAGGCTATCTGGACAGCGACAAGAGCATCGCCGCCATGGAGAAGATCGTGGCCCTGCACAACGATAAGGTCCTGACCATCCGGGACGTGGACGGCTCCGTGGATGCCTGGGACGGCATCAACAGCGAATACGCCATGTTCTTTGAGGGTCCCTGGTATTTCGGCTCCTATGAGGACTGCACCGCCAAGGGCATCGTGGCCGCCACCATCCCCACTTACGAAGGCCGCAGCGCTTCCGTAGTGGGCGGCGAGGACATTGCCGTGTTCGCCACCAGCAAATATCCGGAGGCCGCATACGAATTTGCAAAGTTCATGACCTCCGAGGAGGTCCAGCTGGCCATGCTGGAAGCAGGACAGCTGCCCATTCTGAAATCTCTGGTGGACAGCGAGGCCGTGCAGAATAACCCGGTCTGGAGCGTGTATATGCGCCAGATGGAGTCCGCCAAGGCCCGCATCCCCTCCCCGAATAATTCCGCCATTCAGGAGATCTGGAGCGAAATGGTCACGGGCATTTTCGTGGACGGAGCCGACGTGGCCCAATCCCTGCACGACGCTGCAGCAAAGATCGACGAGCAGCTTCGTTAACAGACGCACCGGGCCGCAGGACCATTCCGTCCTGCGGCCCCTTTGGAAGGAGAATGACCTATGGTGACTTCTGTCCGTCCCACCCCCGTCCGGCTGAAAAAGGGACTGCGGGGCTGGTTGACGGCTTTGCCGTTTATTCTGCCGGGGCTTGTGCTGGTGACGGCCTTCATCCTCTATCCCCTGCTCTTTACGGTCCGCATTGCCCTTTCGGACTACCAGATCGTCCAGGGAAAAATCACCTTTCTGGGCCTGGAGAATTTCCGGAAGGTCCTGTCCGGCGGCTCCCGGTTCTGGTATGCCTACCGGAACAATTTTCTCTACGCCCTGGTGACCGTCCCCTTCATCCTGCTGGGCGGGATGCTGTTCGCCTATCTCATCAACGGCCTGAAAAAGGGCCAGAGCATCTTCCGGGTAGGCTTCTACCTGCCGGTGATCACCTCCTGGGTGATCGTCAGTCTGGTCTTTCAGTATATGTTCAACAACTCCAGCCGGGGGCTTATCAACTACATCCTCGTGGACGTGCTGCACATTCTGGACGACTATGTGCCCTGGCTTCTGCGGGAGTGGTCCGGCAACGCGGCCATCTGGCTCATGGGCATCTGGAAAAACCTGGGCTGGGCCATGCTCATTTACCTGGCAGCCCTGCAGGGCATCCCCAAGGACCGCTATGAAGCGGCGGAGCTGGACGGAGCCGGTCTCTGGGCCAAATTCTGGCACATCACCATTCCCTCCCTGCGACCCACCACCTTCTATGTGATGGTGAACATGATCATCGGCTCCTTCAACGTGTTCATCCAGGTGATGATGCTCACCGGCGGAAACCCCAACGGCAAGACCTCCACGCTGCAATACCTGCTCTACGACAAAGCCTTCAATCAATTCCAGTTTGGCGAGGCCTCAGCCATCGGCATGATCTCCGCCGTGACCATTGTGGTCTTGACGGTAGTCCTGAACCGGATCTTCCGGCTGGACAATGTGGACCAGGAGGGATAAGCATGAAAAGCAAAAAACGTTCGGAAATTCTGGGTCAGGCCCTGCTGTGGGTGCTGCTCATCGGGGCGCTGCTGGTGTTTTCCGTGCCCTTCCTCTTTATGATCTCCAATTCCTTTGAGGAATTCAGCTATGTGCTTCCCTATCCCCCAAAGCTCCTGCCTACCCGGCTGGACTTCTCGGCCTACAAGCACATTCTGGATATGAACATTTTCCCGGTGGCCGTCCGCAACAGCATCGTCAACACCTGCCTGACGGTGGTCCTGTCCGTGTTCGTATCCACCCTTTCCGCCTACGGCTTCGCCCGTGTTCCCTTCCCGGGCCGGGAAAAGCTCTTTGGGATTTACCTTTTCACCCTGATGATGCCGGGTTTTCTGAATATCATTCCCCAATTCCTCATTCTGAAGGGCATCCGGCTTCCGGGCCTGCCCAACGGACTGGTGGGGACCCGTGCGGGACTGATCCTCATTTATGTGGCCACCAACGTCTGCGGCCACACCTTCTTCCTGCGGAATTTCTTCCGGAGTCTACCGGATTCCCTGTCGGAATCGGTCATTGTGGACGGCGGCGGGCACGGGACCATTTTCTTCAGGATCATGCTTCCCCTGTCCACCCCGGCCATCGGCACCATGACCATTTTTGCCTTTCAGGGTTTCTGGGAGGAGTATTTCACCGCCAAGGTGCTGGTAGGCGCCGATGAAACCATGATCACCTTTCCCCTGCTGCTGCAGCGGCTCAACGGCCAGCACGCCACCCGCTGGGAGTGGGTCTTTGCGGCCTCTATTCTGGCGCTGATTCCGGTGGTGGTGCTGTTCCTGCTGTTCCAGCGGAAAATGGTGGTGGGCGGTCTGACCCAGGGGGCGGTGAAGGGATGAAACTGACTGCTTTTCTGGATAAAGCCCAGTACCTGCCGGGCGACACCGTAAAACTGACCCTCAACGCCGACGTCGGCGGTGCGGAAGTGACCCTGACCCGGCTGGAGCAGGCCGTTCCCTGTGTCTGCCAATGGGAAGGCCGGGAGATTTGCCTGTCCGGTCTGCCCGAAGGCTGCTACGGTCTCACCGTAACGGCGGCAGGAGGGCGCTGGGAAGGAGCCTTTGACATCCTCCGGGACCGGCGCAGCGTGACCCGCTATGCCTTTTTGTCGGATTTCGGCCCCGGTGACGGGAACCCGGAGGCCGTCCAATGGCTCCGGGACCTGCACTTCAACGCCATACAATTCTACGACTGGATGTACCGTCACGACGCCCTGCTTCCTCCGGCGGACCGGTTCCGGGACCCTCTGGGCCGGGAGATGGACCTGGGCGTCATCCGGGAAAAAATAGCCGCCTGCAAAACCAGCGGTATCCGCCCCATTGCCTACGGGGCCATCTATGCCGCCGCCAAAGAGCGGTTCCAGACCCACCCGGAATGGGGGATGTACACCCTGGACGGCCAGCCCATGACCTTCGCCGGATGGCTGTATTACATGAACATCGCCCGGAGCTGCGGCTGGTCGGACCATATTCTGGAGGAATACCGCAAGGCCATTACTTTCGGCTTTTCCGGCATCCACATGGACACCTACGGCTTCCCCAAGCAGGTCTGGGACAGCCAACACCGGCCCGTGGACCTGGCGGAGGAAATCCCAATGCTCATTGACCGGGCGGCGGCCATTGTCCGCCGGGAGGACCCGGAGGGCGGTGTCATCTTCAACGCCGTAAACAACTGGCCCATGGAGGCCGTGGCCCAAACGGGGCAGGACGCCGTATATATTGAAGTCTGGCCTCCCAATGACCGCTACCGGGACCTGTACACCCTCATCGCTCAGGCCCGGCGCTGCTCCGGCAAGCCGGTGGTACTGGCAGCCTATCTGAAGGCCTTTCTGGAACCGGACCAAGCGCGCGCAGAGCGGGCCTTCCGGCTGTGCTGGGCGGCCATTCACGCCTCCGGCGGCACCCAGCTGGTGCTTGGCGAAAACCGGGCGGTCCTGCGGGACAGCTATTACGCCAATTACGCACCCCTGCGGGCCGAATTCCTGCCGGTGGTCCAGAAATACTGTGATTTTATCGTCCGCTATGGGGAGCTGACCCTGGAAAACACCGGCGTGGACATCAGCCGCACCGCCTCGGACGGCATCAATGAGGATGTCCGCTTCACCGGCGGGGACTGCGTTTTCTCCACCGATGCCCAGGCGGATACCGTCTGGACCATTCTCCGGGAGGAAAAGCACCGCCTGAGCCTGCACCTTGTGAACCTGCGGGGCAATGACGACCGCTGGAACGCACCCAAGGCCCAGCCGGTCCTTACGGAGCATATCCTGCTCCACCTGCGGCTGGACCGGTCCGTCACGGGCATCTACGCCGCCTCCCCCGACGGAGATTCGCTGGCCCCGGAAAGTCTGCTTTTCACCTGGCAGGATACACCTCAGGGCCGCATTTACACGGCGGAACTGCCGCCGCTGGCATACTGGATGACCCTCTGGGTCCTTACGGAGGTTTAAAAAATGCTGTTCTCCTACAATGCAGACCTGCTGCCCCAGGTCCGGATGATGGGCCAGATCCGGTACAGTGAGCCCTGGCTCCACTTTTCCCGGTGCATCAACGAGTGGGTCCTCTATGTGATCCGGGACGGGAATCTCTACTTGCAGGAGGACGGTGTGCGCTATCACCTGGCCGCCGGGGACTTTTTCCTGCTGGAACCGGGATTGACCCACGAGGGCTACCAGCGCTCCGCCTGTGACTATTACTATGTCCATTTCTCCCACCCGGACATGGGCCGGATGGAAGACGAAACCGCCGCCATGGCGGCTCTGGCGGACAAGCGCCGGAAAAGTCTGACCAGCTACAATCTGGACCCGGAGGACCCCACGGACCCCATCACTTATCTACCCAAGCAGTTCCACCTGACCGGTGGGGAATTCAAGGCAGAGCTGCGCCACGCCGTAGAGGTCTACGACAGCCGGGAGGAGCATTACAAGCGCCGGACCGCCACCCTGCTCCACAGCTTCCTGCTGGAAACGGCCCACGAAAATCTGCTCGCCCATAGCCGCTCCCCCGGAAAACGCATCCGAAAATCCGATGTGATGGCGGAAAAGCTGTTGCGTTACGTCAACCAGAACTATACCCGCCGCCTGACCAGCCGGGACATTGAGGAGCAGTTCGAGGGGAATTTTGACTATCTGAACCGGACCTTCGCCGCCCTCACCGGCTCGCCGGTATTCACCTACATCAACATTCTGCGCATCAACAACGCCAAGCAGCTCATCGCCACCACCGACCTGCCCTTCTCGGAGATCGGCTACCTGGTGGGCGTGGAGGACCGGTACTATTTTTCCAAGCTTTTCCGAAAAATGACCGGCATGAGCCCCTCGGACTACTACAAAGAAGTCAGGAGCGAATAACATGGAGAACGACGAAAAGGGTCTGGTCCGGCAATGCTGGCGGCATTTGTTTTCCCTGATGGTCCTGAATCTGCTGACATTGGCGGGCTGTCTGCCCATTCTCACCATCCCCGCCGCCCTGACGGCCCTGAGCCGCAGCTGTCAGGACCTGCTGCTGGAAAAGCCCCGGCCCATCCGGGGTTTCTGGCGGACCTTCCGGACCCATTTGCTCCCGGCGCTACCTCTGGGACTGCTGTTCCCGCTGACCCCGGCGGCAGCCCTGTACGGCTGCCTTTTCTATGTACAGAACGCAGGAAATCGCCCCTGGCTGCTGATTCCCGGCATTTTCTGCCTACTGGTGGGCTGCCTGGCGGTCTTCGCATCCGGTCTGGCCTACCCTATGCTGGCCCGGGCAGACCTGTCCGCCCGGGCGGTCCTCCGCAACAGCTTCCTGCTGCTGTTCCGGGGCTGCGGCTTCGGTACGCTGCTGCTTTCGGCCCTGCTGGGGGCAGGGATGGTCCTTCTCTTTCCACATTCCCTCCCGGCGCTGGTGCTGCTGGGGGCCTCCCTTCCCGCTTTCACCGCCGCTTACGGCACCCTGCCCGCGCTGGACGCCCTGGTGGTGAAAAAGGCACGTGAATAAAGACGTCCCGGAGTGGGGAACACTCCGGGACTTTCTTTTCACTTAACCCTTTACATTATAATCGGCATTCATCAGGTTGACGGCGTTGAAGAGCTTGTGCAGGAACACGAAGGGACCCACAAGGATCAGCGCACCCAGCACGTTCCAAAGCCAATAGTCCCTGGCGCCGAAGCTGTATGCGATACCCCGGCGCTGAAGCTCTGCGCCAATGCGGTTGCACAGTTTGTGGTTCCAGACAATGTAGCCGATGCCCAGCGTCAGCGGCCCCACCAGGAACACCAGCAGGCAGTAATGCATGGTTTTCTTGCCGTCATAGCGGGAGGCAACGACGTTGATGTCGTTGGACACCGAGGACATGACCACGATGCCGTAAATTCCGAACGTAATAATGGACAGCAAGATCGTTTTCAATAAACCTTTGTTCGTTTTCAGCTGGCCCACCGGGGCCGTCGAGACAGAATTTGCCGTGTTTTCCATAAAAAATGCTCCTTTCCGTTTTGCAGAAAAAATCAGTTTTTCTTTCCAGCTTCTGCGTTTTTAGTATATCATAGCCAATACTCGGTGTCAATAGGAAAGCGTTTTTTCCTCCGATCTATCAATATAAATTTATATTTATACTATGTGCTTACGCCAGCATTCAATGTCTTTTCCGTCGGTATTCAGGTGTTCTTCCGGCAATGCCTGTTGGGTACTTTTCCGTTCAGGCAATATCCGCCAGCTTTTTGGTGATCCGCAGGGTCACTTCCATCCTCCGCCCACAGTATAGAGCGTTCCCGGAGAATGGTTCAACCGTTCGACCGTTTCCGGCGGAGCCTGTCCCCTTCCCTTTCCCGATAAAGCGCCGCTTCGCTTCATAAAAATGCCTCCTTATTTGTGATGGCGTGGACCGCCTCACAGCAGGGCCTGTAAATTTCGCGAAAAACAGCGTTTGCAATTTTCGCCCCTTTCTGATGTAATGCGCCCGTACCGTCGGATGATATATACCCAATTATCTGGACATCCGCTATCAGCTGCAGATTTTACGGCTCGTCCGACGGCTGAACCGGGAGTTCGGCATCCCGATTCTGATGGTCCTCCACGACATCAACCAATCCCTATATTATAGTGACGAGATCGTCGCCATGAAGGACGGCCAAATCCTCGCCCAGGGCGCCCCGGAGGACATTCTGACCGCCGGTCTGGTCCGGGAAATTTACGGCGTGGACCTAAATGTGACCAGCGTGGACGGGAAGCCCTTTTTGATGCCCGTCTAGCCAGGAATTTTCCGCAAAAGCATTGCAATTTTCGTCTTTTTCTGTTATAATATGTTATTATATGCCTCTCACGGGAGGCTTTGGGGGCCTTCCCCACCGGCAGCCGCAGACAAGGCGGCTTTTCCGAAGCGGGTTCGTTAGTTAAGGCTAACTTCCCCGGAATTTTCGCATTGGAGTACACCGCATGAACGTAAAACGGCTGATTTTTCTCATTCTGGGCTGCATTTGCCTGGCCCTGGGCTGCATCGGCATCGTGCTGCCCATCCTGCCCACGGCCCCCTTCTTCCTGGCCACGGTTTTTTGCTTTTCCCAGTCCTCTCAAAAACTCCACGACTGGTTTTTGGGTACGAAGCTCTACAAAAACAACCTGGAATCCTATGTGAAGGGCCAGGGCATGACCGCCGGCACCAAGGCAAAAATCCTTACAACGGTCACGGCCCTGATGGCCTTCGGCTTCTACATGATGTTCCGCAGGAGTCTGTATATCCCCTGCGGCATTCTGGCCTGCGTGTGGGTGGCCCACCTGATCTACTTCCTGTTCGGGGTCAAGACCCTGGAAAAATCCCCCGCCGCATAAAAAAGCACCCGGTATTGCGAAAATACCGGGTGCTTTTTCAATTCAGGTCCATTTCCCGGAGCAGTTCATCCAGATTCCGCCGCCCGTAGAGGACCCGCAGAATATAGATTCTTTCGTCCTCCCTGTCGGGAAAATAATAGAGCAAATAGCTGCCCACCAGCTTTTTGCGGACGGTCCCGTTGGGCAGAAAGGCATTGTCCACCGGAGCGCCGCTTTCCGGGAAGGCACAGGCTTCCCGAATGGCCCCCTGCAGCTTTTCCAGAAAATCCGCTGCGGCCTTTGGTGCGCTGAGCTGCACGGGCATTTCATCCAGATCCCCCTCCGCCCGGCGGGTCAGAAAGTAGCCAAATTCAGATGCCATATTTCTCCTTCAGCGCCTGGATGGCCGCCGCGCCTTCCGTCACCCGGCCGGCCTGCACGTCCTCCATCCCGGCCAGCAGGGCCTGGGCCTCGTACATTTTCCGCATGGTCCGCTCGTAATAGTCAATGTCCATGACCACCAGCCGCCCATAGCCGTTTTTCGTCACATACACCGGGCCGCTTGCCTGGGCGCACAGGCGCTCCACCTCCACGGTGTTCTTCAAATCCCGCATGGGAATAATTTGCATGGCAACGCCCTCCTTCTTTGTGGCTATATTATACCCCAAATATAGCCGCAAGGCAAGGGGCAGAAAAGCCGCTCCCCGGAAATTTGGGGAGCGGCTTGCTTTATGCTTCGTTCAGAATTTCCGAAAGGGTCTTTAAGAAGGCGTTCGGGTCAATGGGCTTGGCCAGGTGGCCGTTCATTCCGGCGGCGATGGCGTCCTGCCGGTCCTCCTCAAAGGCGTTGGCGGTCATGGCCAGAATGGGGATGGCCCTGCAGAAGGGAGCCTCCATGGCCCGAATCTTCCGGGTGGCCTCGTAGCCGTCCATAACGGGCATCTGAATATCCATCAGAATCAGATCGTACTGCCCCGGAACGGCGTTCCTCATTTTCTCCACTGCCACGGAGCCGTCCGACGCTACTTCCACCAGGAAGCCCGCTTCCCGGAGAATTTCCACGGCGATTTCCTGATTCAGGGCATTGTCCTCCACCAGCAGGATGCGCTTTCCTGCATGGGAGGGGGCTTTCTGCTCCGGCTTCGGGGCGGGCAGCGGCACCGGCTGGGAGAGGATGTCCCGCAGCTCGGACATAAAGAGGGGCTTTTCACAGAAGGCCGTGACCCCGGCCTCCCGGGCTTCCTCCTCCACGTCGGACCAGTCGTAGGCGGTCAGGATAATGATGGGCTTGTCGTCCCCGATGACCTTCCGGATGCGCCGGACCGTCTCGATGCCGTTCATATCCGGCATGAGCCAGTCGATGATGTAGGCATAGAACGCGTCGCCCATTTCCATGGCGTGCTTGGCCCGGATGACGGCCTCCTTGCCGGAGACGGTCCACTCGGACCGCATTCCGATCTCCGTCAGCATGGAGGAAACGCTCAGGCAGGTGTCCGTATCATCGTCGGCCACCAGCACCCGCAGACCCTGCAAGGACTCCACCTTCTGGTAGACATTCGGTTCCCCGGTAAGCCGGAAGGTCAGGCACACGTCAAATTCGCTGCCCACGCCCTCCTCACTTTTCAGGCGGATGGTGCCGCCCATCATGTCCACGATTTTCCTGGTAATGGCCAGGCCCAGGCCGGTGCCCTGGATGCCGGAGACCGTGGCGCTTTCGGCCCGGGAGAAGGACTCGAAAATATGCTGCTGGAACTCCTTGCTGATGCCGATGCCCGTGTCCCGGAGGACGAAGTGATACCGGGCGCAGCCCTTGGGGGCCTTGTTCTCCTGCTTGACCCGGAGGCTGATCAGGCCGCCGGTCTTGTTGAACTTCACCCCGTTGCCCAGGATATTCAGCAGAATTTGAGTCAGGCGCAGCTTGTCGGCGTACACGTCCTCGTCCACCACATCCACGGTGTCGATGAGGAAATCCAGCTGCTTGGAGGTGATGGTGGGCTGGATGATGGTGCGGATGTCGTGGAGCAGGTCCGGCAGGTGCAGGGGCTTCTCGTCAATTTTCACCTTTCCGCTTTCGATGCGGCTCATATCCAGCACGTCGTTGATAAGGGACAGCAGATGCTCGCTGGAGGTGCCGATCTTGCGCAGGTATTCCTTGACCTTCTCCTTATTATCAATGTGGGAAGCGGCCAGGGACGTGAAGCCGATGATGGCGTTCATGGGGGTCCGGATGTCGTGGGACATATTGTTCAGGAACTGGGTCTTGGCATGATTGGCGTATTCCGCTGCCGCCAGGGCCTCGGTGAGCTTTTCGTTCTTCTCCCGCTCCGCCAGCACGATGGCGTTGACGTTCTTGAAGCCCAGGATGAAATCCCCGCTGCCCGGCTCCCCGGCGGCGGTATAGCTCACCTGGAAATATTCCTGCTTGCCCTTGTAGAGCCGCTTGTAAATAACGCTGTAAATGGGCTGCCGCTGAATTTCGTGCAGCACCACCTCATACTGGGTCTTGCGGGAAAATTCTTCCTTGTCCTCCTCGCAGACGTAATGGGCCAGGTAATCCTGCATGGCCAGGGCGTAATTCATGCTGTCCTGGGCGAAGAGCACCGATTCCCGGGCTACGTTATCTTCACCCTCGTCCCGGTACTTGACGCTGTGGCGGCCCTCCTGGGTGACCAGCCAGACGGTGGTATACTCCCGGGCCAGGCCGCTGATGACCCGGGTCTGCTCGTCCAGCAGCCGGTGCTCCCGCTCCCGCTGGCGTTCCTCGGCCACGGCTGCCGAAACATCCTCCACGGCGAACAGGACCGTGGACACCTGACCCTGCTCATCCCGGGAGGCGGCGATCCAGCTGGCCCGGCACCATTCCCAGGGGTCCAGCTTCCCATGAAATGCCTCCACCAGCAGGTCGTTTTTCTCCAGTTCTTCCGGGAGCCGCCGACGGTCCGTAAAGGCCCGCATTTTTTCCTGATCCTCCGGCCGCACGCACAGGCTCAGGAAGGCTTCCGTCACGGCATCCGCCGTGAGGCAGTGCTCCACGGCCTGATCAAAGTAGGGGATATTTTTCAGAGCCTTGCAGGTATTGGTCCGCAGGTCCACCCAGTACACAGCAAAATAGGCGTTGTACAGCCCGCCGATGGTATGAAGCTGCTCCTCCAGCTGGGCGTTCACCGCCTGGAGCCGGGCCTTTTTCTGCTCCTCCCGGGTAATAATGTCGTCAATGAGCCGGAAGCCCACCACGGCCCCGGTGCCGGTTTCCCCGGTGAGCGCACCGGTTACCTCCAGATAGTGCCGCTCTCCGGTCTCCGCCACGATGCAGAACCGGTAGGAGAGCCGTGCGTGATCCCGGAGATAGGCCTTCAGATTCCGGGGCAGCAGCGTTTCCACAAAATCCGGGGCGGACTCCCGGTCGATGAATCGGGCAAAGCACGCTTCCAGCTTCCCCCGATAATCGGAAAAGTTGGAGTCGGTTTTGCCCGCATCCAGAAAGCGGTTGGTCTGGGCGTCGGATTTCAGGACCGTAACGGTCTCTTTTTCAAAATTCAGATAGAAGAACGAGAGAAAATCCTGACACAGGGTGTCGAGAATGTGCTTCTCATTTTTCAAAGACTCGTTTTCGGAAATGTCCAGGAAGGTTGTATAGACGAACCGTTCCCCCTGAGGGGTGGTGATGACCTCCGTGTGGGCCAACAGACTGGCGGTGCGCCCGTCCTCGCCCACCACGTCGCAGACGTAATCCACGGAACCGTCCTGAGTGCGCAGAGAGCGGAGCTTCTGAAGGTCTGCGGCGCTGCGGTAAACGGCTTTGGCCATCAGGGCATCCAGATTCCGCCCGGCCTCCTCCAAATCCCGGACCCCGTAGGTCTGCAGGGCCACTTCATTCATATAGAGGTCCGCCCGGCTGGGCAGGGTATAGCAGACGATGCCGCAGGCCGCCCGGTCGGTGATGCTGCGGTTATAGGCCTCCGTCTGGGTCCGGGCCAGCTCCAGGTCCCGGTTGCGCTGCTGGAGCCAGCGTTCGGACTGGTTCTCGTCCTCCAGGCGAAATACGTCGGAAAATTCCCGGTGATAGCCGACGATGGTCACGAAGGGCTTGCCGGTCTCCATGCGCCGGCCGCCGCAGCGGACACGCATTTCGCCGGTGAGGGGATGCACATAGCGGTACACGATGTCCGCCTCGCCCCGCATCAGCTCCTGCTGATAGGCGTTCATCAGCGGCCGGTCCTCCGGGTGGATATGGCCCAGGAAGAAGGCGTAACACTCCTCCGGAGTGATGTCCGGCGTTACGCCCAGCAGGTCCTGCATGATGGGGTCGGCGTACAGACGGCCCGGCCCGTCGGAAAGCTCCATTTTCCAGAAGCCGGTGCGGCTTTCCTGAATGTAATTCTTGGCTGCTTGGGTATCCAGTTCAATCATAGATGGGATCTCCGATACTCTTTATTTTTGCGAGGGTGTTTGCATGGAAAATGCTCCGGGGCAGGCAAAAAAAGACGCACTGCCCATCAGGCAATGCATCCAAAGCAAAAGCAGCTGGCTGCCATTTTACAGGCCCTATAGCTTTGCGTCTCAGACTTTCGACTGATTTGCCAAATATTCAATAAGAAATCCGCAGAATCAAATTCTTACTTCTATTATATCATGGAGATTCCCGCTCTTCAAGGCAATTTTGCGATAATTTCATGGAAAAATCCAGAAATATGCAGAAAAAGTTCCCCCGGCGAAACAAAGGCTCTCCTGTGTAGGGGGAGGTGTCACCGAAGGGGACGGAGGGGGTGTACGCTGCCGAATTCCTGTATATCCCCCGGCGAGGCACTGTAGGGGCGAGGCACGCCTCGCCCGCCAGCTTGCCAAATCTGAGCAGTAAAAATTGACGCTGGGACCGCTGGGACAGAGAAAAAGCCTTCCCCTGGAGGGTGGTGCTCCGCGCAGCGAATCCAAAATCTATATGAC
>OIWM01002898.1_pt1 | contig 13257 bp, 9 predicted proteins | sample 1587451 | NCBI WGS metagenome assembly OIWM01 (sample SAMEA3888907, study PRJEB22519) | human gut metagenome | biome: human gut; feature: human-associated habitat; material: faeces | place: Denmark | collected 2011
CCCGGTCAGGCGAATCCTCATGCAGCCCATTACTGCAACCATCAGTGAATTATAAGCCAGAACAACAGATGCCCACCAGCTTATGGCGAAAACTATAGGTCGGTGGGCATCTGATTTACGAAAAGAATTAAATGCTGTTCGCTGATTTTCCCATTGCAAACCGTTGTAATATATGGTATATCAAAGGGAAATGGTTCGGATTTGGATTGCTTTACTGCACCAAGAGCAGCACCTTATGGGGTGCTGCTCTTTTTGTTTTTTGCAGATTTTACGGGGCAGTAAAAGAAGGGATTCAAACAGCCCGTGCCCCGCGCTTTGCGTCCTACGGGGCAGAAACGCCCCGGTGGGGCGTTTCTAGGGCGCGGCTTGGCGAATCCCTTCGGTCGCACTTAAAAAGCGCATTGCAATGTACTTTTGCAATGCGCTTTTTGTTTTAATGCTATTTAGGTTTAGAATAATTTTAGTAGCATATCATCTGCCGCGTCCGTGTACTGACCTTTTGCTAGACGCTCGTTCCTCAGCCTGTTTATAGTGATTCGCATAAGGTGAATTTCTTCTGCAGAGAAACTTGCTCTTTTATCGGCTGGGAGAGAATTGATTTTCAGTATCAGTCGCCCCAGTTTTTCTGTGCTATGCCCAAGCGCCCTTTGCTGGTAATAGTAAGGTGCGAGTGCTTTCAGCGTAATACTTTTGTTTGCTCTGGTTAATTTGATTTTCTTCATCATAGTCCAATCGCCTTTCCCAGTTTTTCCTGTGCCTTTCGCTTGTTCTTGTCAAACGCATGGGCATAAATATCCAGCGTAGTGCTTGCCTGTGCGTGTCCTAACAAACTGGCAACCGTGCGCACGTCCACTCCCTGTGCAATCAGCAGGCTGGCATTGGTGTGGCGCAAGCTATGCACACTCAAATCCAGTGGCAGATTGTTAGCCTTCAAAATCAGCTTGAATCTGTATGTGAATGTGCTAGGGCACATAGGCTTTCCGTTCGGCTGGCGGAATAAGTAATCATCTTCAGATACGGTTTCGTTCGCGGTTTGTGCCCTATCCCATTCGCATTCTTTCCGCCACGCCTTGAGTAGCTGGCACATTTCTTTACTCAAATACACCATGCGGTCACCGCTGGTCGTCTTAGGGGCTTTCGTGATGGACTCTTGGTGGCTCAACTTCACGACTCCGCGTTGAACATGAATCGTCCGTTTGCGCCAGTTAATATCACTCCATTTTAATCCACAGGCTTCTCCACGCCGCAGCCCGGTTGCCAGCACCAGCTTGAAATAGGTTTCGTACTTCATACTCTGACCTTCAAACGCTGTAATCAGCTTTTTGACGGTTTCCTCGTCAGCTACCGGGCGCTCTTTCTTTTGTCCTTTCGGTTTGTAACATCTCCATGCAGGATTGTGAGTAAGGTATCCCTCGTCCACAGCCGCCGATAGGATGCCACACAGCGTGTTGTGTAAACCTTCGACCGACTTCTCGGATAGATTCCCTCTGCCGTCCAAACGCGGGCTGTGCCGCATTTCTTCGTAAAAATCTCGGATGACTTCCTTGCGCAAATCGGTCAACTTGTAGTTGCCCAGTGCTGGCAAGATTCTGCGAATATCCTGTTCGTCGCGTCGAAATGTGGAGTCAGTCAGCTTCTTCGGTCCAACATCAGCCGCCCAATGCTCAATGTACTTTGCCAGTGTAATGCTGCGGTTGATGAGTTCAGGCGTATGTTGAACCTCGCGTTCAAATAGAATTGCTTGCTCCTTTACCCATTTCTCTGCCTGTTTGGGTGTGTACTCCTTGGGTGGCTTGACGGTTTTCTGCACAGATTTTAGTCGGTTCCCTTCGTAGTCATACCCACGAGATACTACAATCAAATAGCTATTACTGCCGCGTTTTCTGATAGATGCCATTGTTTTCAACGCTCCTTTGTATGTTTTATTGACCTGCGGTACTACAAAGCATACCGACAACTGCGACAGAAAGCTATCACCACACCCAACAATCTTTCACCCTAAAATCCACCTATTACTGACAAAAACGGCACCGCCATCGCTGACGGTGCCGCCATCGCTTTTACCTGCTTTTCAATCATTTTAACCTGTACTTCCGAGCCAGCATCGTCACCTTTTTCTTTTCGGTGACGGTCACGCGGATGTTGATTCCAACGCTGCGTTTTCTCATGCGCCAGCAGCCTCACAGGGGTTCGGGGCTGTCCCCGTAGGCTTTTCGGCGGGTTGCCCTGTGGCAACACTTCGCCCATGCTTGCTTCCCTCAAGCGCTCCGAGTGACGATGGTGACGATGGTGACGGTCTTTCTGGGATACCCCACCCCGATAATTGAGTTATGTCAATATCATCGTCACCACCGTCACCATCGTCACCATAGAAGCTCAAAAGACGAACCTTGTTCTTTCGATGGGTTTTATAGTGAATACCTTTCGGCTCGAACACTTTATCGAAATACTTGGCCATGTTATAGGTAAATTGATTCGGCTGTACTCCCTCGATATGCACTTCTGCAAGCAATTCCGATGCCGTTCCCTGCCAGTTTCCGACACTTTCGATATACTCTGCCGCTTTCCACAGGTAATCCGGCACAGCCTTGATTTCCCGTTCTTCTGCGGTTTCCTCATCTTCTAAAGTCCAAACACAGCTTTCTTCGCGCAAATGCAGCGTTCTGTCGTCCATATCGCGCCCGGTGAGCAGAATGTCAGCGGTCTGGCTCATGCGTTTTCTCTGCATGACCCAGCTTGTATCGGCTACGCCCATAAGACCTGTGGAGCCGGAAATCTGATCAAATGGGTCGGATGCAGTTTGCTTGCGCAAGTGGTGAATCAGCAAAATACAGATGCCATACTTGTCAGCAAGCTTTTTCAATGCACCTGCCTCCTTATAGTCGTTCGCATACATTCCACCGTTTCCGTCGCTTAGACGCACTTTTTGAAGTGTATCGATAACGATTAGACCAACATCGTGATATGTGTGGACAAGTGCCTCAACTTGTTCCTCCAATCCCTGCCCAATACTCGGACATTCGGTTTGCAGAATCAGCCGTTCTGGGGCATCGCCGCCGTCGATAAGCTGGAAAATGCGATTTTGCAGACGGTTAAATGTATCTTCCAACGAGAAATAAATCACGGTGCATGGCTCTATTTCTCGATTCCAGACAGGATTGCCCTGCGCAATCTGTAAGCAGAGCCACAGCGTCAGCCAACTTTTGCCTGCCTTGCTTGGACCGGCAAACAGCGCCAATCCGGCAGGGAGCAGACCGGGAATGATCCACTTGACCGGCGGCAGTGGCGTGGAGAGGAGTTCTTCTGCGGTGATTGCTTTCGGAAGTTTTGTAAAAGTCATTTGCATCATCCTTTCAATTTCAAGATATATACATTATCTCATATTATCGTGATTTTGTGTGTAGTAAGTTTTACTCTCCAGTAGTAAGTTGTACGGCTCGCGCCGCCCCACAGCCCCACAAGCGCGCCAAACGGCGGTTTTGCGGGTGATGTCGCGTCCGTGTGCGATGCGGAGCTGCCGCCCCACACGGGGCTTGTTTGGGCGAGATGTTGGAGTGAATCAGATTTGATTCACTTTTTCGGTTTTATCACCCCAAAGTGAATCAGTTCTGATTCACTTCGGCGGTCCGCGTGCGTATTTCGCACAGTTCGTCTGTTTTGCGTTTGTCATAGGCTCACACCCTTTCTGAATTCGCAGCGTTGTTTTGTGTAACCCTCTTGAATACACTTTTCGGGAGAGAAAAAAGAGCCCGGAGGACCTTACCGATTTCGGTAAGGCCCTCCGGGCTCTTTATATATTTTCTCTGTTTTATCCGGGCGTAAGGGTACACTTTCCCCGCAAATCTTGATGTAAATTCAATAAAAATCAAATAATACGCATGTTAGCGTTAGTTACACGGTTATGTAAATAATAAAAATAAATAAAAGAAACCGTGTGCATCAAAATAATGCTGAAGAAAAATGTCTAATTTGCCGCTCGCCCCCAGACTTGGGAACATAACAGGCAAGCCGCTGACGACGACCGTACACTGACTCTGCAAGGATCTTACTTCTTACAACCCCTGCGCGGTCACCCCATCTGAAGCTGTGGGGCATCTGGAGTATCATTATGTTCTCTCCCTGCCGTGGGTTAAGGTCTGCCTTGACCTTGCTGTGCGCCCCATCGGGAAAGTAAAGTACCTGTTATGCTGTGTATTCAGTTGTAAAGGTGCTGTTGTACAGAACAAATCTGTAGTTTTAGTATACTCCAGCCGTTAGCAATCGGTCAACAGTAAGTGCTAATTGTTTACACGACATTCACAATTCAAGGCGACAATCCACCTATGATGGATTTCATTAGAGAGTTTGCTCACCGTCTAATGTATTGTACATAGTCATCAGCAGGGTTCGCTGATGCATCTTTCGGTTATGGATGTCAATCAAGCATTAAGATATCCTTGCCGCAAAAGTCACCGCAAATTTTGCCCCGCCGCCAGGGGTGTCGGTCACGGTCAAGTCTGCATGATGCAGCCGGGCTAGTTCCTTGGCTACGCTTAGACCAAGGCCAAAATTGTGCTTGTCGGTGCGGCTGGGATCAGCGCTGTAAAAACGGTCAAAGACCCGAGCTTTTTCGGCATCCGGTATGCCGGGGCCGTGGTCTTGCACGGCCAGGGTGATTTTTTCCCCACAGTATGTCAAGCACAGTTCCACGGGGGTGCCCGCGGGGGTGTGGTCAAACGCATTGTTGAGCAGGATTGCCAGCAGCTGCTTTACACGGTCCGGGTCCGCCTCTATGGAAGGAACGCTGTCCTCCGGCAGGGTCAGACTTAACGGGTGTTGGCGCTGCTGCGCCAACGGGAAAAACGCATCGTATACTTCTAGGCAGAGGTTATCCGGTGCGATGGGGTGCAGATGGGCCGGCAAGGCATCCAAGTCGCCGTTGGCCAGCACCAGCAGATCCTCCACCAGCCGCGCCATACGGTCCGTCTCCTGCTCGGCATTCCGCAAAAGGGTGGCGCGTTCAGTCACAGGAGTGCGGCACGCAGCGTCCAGGCTTGCTTTTACTACGGCCAGCGGGCTGCGCAGTTCGTGCCCGGCTGCGGCGATGAACTCCTTCTGCCGCCGCATGGCCAATGCCGTCGGAGCCAGCGCTTTGCCGGTCAGCCGCCAGCTGATGATCGCCAGCAGCAGTGTGCCAGTGAACCAGATCGCACCATACTGCACAACTGTCTGGACCGCATGACGGTGTACAAAGCCCATATCCTGTAAAGCGGCCACAAGCAGATAACTGCCTGCTGTGCCGCGCGGCAGCAAGGCTGCGTGGCAGCGGTATTCGTTCAGCGTGAACACCGCGCTTTGCCGCTGCACGGCACCGCTGCTGTCATGCAGACTTGTGTCCAGCAGGGGGGACAAACCTTCTTCTAACAGAGGTTCAACCGCATTGCGGGCATCGGCGCTGCCCGTGGTGCCCGCAAAATGCAGCGCGGCACCGTTGTCCCACAAAAACAAAAGGCAGCCGCTGTTGTGCTCCTGGTCAGCCAGCCAAGCGTCACTTACGCTGTCGGCGCTGTCCAGCCGGTCAACGATGGCAGAAAAGTTCTGCGTGAGCAGCGTCTCCGCGGCGGTCCTGTACTGGGCGGCGGCATAATTCCATGTCACGACCAGCGCACCTGCCAGCACCAACGAGGTCAGCGCCGTCATCAGCAGGGTCAAACGGCGGCGCAGTGCAGTCAGCATGGCGGTACCTCCGCCTTATAGCCGCTACCGCGCACGGTGGTGATCGTTACCGCACTGCCTACGGCTTTCAGCCGCCGCCGCACAAAATGGATGTAACAGTCCAGATTAGCGTCCTCAACTTCGGCCAGTGGTCCCCAAACCCGCGCCAAAAGCACCGCACGGGTCTGCAGCTGCCCCGGTGTGCGCAGCAGTACCTCTAAAAGATCGGCCTCCCTCTTGGTCAGGGCCGCAGCGGCCTTTGGCCCGCTCAGGGTCAGTTGGGCGGCATCCAGCGTCACGTCACCGCAGCGTATGGCAGATTCGGCAGTGGTGCCGGGGCGGCGGGTTAGTGCCCGCAGCCGGGCCAGAAGCTCCCGCGTGTCAAAGGGCTTGCCCAGGTAATCGTCTGCACCGGCATCCAGGCCGTCCACCCGGTCATTGATGCCGGACAGGGCCGTCAGCATTAACACCGGGGTGGTACATCCCTTGGCGCGGGCGGCCCGCAGCAGGCTAAGACCGTCCAGCCCGGGCAGCATCCGGTCCAGTACACAGACATCGTATGCGCCGCCGCACAAAAGGGCTTTGCCGTCTGCGCCGTCGTGGCAGGTATCTACAGTATAGCCCGCAGCTTGCAGGGCAGGCAGCAGCGCCGTGCAAAGGGCGCGGTCATCTTCGATCAATAAAATCCGCATGGCATAATTCTCCTTTTCCCTTTCTAGTATACACCCCAAACCTTGAAACAGTCTTGAAAAGCCGCAGCTTTTTTCAAGGACAATTCAAGATTCGGGCGGTATACTGGTGCTACACCCGATGAAGGAGGGCACATACTTATGAAACGAATCATCAGTGCCGGATTATGCACGGCATTTATTTTGAGTCTGGCAGGCTGCGCCAGGCAGGACACCACTCCCAGCCTGACCGCTGCAGACACCACCGATACCCAGATGGGCCGCTGGGTCGAGAGCCGCGTTGACCTTGGCGGTGAGCAGCTCATCTCTTACCCGACGCAGCTGGCGGACGGAACGATTGTTCTGTACACCGGCAAGGTGGGGGAGGACAGCATCGAAGACTACACCCGCCGCACCAGCACTGACGGAACCAACTGGACATCGGAACCTGCAGCGTTTGACGTGGGCGATGCGATGGTCACGTGGATCCTCGTTGCGCCGGACGGTGAGCAGGCGCTTATCACCTATGACGGGGAGAATGCCGGGCTGGTTCTGCAGGCACCTGACGGAACCAAAACCGTTGTAGAGGATGACACGGTAAAGCAGGGCATCAACCCCATCACAGCTGTATTTCAGGGGGATAAGCTGGATTTTGTCTCCAACGGCGGCACCGTGGATTTTGTGCAGGTCAGCCTGACTGACGGCAGTGTTACGACCGCCGCACTGCCGCAGGATCTGGCGTACAGCCTCAACTCCCTCACGACAGTCGGCAACCAGCTTGTTTACCTGAGCTTTGACAATAATACCGGCGATATTATCCTGAACGCCCTGGACCCCGCCACCGGCGCAAGCACCGAGCTGCTGAACCCGGTCCCCAATGCGACCAGTTCTCAAGCGCTGACCGGCGACGCAGACGGCGCGGCTTATTACGCCTGCACGGACGGCATCTACCGCCTGGCCCCCGGCGGCACCCTGCCGGAGCAGGTCGTCCCTGCCGAGGGCACAGCGATGAGCATTTCCAGCAACTATCCGCTCTCTCTGCTGCGCACGGCGGCGGAGGACTTTATGGTCCTGCTCTTTGGCGACAGCGGCGGAAACGGCGATCTCTATTTCTATCACTATGACGAAACGCTGCCCACCCATGCCGACACAACGCTGACCGTCTGGTCATTGGCGGATTCCGCCACGGCGCGGCTGGCCGTGAACGCCTACAAAAAAGCCAATCCCGAGGTGGACGTTACCTTTGAAACCGCCGTGCAGACCGACACCGATGATGTCAGCGCCGCCATCAACGATGCGCTGACCCAGCTGAACACCGAACTGCTGGCCGGGGAAGGGCCTGATGTGCTGCTTCTGGATCGTGTCGACTACACGACCTATATCAATAAGGGAATGCTGGCTGACATGAGTGACACCGTGCCGCTGGATGCGCTGCAGAGCAATATCATCGATCCGTTTATGACCGATGGCAGGGCCTATGTGCTGCCTGCGCGGTTCATCGTCCCGGCACTCTGTGGTGACGCGGGCACGCTGGACGGCCTGACCGACCTGAACGACCTGCAGGACGCCGTGCTGGCCGCTGCACCCCGCCCCGACACCGAGCAGTACAGCGATGAATATTACACGGCTCTGCCCGATGACCAGAAGTATGCTCTGGCGCTGGCCAGCGGCGTTGACTTCGCGAAGCTGCTCCTGCCTTCCAGTGCCAATGCCCTGCTGCACGACGGCGCACTGGATGCAGACGCCCTGACCAAGATATTTACCTTTGTGAAAACAACTGCCGACTACTATGGCATGGCTGACTATATCAACACCGAGATGGACGGTGTATCTTCCCAGAGCTACGACAACGCGGACATTGTCACCATCGATGCACAGCAGGACGAGTACAGCACCTGCAGCCGCGCCAAATTCGGCTGGATGGATGTTGCCACCCCCTACGCCGTCATTGCAATGGCGCGCACCAACGATATTTTTGATGCGGATGCCGAGGCCGTTCCCGTGGATATGATCCCGATGCCCGGCCTGACGCAGGGTGCCTATAACCCGCAGGTACTGGTGGGCGTGAATGCCAACAGCAAAAATCCGGATGCCGCAAAGGGGCTGGCCGCTGCGTTCTTCGGCACCGATGTGCAAAGCCAGTATTGCTCCGATGGTACAACGGTGCGGGCGGACTGCCTGCGGGAAAAACTCGATGCCGTCAAAGCGACGGTAAGCGGCGCAAAAACGGGTAAAGTGACCGGCGCGTATGTCGGCGACCTGGATGCCTTCTACGCCAACTGCACCACACCTGTATTGTTCCCGGTGATGCTGCAGCAGAACTTTATAAACCATGCCCAGGCCATCATTGACGGCAGCGAGGACGTGGCCGCCGCTGTGGCGGGTGTGCAGAGTGATCTGGCGCTGTATCTGGCAGAACAAAAGTAACATCGGTGCGCGGAGCGGCCATGCTGCCCCGCGCATCGCTTTGCAGGAAAAAATTGTATGCAGAAAAGACAAAACAAACACCCGGACCCTACGCCCTGGCTGTTTCTGGCCCCCAGCCTGTGCGGTGTCACCCTGTTTGTGCTGGCCCCCTTTGTGGAGACGGTGCGCCGCAGCGTGACCGACACGATGGGGCGACACTTTGTGGGCCTTGCCAACTATACGGCGGTACTGGGCAACGATGCGTTCCGACTGGCGGTGGAAAATACGGTGCGGTTTATCGGAGTATGCGTTCCGCTGCTGCTGGCGCTCAGTCTGGCACTGGCTTTGGCGCTACGGGCGAAAGGCTTAAAAAATACCTCCTGGGCCGAGGTCTGCCGCACGACCTTTTTGCTGCCCATGGCTTTGCCGGTGGCAAGCCTTGCACTGCTCTGGAAAGTATTGTTTGCCCAAAACGGCCTTGTGAACGGAACTTTTGGCACCCATTGTGACTTTATGGGCACGGATGCTGCGTTCTGGGTGCTGATCGGTACTTATCTGTGGAAAAACATCGGCTATGACAGCATCCTTTGGTCCAGCGGGCTGGACAGCATCTCCACAGACTTGTACGAGGCCGCTGCCGTGGATGGTGCCAGTGGGTGGCGGCAGTTTACAGCCATTACCCTGCCCAACCTGCTGCCCACACTGGCCGTCACGCTGGTGCTGAGTCTGCTGAACACCTTTAAAGTTTTCCGCGAAGCCTATCTGGTGGCCGGGGCCTACCCGGAAAAAAGCATCTATTTATTGCAGCATTTGTTCAACAACTGGTTCCTGGCACTGGATCTGCCAAGGCTGAGCGCCGCAGCAATCCTGATGGCAGGGGCGCTGGGGGCGGTGATCGCGGTATGCATAAAACGGCTCTAAAAAAAATTCTGCTTTTCCCATTCGTCCTGCTCGTATGGTTCCCGCTATGGTTCCTTTTGATGGGCACGCTGACCGGCTCGGAGGAGCTGGCAGCGACCATCGGCCCGGCGCTTTCCGGCAGCGGGCAGGCTGCGTGGACCCTGCTGCCCAGCTACCCTACGCTGGAACCTGCTGTCAAGCTGCTGCTGGACACACCGGAATACTTTACCACCTATTGGAACACCTGCCTGCACACATTTCCGCAGTTGGCTGGTCAATTGGTCGTGGGTGCTCCCGCCGCATGGGCACTCTCCCGCTTGAAATTTCGCGGGCGCGGGGCCGTGCGGGGGCTGTACCTTATTTTAATGTTGCTGCCGTTCCAGGTCACTATGGTGCCTGCCTATCTGACGATAAACCACCTGGGACTGATGGATACTGTCTGGGCGGTCATTCTGCCGGGGGCATTCAGCACATTTCCCGTATTTGTGATGCAGCGCGGGTTTGACGCTGTTCCTCTGCCGCTGCTGGAAGCTGCCGCTATAGATGGCGCGACCCCGTGGCAGCAGTTTGCGCGAATCGGCCTGCCAGTGGGGCTGCCCGGTATCCTGGCTGCGCTGACCATGAGCTTTCTGGATGCCTGGAATGCGCTGGAACAGCCTATGACCTTTTTAAAAACACAGTCGCTTTGGTCGCTGTCACTCTATCTGACCGATACTACCCGCGACCTGGCACTGACCATGGCGGCCAGCCTGTTTGCATTGCTGCCCGCCGTACTGATTTTTGCTTTCGGCCAAAAGTATCTGGAACAGGGGATCCTGGCCGGAGCCGTGAAAGGATGAGGACCTATCGAACTGCTTACCGGGATGGACCCACGCCAGCGCCAGCGGCTTGGGTGGATTGTCCGCTTTTTTGCACTGCTGCTGGTGCTGACACTGCTGGCCCGCGGTACAGCAGGGGCAGCCATGGCCAGCGTGACGGTGCATAGGCCGTCCTCCGGCAATGTGACAAAAAGCGTGCGCACTACGGCCACGGTCAGCTTTGCGGGCGGCACCCCTTTTACAGTGCCCGCGGGTCTGCTGGTCATGGCAGTACCCGTGCAGGCGGGGCAGACCGTCAAGGCCGGGGACACGCTGGCCGTGTTTGATGCCGCTGAAGTGGACCGCGCCGTAAACGCCAAGCGGGCCGCGTTGCAGCAGGCCCGGACCCAGGCCGCACAACAGACGGCGGGAGACACCGCCGACCCCTACGCCGCCCAGTTCGCCCAGCAGCAATTAGAACGTGCCTACGAGGAAACACACAGAATCTACGCCGATGGTGAAGAGAGCGTTTCCCGTGCCCAGACCAAGCGGGACGAAGCTGCTGCCGCTCTGGAAAAAGCCCGCAATGCCGGCTATGCGGACGACGCTGAAAAACAGGCCGCCGTAGAAAACGCCGCCGCTGCCCTGGAAGCTGCGGAGGATGCCCTGTACAGCGCCCAAAAAGCCGCCGAAGATGCCAACAATGCGGCACTTTCCGCCGCCCAAAGTGCCGAGGATAACCGCAACACCGCACTGCACACGCTGGAGAAAGAGCAGGAAACCACGGAAAAACAGAACGCACTGGACCGCGCCGCTGCTGCTGTAACGGCCTCTGATGCCGAAACCCTGCAGGCCGAACTGGATGCCTTGCTTGCCGTGCAGCAGGCGGGCGGCACACTGACTGCCCCCAGTGATGGCACCCTTGTGTCGCTGGATCTCGTGGTTGGGCAGCCCTCCCCTGCCGTGGGCGGCCAGCTGGCTGCAGATGCCGATTTTACCGCCGAAATTCCTTTGGAAGAATCTCAAGCCAACCTTGTTTCAGTTGGCACTGTACTGCACCTGAGCCAGAGCCGCGCAAGCTGTGATGCCGCCGTGCAGAGCCTTTCGGCCCCGGATGAAAACGGCACCGTTACAGCAAAATGCACCTTGTCCAAAGGGGCATGGTGTGCCGGTGCTGCCAACGCATCGGCCACGGTGCAGGGTGAAAAGCGGCCCTGTGTGCTGCCGGCCAGCGCGGTACATAAAGATAATACCGGCTGCTATGTGCTGGCTATCGAACAAAAAGCCACAATCTTGGGTCAGCAGAATATCGTAGTATCGCTGCCTGTCACGGTGGTGGAAACGGGCGATACCACCGCCGCCGTCAGTGGTGCGCTGGACGCCGATACACAGGTCATTGTCAGCAGTACGCGGGCCGCGCAGGCCGGGGACCGGGTGAAGATCCATGATGCATCGTAAAAGAGGTTGGGCGGTTGCGGCAGTATTGCTGGTAGTTTTGCAGCTGCTTTTGCAGACCCGCGCAGCGCATATTGTACAGCAGAACCCAACCGTGACGGTGACCCTGTCTTCCCCGCTTACAGCCGGGCAGCTTGCCGCTGCACGGGAATGGGAAAAAAGTAATGCCAACACTCAAGCCGTTACTGCCAGCTTTTGGAGCGAGAAAGCAGCAGCGGTCTCGGCAGATTCTGACCGCACAGCGGAAGATGTGACCTGTATCGGCTTTGACGGTACAGCGCAGGACTGTCTGCCTGTGGAATATCTTCAGGGCACAGCACCCGGTGTCGTAGGACAGCAGTGCGCGATTTCTTCGACGCTGGCGTGGACACTGTTTGGCAGCTATGATATTATGGGCTTGACTGTTGCACTGGACCGTACCGAGTATTTCATTTCCGGCGTGTTTAAAAGTAAAAGCAAAACGCTTCTTTATCCGGCGCAAAGCGGCTTTACCCACGCGGCGCTGCGGGGTCTTTCGCCCGACACCCCCAAAACGGACGCCGAACAGTGGGCCGCAGCAACCGGTGCCGGAAAGATCACCGCCATCACTTACGGCCCCCAAAAGGCATGGCTGGCTCAAGCAGCGTGTGCCCTGCCTGCCCTGATTGTCGGACTGGCTTTGGTCGTGCTGTTGCTGCGCTTTATTTGTGCCCTGCCCGGTGTCTTGCACGGGGCAGCCCTGTTTGCTTTAGCACTGGCATTTGCGTGGGCGGTACCCCATTTTCTGCAAACCCTGCCCGGCTGGCTTATCCCCGGCCGCTGGAGTGATTTCAGCTTTTGGCCCACTTTATGGACGAAAATTATGGATACTTGCAATGGAAATATGAAGTAATTTAAAATTTGCAAGCAGAATAAGCCACAGATTGATGATGAAGAAACTTGCTTTCGATATATATTTCGCTGAGGATGTCTATAGAAATCGTTGGGAAAGTTGGACAAACTCTTTGGGATATTTTTGCATGAACATGACAATTAAATGCACAAGCATTTTTGGAATTGAACATAATGAACGGGTTTATATAGGAAAACAGCAAGATGCTAAAGCAAGGGTCATATACCGGGAATAGTGGTACTCTATTGCGTTTTATTTTACATTCTTTGACCACCATTTGACTACTACTGTGCAGACGCACCGTAAAACACCGAAAAGCCCGTTGTGACAACCACCAACAGGCGTTTTCTTGCTTTGGACGCAACTGTGCAGAACCAACAAAATTCACGCTTCAACGTTGGTCTGTACGGGCTTGTCGTAGTTCTCCGACCCGGAAGGCCAGAGGTTCGAATCCTCCCGGTCGCAC
>OIWM01002902.1_pt1 | contig 13249 bp, 11 predicted proteins | sample 1587451 | NCBI WGS metagenome assembly OIWM01 (sample SAMEA3888907, study PRJEB22519) | human gut metagenome | biome: human gut; feature: human-associated habitat; material: faeces | place: Denmark | collected 2011
GAAAAGCTTGGCTTTTGAGGATAGCAAGGCAAGGCTTGTGCAAAAGAAAGGCTTTTTGTTTGTAAAAAAGGCGGCTTTCGAGTGCAGTTAAAAGGTTTTCTGTAAAAGGATAAGTTTTTGATTGGCGAAAAAGGCTGTTCATTTTTGCCTCATGCGAGGCCAACTGATAAAGAACAGCCTTTTCTCAGCACAGCAAAACTTCAATTTTCCACCACATCCAAACTAACGGAAGTCAACAAATTTCATCTGCGAAAACCCTACTGTGAGCTTGCAGCAAAACAACCCTTTTTCGAAACTTCGCAATCTTGCGTCTGATGTACAGCTTTCCTTTCGCACCGATTCAAATCCTCACCGGCGATACCCGGGAAGGTTGCAATTCCCGGCACAGCCGGTTACATGATGAACGCCGGTCATTTCAGCGAAAATCTCGTATCGAGCGGAGATTTGAATCGTCCCCGGAGTCCAGAGGTTCGCAAACCTCTGGGGTACTCCCCGTTCTTTTCGTACAAGCGAAAAGAATAAATCCGTTCTCCCTTGCAGGGAGTTTCGAGGTTCTGCGAACCTCGATTCAGCCCACCCAAACAACAACTTCGCACTAACAAAATTAAATTCTTTTGCCGCTCCGCGGCCTTTGAAACTTTCCCTTTGGAAAGTTTTTCGAGGTTTTTCAAACCTCGATTCAGCTCGCCGCAATGGCGGCTTCGCTGAAACAAAATTAAAACCTTCCCAAAAGGAGCTTCGAGGTTTTGCAAACCTCGAACCAGCGCACTAAAACTACAAATCCGCATTTTTGCAAAAAGCAGAAAAAAACTCTGGCATTTTCTTCCAAAATGTGATATACTACAAAAAGTATCATAAAAAGTACCTGATGTATCATTGTGGAAGGATGGAAGATAACTCCATATGCCCGATAACCGCTTTTATAAAGCCCTCATCACCTACGCGCTCGACCTTGGCGAAGCCATGCTGAAATGCGGTGCCGAGGTCAGCCGCGTCGAAGATTCCCTGCAGCGCATCTTCTCCTGCTATGGCGCAACCGACGTCGATGTGCTCACTATCACCTCGTGCATCATTCTGACCGTCACCTTTTCTGCCGAAAATGTCTTTACCCAAACCCGGCGCATCAAGTCCTCGAACACCGATTTCGACCACTTGTCCCGGCTCAACGCCCTTTCGCGCTTTGTCTGCGATACCCGTCCCGAACCCGAAGAAATACGCATACGGTTAGAGCAAATCGAAAAGGAGGCCGAAACGCCGCATTATTCGCTTGTACGCGGCATTGTCGGAACGGTCTGCGCAACCGGCGGCTTCGCCGTGTTTTTCGGCGGTAAAGCCGCCGATTTTGCGGCTGCAGCTTTGGTCGGCCTTTTCATGCTGGCGTTTGAAAAACTGTTGCGCAAAAAGATTACCAATATCCCGTTGTATAACTTCCTTTGTATGCTGTGCGCCGGACTTGTCACACTGCTTATTTGCCGCGTGTTTCCGGCGGTTGACCGCGATAAGGTGCTCATCGGCGCGATCATGGTCATCATCCCCGGTGTTGCTTTCACCAATGCCGCACGGGATATTCTGCTTGGCGATACCATTTCCGGTTCGCTGCGACTACTCGAATCGGTCTTGTATGCGGCAAGCATCGCCGGCGGCATCGCCGTGGCACTTCTTGCATTCGGAGGTGGAATTTGATGACATTTATCGTTCAGCTGTTAAGCGCGCTTTGCGGCTCTTTCGGCTTCGCACTGATTTTCGGATTGCGCGGAAAAAGCGTCTTTTATGCAACCATCGGCGGTATGCTCACATGGGGCGTCTATCTGATCGGTGCGTCCTTCGGCGAAAATCTGTTTTTGTGGAACCTTCTTGCCGCCGCTTTTGCCGATTTTTACTCGGAAATCATGGCACGCGTGTGCAAAATGCCTTCGACATCCTTTCTCGCGCCAAGCATCATTCCGCTTGTGCCGGGTGGTTCGCTGTACTATACGCTTCTCTATTTAATCGGTAAAGAAGAACAAAAATCGAGTACAGCCGGTGTGAATACTCTGCTTACGGCCGGCGGCATTGCGGTCGGCGTTGTGCTCGTTTCGGTGATCGTGCGCTATGTGAGCGGTCATATATGGCGCAAAACGCCCGAAGATGCCGGAAAGTTGTAAAAAAAATGTAAACTTGCGGCGTTACCCGTTTCTTTTCGAACACTTTTTTGTTATAATAAACTCCGTGAGTGTATGCTCACGAAAAATATTTTTATCACACACACAGCGGTTTTCGGCAAGGGTGTCCGGTTTTTCGGATAAGCCGTGTTCTATGGTAAACCGGCTGTGGTGGAAAAAACCCAAAGGAGGACATTTTTATGTCAGTCATTTCCATGAAACAGCTGCTTGAAGCAGGCGTCCATTTCGGACATCACACCAGAAGATGGAACCCCAAAATGGCGGAATACATCTTCACCGAAAGAAACGGTGTTTACATCATCGACCTTCAGAAGACCGTTAAGAAGTTAGAGGAAGCGTATATGTTCCTCCGCCAGGTCTCCATGGAAGGCGGAAACATCCTTTTCGTCGGTACCAAGAAGCAGGCATCCGATGCCATTAAAGAAGAAGCTGACAGATGCGGCTGCTACTATGTCAATATGCGTTGGCTCGGCGGTATGCTCACCAACTTCAAGACCATCAAGAAGAGCATTGCCCGTTTGAACGCTCTCCACAGAATGGAAGACGACGGTACGTTTGAGCTTCTCCCGAAGAAGGAAGTTATCTCCCTTGTGAAGGAAATCAACGACCTCGAAAGAAACCTCGGCGGTATCAAGAACATGGAAACGCTTCCGTCGGCTATGTTCGTTGTTGACCCGCGCAAAGAAAAGAACGCTGTTGCCGAAGCAAGAAAGCTTGGTATTCCGGTTGTTGCTATCGTTGATACCAACTGCGATCCGGATGAGATCGATTACGTTATCCCGGGTAACGACGACGCTATCCGCGGCATTAAGCTCATCCTTTCGGTAATGGCCGACGCCGTTCTCGAAGGCAAGCAGGGTGAACAGTTCACCGATTCCGCTTCCGAAGAAAAAGCAGAAGCTAAGGACGCCGAATAAGTCCCATATCACAGGAAACTGAAACAGGAGGACATTACTAATGAATTTTACAGCAAAAGACGTATCGGATCTGCGCGCGCAGACCGGTATCGGTATGATGGAATGCAAAAAAGCTCTCGCCGAAGCAAACGGCGATAAAGAAGAAGCCGTCAAGATCTTACGCGAAAAAGGTCTTGCCGTTGCCGAAAAGAAGGCAAGCAGAATCGCCGCAGAGGGTGTCGTCGATATCCTCGCTAAGGACGGCGTTTATGCAATGGTCGAAGTCAACTCCGAAACCGACTTCGTCGCAAAGAACGATTCCTTCAAGGCGTTCGTTAAGGGCGTGCTTGAAACCATTCTCGCCGAAAAGCCGGCAGACGTAGACGCACTTCTCGCCTGCAAGTTCGTCGGCACCGATGATACCGTTGACGCCGTTCTCAAGGATAAGACCTTCCAGATCGGCGAAAAGCTCTCCATCCGTCGTTTCGTTATCGTTAACGAACCGGTTTGCGCCAGCTACGTTCACGGCGGCGGCACCATCGGCGTTATCGTCTACGGCGACGCTACGACCGATAAGGAAGCTGCCTCCGGCGTGCTCCGCAACGCTGCTTTGCAGGTTGCCGCTATGAATCCGCTTTACCCGAATAAGGAAAGCGTTCCGGAAGCTGACCTCAACGCAGAAAAGGAAATCATCCTCACCCAGATCAAGAACGACGAAAAGAACGCTAAGAAGCCGGAAGCCGTCCTCGAAAAGATGGTCGTCGGCAAGATCGGCAAGTTCTATTCGGAAAAGTGCTTGCTTGAGCAGGAATATGTCAAGGCTGAGGGCAAGGAATCGGTTGGCGAATATATCGCAGCCGAAGCTAAGAAGCTCGGCGGCGAAATCACGCTTAAGGGCTTTGTCCGCTACGAAAAGGGCGAAGGCATCGAAAAGAGACAGGATGACCTCGCAGCCGAAGTTGCTAAGCTCACCCAGAAATAAAACACGCTTTTGAGCGAATGAAGGACTGAAAACCGGTTGGTTTTCAGTCCTTTTTGTGTATGCGCCCTAAAACCGACGCGTTTTGTGAAAAAGACGGCAAGAAAAAACCGGAGTTTGTAAAAGTGTACTTTTACAAACTCCGGTTTGCTATTTGCTTATGTAAACATTATACACCGTATTTTGGCATTTGTCAAGAGTGGTTTTTACATTTCGCCGAATTATTCGTGAGCGGATGTGGGTTTGTAAAAGTACACTTTTTTGAACAGAAATAGCAATTGAAGAGAGGTTGAATGGAATGAAAAACATAAAAAAAGCAGCATTCATTTTCATGATATTGGGATTAATGTTTGTGTTGATTTCTTGCAGCAACACAAGTAAACGTGAGCCATACAATGAAGAAATCCATCCTGCCCTAAGTGTGCAAAACTCTTTGAGCAGAGCGCAGGATAATGCCTTGAATGATGTGCAAAAGCTCAAAGTTGAAAATTCAATTTCGTTAAAAAGTCAATATAAATCTATTGATGAAATCAATGCTCGATATAATACATTCATGAGAGTTATGATAGGAATCCTTGTCGTTTTTGTAATTCTAGCTCTGCTTATGGTATGGAGTATGTACGATGACAGAGTGAGTGACATTTTATACAAAATAGGTATAGCAAAATTTATTATTTGGATTGATAAAAAACAGCAAGAAAAGAAAGCCAAAGAAAGCAGCATATCACGTGGTACAAAAGAAAAAATCAAAGGAATAGCAGCTTTCGTACTTGTTGTTCTACTATTTAAGGGTTGCCAAGCAATGGGGTCATCCTATGGCAATGAAAGTTCAATAGGGTCATCCTCTGGCACGGCAAAAGCCAGCATATGCAAGGTCTGCGATCGCGAATTCACTGATTCCAGCAACATAAAATGCATTCGTGAAACCAATATGTGCAAGAATTGCTACAATAACTATTCTTGGGCAACCGGAGAAACACCGACAAAGTACTAATCATCCTAAAACCACCCTGTGCTTTATCTAAACACAGGGCGGTTTGCTGTATCTCACAAAAATCAAACTCATGTATTCAAGTTCTTTTGCCTACTTTTCTTTTAAGAAAAGTAGGCGAGGTCAAGGGCGAGAAGCCCTTGTCGCCGTTCGCAAACGGCGAAATCCCCTTGCCGCACTTCCGCAGAGCGCGAAATTCTCTATTACTTTCCGCTCAAAAGAACCTCTCGGAAATCAATTTCATCCGGCGAAGTGAGCTTGTCAAGAATAAACTCTAACATCTCTTTTAACTTGCCGCAGTCATTCATTAAGCTAAACAACGTGCCATAGTAGTAAGGCCTGCCAAATAACATCAGCTTGTAAACGAGCGGCAACGCCGCAAGCTCCTCTTCCGTCCACACATACTCTTGCCCAATGACCTGCAACGCATGAATCACACTTTGCACACGCCGACGGTCAATTTCCGGATCATGCACCGCAAGCCACGCATAATCCTCCGGCAGTGTTTCATCCATCTGCATGGCAAGACACAGAAAATGATTGATACATACATCCGAACCGCCGTCCGTAAAGTCACAAAGCCCGATCAGATGTCCACTTTCGTCCATAAGCAGCGAACCGCCGCGCTCTTCTCCGTGAAAGACCGATTTCGGCAGCTTTCCGTAAATCGGACGCAGCGCTTCGCGCACACTCCGTAAGTTCTCGTTGATCTTTTCGTATATCCCCATTAAGTCCGGCTGTTTTTGCCGAATCTCATTCGGCAGATCCGCTTCCGTGTATTCGGCAATCCAGTCCTCATATTGCTTGAAACAGCTGGACGCATTGTCAAATAACACCGCATAGTTCGGCTCTTTTCCCTGTAAGTGCCGGTTTCCGATTTTCCCAATCAATGTCAGAAGCTCATCCGTATAAACATATCGGCCATCCGGTGATTTCGGTGCTTCATCGAAAATCGGAATTGCCTTTTCCCGATATTCCTCGGCAAACACAACACAGTCGTGCCCGTCAAAGGAAACACAGCACGAAAGCGCACCGGCTTGATTGGGAACAATGCGGCAGACGTTACACCCTGCCTTTTCGTAGGCTTCGGCGGTTCTATTCTGTTCTTCAATCCGCGAAGGCGTTGTATATGGATAACAGTGAATGTGGAGCGTGAGTTTCCGCTTCGGAAACGTTACCAGATAATCCGCTATATAATAATACTCACCCCATGTTTTGCGCTCATCCACTTGATACATTTTTTCCACGGCAAGCGGCGGCGCGTCGTCGTATAATTTCAGAATTTCGTCAAGATTCATTTTCGTTCCTTTCTTCGTATAAAGAATGTTTTTGATGCTTTCGGGCGTCAGGAAAAAACGTGCGGAAAGCTGTTCGAGAGAAAGACCGTTCTTATAGAGCTGCCGTATCTCTTGGTTTCGCTTCTCATTTTTCAAACGGTTGCCGCTTTTGGTTCCCCACCGGTGGCGTTCACCGGCAATCGGAAAATATAACAGCTTCCCGGAAGCATATTTCCGCACCTCTTCGAACAGCTCTTCCGGCAGAATGTCTTTTGCATTTTCGTATTTCATACCTAACCTCCTTTCTGTAAACATTGTACAATGAATCTTGACAAAATGATAGCACCAAATTGCTTATATTTGTTTTGGTGTTTTCTTGAGATTGAAACATGGGTTGCTGACAGGGCAGCTCATGTCGGTTAGACAGTGAAATTTGGATTTCTATGAGAAACAGCTGCGTTCTTAGAAAACGGCATATCGCTCTTTCACAGCTCAATATGCTTTGGAAATGCTGCTTCTCTTAGGATGCTCCACATTTTGTCGATGTAAGAGAGTGTGTAAAAACTTTCGTAGTAATGATAGTAGAAAGCACCTTTTAATGTCATTTCATATATGCCGTCGTGTTCTTGAATAAACCCCAGCCGCTTTGCAAGCCAAAGCTCAAAGCCATACATTTTTCTAAGCGGGACACCAAAGAATTTTTCGAAATCACCTGCGTTTACTCTCGTACTGTATGCTGTCCAGAACAGCCAATAAATCATCCTCTGACGCTTGGTAAAACGAATGGTCAAAGACGTGGCGAGATTCCCTTCGTGAATCCTTTCACAATAAGCCGCCACATCAAATGTGTTAATTTTGAATTGCTCTTTGAAAAGGCTGGTGGAGGAGCAACCGAAACCGAGAAAATTATCTCTCGTCATAGAGGAATAGTTTGCATTTGGCTCACTTGAAAATGTCCAAACGGAACTGCGAAAGTATCCTTTGTTCAAACAGTATTTTGTAATGGTATCCAGCAATTCCCGCTTTTCTTTTTTTGGCATCACCGTAACCGTGCTTTCCGTAAAAGTGAAATCAATAAATGGGTATATGGCAATATGATTTGCGCCTAAGGAAAAAGCCATGTCAATATCGGATTTCAAATCTTCATAGGTTTGCCCCGGCAATGCAAAGATGAAATCCATCGAAATGGTTTCAAAAGAAACTTTTTCTAAGGCTGCCATCATTGCGGAAACATCGATTTTTCTTCTGCCAAGAATCTTCTGATACTGGTCGCAGAACGACTGAATACCGATGCTGATTTTGGTTACACCTGCATCTTTCAGCGTTTGCAGCGTTTTTACATTCACATTGTCGGGATGGAGTTCCAATCCAATTCCCTCTGTGATGATAAAATGCTCGTTCAAAGCCTCTAAAATTTCTCTGATACGATTTGCGGCAAGTGCCGGTGTTCCGCCGCCAATATATAGGCTTGTTGCTTTTTTTCGCTCTGTATGTTGTTTCCCAACAAGATGTATTTCTTGTATCAAAGCGTCGATATACCTGTCACAAAGTTCGGTGGAAAATCGCACTTTGCAATAAGGACAAAAATTACAGATGGTTTTGCAAAAAGGTATATGAACATACAACCCGAGATTTTCACAATCTGCAAACGGCAATAACGGATCATATTCATTTTTGAATGTAAATGGCTGGATTGTTCGTGTAAGCCACATTCTTGTTAAACTTGTAATGAAACTCATAACACTCCTAAATGTATTTCAAATATGTGCGAAGCATCTCAAAAATTATTTTTGGATTGCCGTTAAACAGAAGCGTGTATTCCGCGACAAAGAAGTATCCGCATCGAGCGCAGAGACCGGGGACATCGATACAGCGACCGCAGGTAAATAACTTTCCATTTTCCATCACAACACATTGGTGACAGGGTGTTGGAAATCGGTTTTCGATAAGATACGGGAAGGCACTTTTCAGATTGAATACAGGCGCTCCTTCTCTCATGGCTTGTGCTATCACGTGGCAGCACTCGGCTTTTTCTTCTTTACTCAAAGCTAATTCTTGCGTATCGGGATACGGTGTATGAAAATTAAATGATACAGCACGAACATTCTTGGTATCACGAGCCGTTAAGCATACGTCTCGCACATAGCCTTTGTTGATTTGATTGATAGCCATGTAGAAGCAGATATTGTCTGCGGTGGCATTGCGGATATTTTCCATAATCGTATCGTAAGTGTCGCCACGGATTTCATTATGACGTTGTTTATCTCCATCCAAACTTAGAAGAATCAAGTCCGCTTCCGGCAAATCAATCGGAAAAGTCCCGTTCGTGACTGCATTTACGATGAGAAATCCCATTTTTTTCGCTTCAATAACCAAATCTCTGAGAGTGAACTTCCCGTCTTTCCAAAGGAAGGTTTCTCCACCACAAAAGAATAGGATTCGCACACCCATATCATATAGTTGCTGCATTTCTTGCCGGATTTGTTTATAGGGATGGACGATCGCTGTGATGTTGTTGACTGAACAATGCTTACAATGTAAGTTGCATTTGTCTGTAACAATTATAGTTCCGAGAATCGGTTCTTTCTTTCGGAATAAAACCGTCTTAATGCCAAAAGTGGCAAAGTGAATAAAAGATGATCGTTTCATTTTTTGTCACCATAGCTTTGTTGCATAATTTCAAAGTGTATTATACACTTATTATACAGGATAGCCTTGTGGTTTTCAATACCTGTTTCAAAATTCGTCAAAGCAAAGTACCGTTTTTTGAACACTTCATAACGAAAAAGAGCTACCTTGTCAAATAACAGGATAGCTCTTGTTTGAAGTCCTTCGACTATTTTCGACCGACGCAGAACCGGCACAATTGCACACAAAGCACTTTGAAATATTCCAAATTGCCCTTTCACGCGAAACAATTAAACTCAAGTATTCAAGTTCTTTTGCCTACTTTTCTTCGAAAGAAAAGTAGGCGAGGTCAAGGGCGCGTAGCCCTTGTCGCGCTCCGCAGAGCGCGAAATTCTACTTTACGATCTTCACAAGGAACGACGGCTCGGCCGTGTCTTCGTCAGAACGCACCGATGAACCAAAGAGCCGCATATCGTCGCCATTTAACAGAACCTTCGCACCGTCTGCCCGACACTTCTCGGTTACATCCACCGCTTCGTCTGCCATCATGTCCTGTACAAAAATGCGCGCATCGCCAATCGGCTCGTCAAATACAAGCTCCAGACTGTTGTAATACCCGAATATGCCGATCGGCGCATCGAATGAACCCACCTTGAACGTGATATCCGCCGCACCAATGATGTTCGCATTCGGATTAATCGTGCGCTTGATGGTCGCAATTGAATAAGCTCCCGTGTGCGGATTCTTCGAAGCCACTACAAAGGGAATCACTTCTCCGACCGCCTTTACCTCCGGTAACTCACAACCGCGCGCCATGACTGCCGGTGCGGACTCCTCAAATCGCTTGGCAACCACATCAATCCACCAGCTCGGCCGACGGTCAAAGAAATACGTGTCCGTCAACCGCAGCTCACTCGTCTTGTAATCCGCCGCATATACCGAAAACGGCGGTGCCAGCCGATGCCAGCGCAAGCACGCCGCATCCGACGTGTTTTTGCTGTTTCCACCCATAATGCCGAGCGAACAGCCGAGTGCCGCACAGATCGACGAGCAGGTCTCCGCATTGAGAATGCCCTTCGTGCCGTATTCCGGCTTCATGCCGCAGGACGCCGAAAGTGCCTCATCCGCACGCATGAGCATGGAAGAATTCTTGAACGGCGACGCTACGTCATACAAACGGAACACATCGCAGATCGGCAAATCCTCTGCCGTTTCCTTCACGCGGTGCGCAATGTCGCCCATATTGGAATACGGCGGCTGACACACCGCGTGCTCCACGAGGATGCTCGGCGCGTTCTCGCGCAAAACCTCGGTTAACATCCGGCGATATGCCGGGTCACAGTGTCTGCCCCAGTCGATTTTCCAATAAAGGACACCGGCTTGTTCACACCATCTTGCCCGTTCCGCCCAATAGCTTCTCGCTTCTTCGCCAACACCGAGATCACCCTTGCCGCTGCCGCCGGTTTCGGTGGCGATCCATAAACCGATGCCGGCATAGCCCATGGCTTTCGCCTTTTGGTTTAGGGTTCTTAAACGTTCTTCCGGCGTTTTGCCGTAGTTCGGGAATTTTTCCGGGTTCGGATCACATGTGCCGAAAAAGCGCTCAACCTCCCAGCTGTTTTTGCTGCCGAACGGCACGTCCCAGCCGTCGTCAAGAAGCAGATATAAGCCCGAACGGTAGGCGCGTTCATAGGGATGATAGTACCGCTCCGAACCAAATAACAGCTCATCGGTGAGCGCGTCGCGCTGGTCGGTGCAGTTGTCGCCGGAATGCAGACCTATCTTGGCAGCGGTTGCTCCCTGCAGTGCCCAGGTGCACATATAGTCATAACACGGCTTGCTTTCCTTGGGAATAAAATTCATGTTGATACTCCTCGTATTCTTTGATGTTTCGGAAGAATACGCAAGGGCAGCCGGAGAAAGCGCATCGCTAACCGGTGCAGCTTGCTTGCGTTTGCCGCCGGTGAGAAGCGCATCCGTGCTGATTCCGAACAGCTTTGCAAGGCGAAGCAGCGTTTGGCTTGATGGCTTCGATCGTCCGTTTTCCCATTTGGAAACAGCCTTGTCGCTGACACCTAACCTTGCGGCAAGCTCTTTCTGCGACAGTCCCGACCCAACGCGAAGTCCGCATAAATAATTTCCGAAGTCAAAATCGTTCATCGCTGTTACTCCTTTGCTGTATCCTTCTGCGGCTATTGTACCAAAAAAACGGGTCGTTTGCAAGATAAACAACCCGTTTTGTACTCTACCGACGGTAGAACTTGTTTTGGCTATTTTAATTTTAACCCGTCGCTGAAGGCTTTGCCGACGATGCCGCCGATTTCGCGATAGGTGTTATGCACCGGGTCAAAGGTGATCGGGCGGAATTTGGCAAGATCGATTTTGCCGTCTTCGCCCAAAATGCTTTCTTCGGCACATACATTGACAATTTCACCGACCAAACGGCAGGATTCCTCGTCATAGCTTATCAAGCGGCATTCGAGTGCTAATGGCAGCTCCTTGAACAGCGGTGCGTTGACGACCTCGCTCTTTTCGGCATGCCAGCCGGCTTTTTGAATTTTGTCCGGCGTGTCGTTGCCCGAGGCAATGCCGACATAATCGCTTGCCGCCACATTTTTGACATCGGCAATGCTGACGGTGAAGGCCTTGTTTTTCAGAATATTCTTGGTGGTTTTATGCGACGCGCTGATGCAGACGGAAATCTGCGTTTCTTCGCTGATTCCGCCCCAGGCGGCATTCATGGCATCCGGATGGCCGGTTTCGTCATAGGTGCCTAAAATCAGCACCGGCATGGGATATAAAATGGGTTTTGCTCCGAAATTCTTGCGCATGGCAAGACACCTCCTCAAATGGCTGTTTTGCAAAAATGTTTTATGCCAAAATGGAAATATGATGGGTAAAGGTTTGCGTTTCGCCCGGCTGCAGGGTGAGAATGCCCTCTTTGTGTGCCAAAACGCCGTCAGCATCCACACGATCCGGGATACCGTTCCACGGCTCTAAGCAAAGATACGGTGCGCCTTGCTTTGTCCACAGCACGAAGTACTTGAAATCGTCGAAAGCGACATGAATCTTGCGGCTGCCGTCGCGCTTGGTGAGGGTTGCGCCGCGCGATTGCAAGTTTTCAAGCACAACACAGTCATTGTCCATGTGGCTGTATTTCATGTGAAGCGTGTTGCCGTCGGCCTCGACCGGCTCGGTCTTGTGCTCTAAGTAGTTGCCGTCCAACACCGTGCGTATGAGCGGTTCGGCTTTGTCGAAGACTACGTCGTATGCTTCAATTCCCTCCGGGCAGGCATAAGCCTCATGGGCACCGGGTGCGTAATACAGGGGCTTTGCACCGGTGTTTGTCGTGATAAAGCTGACGTGCAGGGTATTGGCGTCTAACGTGAAGCGCACGCGGAACTCAAAATTGAAGGGATATACTTCACGCGTATCGGGTGAGTCGTGCGTTACAAGCGTGAGAGCATCTTGGGAGTGCTCCTCGCAGTCGAATTCGCGAAACAGCACAAAGCCGTGTTTGGCGAGCGTATAGGCTTTGCCCTCATAGGTGAATTTGTCATCGCGCAGACCGCCGCAGATCGGGAACATGATGGGCGCGGTGCGGTTCCACACTGCCGGATCGCCGCTCCACATATATTCGCGGTCATCTTGATTTTTTATGCTTTTTATCTGTGCGCCGATATTGGATACGGTCACTGTCAGGGTTTCGTTTGTTAGCATATAGCGTTTTTCTGCCATTTTACAAGCTCCTTCCTCATCAATTCCATATAAATCTTTTGTATAAAACTCTGCGTAAAATTTTAGCCTACATGACTATATTTGTCAAACAAAATAGTTTAATAGCTGTATTTTTTCCTGTTTTTTACAAGAAACATCACACTTATTACAACAGAAAGAACTTCTGCTGCAATCACCGCAGTCCATATTCCGCTGATTCCCAGAACGACCGGAAGGAGAAGAATCATGACAATCTGGAATACAAACATTCTCATAAATGAAATAACAGCTGAAACAACGCCATTATTTAAAGCAGTAAAAAATGATGATGCAAATATATTTATACCGCTTATAAGATATGAAACAGCATATATTCTTATCGCCTCAGTTGTCAGCTCAAGCAGATTATTGTCATAACTTACAAATATTCCTGCAAGATAACCGGCAATAATTTCAGCAATAAGTGTCATGACAACAGAACTTACAATTATTATAGTAAGACTTCTTTTGAAAAGATTTTTAAGTTCATCTTTATTGCCTGCACCGTAATGATAACTTATAACAGGAGCAGAACCAACAGCGTATCCCATATATGTTCC
>OIWM01002906.1_pt1 | contig 13233 bp, 9 predicted proteins | sample 1587451 | NCBI WGS metagenome assembly OIWM01 (sample SAMEA3888907, study PRJEB22519) | human gut metagenome | biome: human gut; feature: human-associated habitat; material: faeces | place: Denmark | collected 2011
AGATACCGCGGCTTGTCCTTCGGCATATACGGCTCAACGGCGTCGATGATGTCGTACATGACCTCGGTCGGCTCTCCGACGGCAAGCCCGCCGATGGCGTAGCCGGTCAGATCCAGCTTTGCAATCTCCTGCATGTGCCAGATGCGGAGGTCCTTGAACGTCGCGCCCTGATTGATGCCCCAGAGCTGCTGTCCGGGGTTGACGGCGTCCGGCTCGGCATTGTACTTTGCCAGCGCCTGCTTGCAGCGCGCCAGCCATCTTGCTGTGCGCTCGCACGAGGCTTTGGCATACGGATAGGTTGCCGGATTTTCCACGCACTCGTCAAATGCCATCGCAATATCCGAGCCGAGGTTCGACTGGATGCGCATACTCTCCTCCGGACCCATGAAAATCCTGTGCCCGTCCAGATGCGAGGCGAACGTCACGCCTTCTTCCTTGATCTTGCGCAGCCCCGCCAGAGAAAAGACCTGAAAGCCGCCGGAGTCGGTCAGAATGGGACCGTTCCACGTCATGAATTTGTGAAGCCCGCCCATTTTTTTCACGACCTCGTCGCCCGGGCGAAGATGCAGGTGATAGGTGTTGGAAAGCTCGACCTGCGTACCGATGTGTTCCAAGTCTTCCGCCGACAGCGCGCCCTTGATTGCCGCCTGCGTGCCGACGTTCATAAAAACCGGTGTCTGCACCGTCCCGTGCGGGCAGGTAAACTCGCCCCGGCGCGCCTTATCTTCTGTTTTCAGCAGTTTAAACATGCAGCCTCCTTGTGTGTACAATCCGTCCGAGAAGCGATTTCAGTGGATGAACATCGCATCGCCGAACGAGAAAAAGCGATATTTTTCCTGCACTGCCACCTGATAGGCATGCAGGATATTCTCCCGCCCGGCAAGCGCCGAAACGAGCATTACAAGCGTACTTTCCGGCAGATGGAAGTTCGTGATCAATGCGTCGAGCGCGCGGAACTTGTACCCCGGATAGATGAAAATATCGGTCCAGGCGGACTTTTCGCGGAACGTGCCGTCCGGTTCGACCAGAGACTCCACCGTCCGGCACGAGGTTGTGCCGACGCAGACGATGCGATGCCCCTCCCGGTGCGTCCGGTTGAGAATCTCCGCCGTCTCGGCGCTCATCATGCAGAACTCGCTGTGCATATGATGGTCTGTGATTTCCTCCGCCTTCACCGGGCGGAACGTGCCAAGCCCGACATGAAGCGTCACATAGGCAAGGTTCACGCCCTGTGCCTGCAGCTTTTCCAGAAGCTCCTTCGTGAAATGCAGCCCAGCCGTCGGCGCGGCGGCAGAGCCGTTGGCTCTGGAATAGACGGTCTGATAGCGCTCGGGGTCCTGCAGCTGCTCATGGATATACGGCGGCAGCGGCATCTGCCCCAGACGCTCCAGTACCTCGAGGAAAATGCCCTTGTAGTGGAACTGTACCAGCTTGTTGCCGTCGTCCACCTCGCCGACCACGGTTGCGGTCAGCTCGCCGTCACCGAACGACAGCTCGGTTCCGGTGTGCGTTTTTCTGCCGGGCTTTGTGAGACATTCCCAGACGCCGTCGCCCTTGTCGCGCAGCAGCAGCACCTCGACCGCGCCCATGGTCGGCACGCGGTGCCCCAGAAGCCTTGCCGGCAGCACGCGAGAATCGTTCAGCACCAGCGTGTCTCCCGGCTGCAAATATTCCGGCAGATCGTAAAAATGCCGGTGCTCAATTCCGCCCGTGTCCTTGCTCAGCACCATAAGCCTTGAGCCGTCTCTGCGTTCAAGCGGCGTCTGGGCAATGAGTTCTTCTGGCAGATCATAGTAAAAATCATGGGTTTTCAACAAAAGTCCCCTCGCAATTCTAAAGAAACTGTACAGCTTTCACATTGACAGCCAAAGCTGCATATGCTATGATGAACGTGTTCTAAGGCATGGACATACGTCTTTCAGCCGCGAACACATTGGCGCACAGATTTCCATGTGCCGGAGAATATTATAGTATATCGCGCGGGTACAATCAACCCCAAACTCTGATAGAAATGGAGCGAAAACGTATGAAGAAGTATAAAGTCGGTATCATTGGCGCAACGGGCATGGTCGGTCAGCGGTTCGTCCTGCTGACGGCGAAGCATCCGTGGTTCGAGCCGGTCGTGCTCGCTGCCAGCGCCCACAGCGCAGGCAAGGCATACAAGGACGCCGTTGCGGGCAAATGGTTCATGCAGGAGGACATTCCGGAAGCCGAGGGCAAGCTGATTGTCATGGACGCGGAAGCGGACGCAGAGAAAATTGCCTCGATGGTCGACTTTGTCTTCTGCGCGGTCAATATGAAGAAAGACGAAATCAAGGCGCTCGAAGAAAAGTATGCAAAGCTGGAGTGCCCCGTCGTCTCCAACAACTCCGCGCACCGCTGGACGCCGGACGTTCCGATGGTCGTGCCGGAGATCAACGCCGATCACATCCGGATCATCGACGCACAGAGAAAGCGCCTCGGCACGAAGCGCGGCTTCATCGCTGTCAAGTCCAACTGCTCGCTGCAGAGCTATGTCCCCGCGCTGCATCCGCTGATGAAATACGGCGTGGAAAAGGCGCTCGTCTGCACGTATCAGGCAATTTCCGGCGCAGGCAAGACGTTTGAAACATGGCCAGAAATGATCGACAACGTCATCCCCTATATCGGCGGCGAAGAAGAAAAGTCGGAGCAGGAGCCGCTCAAGCTCTGGGGCAAAATCGAGGGCGACCACATTGAAAACGCCTCCTCCCCCGCCATCACCGCGCAGTGCCTGCGCGTGCCCTGCTCAGATGGGCATATGGCAGCCTGCTTCGTCTCGTTCAAAGGCGAAAAGCCTTCCATCGAGCAGATCAAGGCGGACTGGGCAGCTTTCTCCGGCAGAGCGCAGGAGCTGAACCTGCCGTCGGCGCCGAAGCAGTTTTTGCATTACTTCGAGGAAGCCGACCGCCCGCAGACGAAGCTCGACCGCAATCTCGAAGGCGGCATGGCAGTCTCCATCGGCAGACTCCGTCCCGATACGCAGTATGATTACAAGTTCGTCTGCCTGTCTCACAACACCCTGCGCGGCGCTGCCGGCGGCGCGGTCTTACTCGCCGAACTTCTCTGTGCAGAAGGATACATCGCAGCAAAATAAACGCTCATAAGGAGGACTGGGTCATGAAAAAACCCGTCTTTGAGGGTCTTGCCACAGCGATTGTGACACCCTTCAAAAACGGTACGATCGACATTCCAACATTTGAGATGCTTTTGGACACCCAGCTTGCCGCCAACGTCGACGCCATCGTCGTCTGCGGCACCACCGGCGAAAGCGCCACACTCTCCGCGCAGGAGCAGCTCGCGCTCATCGCCCACGCCATCCAATATACCACCGGACGCTGCAAGATCATTGCGGGCACCGGCTCGAACGACACGGCTCACGCAATCGACATGAGCCGTGCCGCGTCGTCTATGGGCGCATGCGCCGTCCTTGTCGTCACGCCATACTACAACAAGTGTACGCAATCAGGGCTCATCGCACACTACACCGCCATTGCAGACGCCGTTTCCTGCCCCGTCATCTGCTACAATGTTCCCAGCCGCACGGGCGTCGATATGACATTGGAGACCTATCAGGCGCTCTCGAAGCACCCGAACATTCAGGGTGTCAAGGAAGCGGGCGGCAGCCCGGCAAAAATCGCAAAGACGATAGAAACCTGCGCCGACGACTTTTTCGTCTGGTCCGGAAACGACGACGAGGCGGTCGGTACAATGGCACTGGGCGCGAAGGGCTTGATTTCCGTTCTTTCCAACGTCCGCCCGAAAAAAACGCTTGCAATGATCCGCGCGTGCCAGCAAAACGATTTCCGCTGCGCCGGCGCGCTGCAGCGCGAACTGATGGAGCTCATTGGCGCACTGTTCTGCGTGGTAAACCCGATCCCGGTCAAAAAGGCGCTGGAGCTGGAGGGTATCCCGGTCGGCGATCCCCGCCTTCCGCTGACGGCTTTTCCGGCAGAAAAGCTGCCGCTTCTGAAAGCCGCGCTTGCGAAAACGCCGGACGCATGATACAGTAACCCCCGGTGATACGAATGAAGGAACTGACAACCATACAGGCGCGGCTGCTTGCCCTGCAGGATGAAGCTTACCGCGCGTTTCACAAAAGCCTCGTTCCTACCTTGCAGCAGGAGCTGATCGGCGTGCGCGTGCCGCAGGTGCGAAAGCTTGCAAAGGAGCTTGCCGGAACGCAGGAATCAGAAGCATTTCTGAACGAGCTTCCCCACCGGTTTTACGAAGAAAACCTGCTGCACGCGATTTGGCTCAGCGCGGAAAAGGATTTTGACCGCGCACTTTCCGGCATTGAACGCTTTTTGCCCTATGTCGATAACTGGGCGGTCTGCGACGCCTTCAGCCCGAAGGTCTTCGCAAAGCATCCGCAGGAGGTTCTCGCCTGCATCCGCCGCTGGCTCTCATCGGGCAGGACCTACACCATCCGCTTCGGCGTCGACATGCTGATGCAGTTCTATCTGGGAGATCATTTCTCCCCGGAGCAGCTGCGCTGGGTCGGAACAATCGAATCAGGTGAGTATTATGTTAACATGGCGCGTGCGTGGTACTTCGCCACTGCCCTTGCAAAGCAGCAGCCGGATACGCTTTCCTACCTGCTGGAAAACCGGCTTGATGTCTGGACGCACAACAAGACCATCCAGAAAGCAATCGAGAGCTACCGGATTTCCCCGGAGCTGAAAACGTTCCTGCGCACCCAAAAGCGATAGCTTCCCCATCTATCCTGCCAGCCGGAAAACCGGCTGGCTATTCTTTTGAAAAGACGTCTTAACATTCTGAACACTACTGTGTATAATTCAGCAGTAAGATAAATGAAGGGACGTGATGCCTTGAACAGCCAATACAAAAAAGGTGTTCTGGAGCTGTGCGTGCTGTCGCTGCTGCAGACGCAAGACCGCTACGGCTATGAAATTTCGGAGTTTTTATCCGCTCACATCGACATTGCCGGCAGTTCCATGTCCACAAACGGAACAAGCGAAATGCGCGGGAAAAAGCCGAACGGTTTTCCGATGCCTGTCACCGCCAGAACGCCGGACAGATACAGGCAGAGTCCAAACGCGGCAAGCATGTGCGCAAAAGGCGGCGCTTTTTTATAAAAACGCAGCCCCAGAAACCAGATGCCGACGCAGGGCGCTGCAAAGACGAAGCCCTCCAGCGCGCGCCGCGTCAGATCCAGGAGCAGTTCCAGCATCGTATGGTTCCTCCCGTGTTCAATCGGAAATGCCGGACCGGACGCGCCGAAGGCTTGCTGTCGGAAGGGCAGGATGTACGGTCTTGCCGTGCTCAATTTCCTTCCAGACCCGGGTTCTGAACAGCAGCGACACCAGATTCAGCGGCAGCCAGCTTGCCATAAACAGCGGGAACAGGAACACAGCGCACAGCGCAGTCTTCTGCTTCGAGATTGCCGCCAGCAGCAGCGCAAACGCGCTCATGGCAAGATAGCCTCCCAGAAGCCCCAGCGGCAGAAGCGCCAATGCCCGGTTCCAGCCGGTCTGCGAAAGCGCAAACGCGCAGGTGAGCAAAAAGCCCGCCGCCTGGCAAAACGGCTGCGTCAGCATCGCTAGCATGTCCAGCGCGCGCATGCCGCCGCCAGCAAACGCGCTTCTTGCCAGCGCACCCGCTCTTGCCTGCGCCACGTCCATGATGCCGCTCGACCAACGCCGTCTCTGCCGCAGCGATACCCGCACCGACGTCGGCGCTTCATCATACGTCACCGCCTCCGGCACAAACCAGACGCGCGTGCCCGTTTCCGCCAGATACGCGGCAAACTCCGCATCCTCGGCAATCGTCGCGCTGTTCCAGCCGCCGGACTGCTCCAGCACCGACCGGTGCACCGCAAAGCCGGTTCCGACAAGCTTGGAAGATAACCCGCAGTTCATGCGCGCCCGGCTGAAAAAGAAATCAAAGCAGGTAAAGTACAGCCCGTAGCAGCCGCAAAGCGGACCGTCCTGCGGATTTTTGACGCGCATCGCGCCCTTTGTGACCCTCGCGCCTGCCAGAAACGCATCGTTCATGCGCGAAAGGAAATCTGCATCCACAACATTGTCCGCGTCAAAGACGCAGAAGGCATCGTAGTCTTTTCTGAGCAGCGTCTCAAACGCTTCGTGCAGCGCGTCGCCCTTACAATGGACCTCGCCGCGCGGCTTTAAGATGGCAGCTCCCGTGCGGATGGCGGCAAGCGCCGTATGGTCGGTGCAGTTATTCGGCATGACGTAGATATCAAAAAGCGTCTTCGGGTAATTCTGCCGCAAAAGGCTCTGCACCAGCGCGCCGATGACCCGTTCTTCGTTGCGTGCGGCAATCACACAGGCAAAGCGCGTTTTTGGATTTGCCCGCGGAATCGGCTTTGGTTTTTTCAGCGCAAACAGCGCCACAATCAGAAAATAGGCGCTCACCAGCTTCAGCGCCAGCATCGCCCCGGAAATCACTTGCTGCATGGTATCTCCCTCGTTTCTCTGTTTTTCTACAGTATAACGATACGGACCGTGGAAGTTTTAAACCCGGCTTTAAATTCAGCCGTCGATTTCTTTAAGATTTGTTTAACACGTTCCGAACAGGGCGCAAAAAGAGCCGGACAGTTACCTGTCCGGCTCAAGGCATATTCGATTACAGGAATTCCAGCAGCATGGAAAGCGCCTCGTGCGCCGCCCGGGCGCGGATTTCCGCGCGGTCTCCGGCGAGGTGCAGCTCGCGGCAGTAGGAAAAGCCCTCCATGTCGAGCGCGACATAGACCAGCCCGACCGGTCTTCCGGTGCCGTCGCCGTCAGGTCCGGCAAGTCCGGTCGTGGAGACGCCGACATCCGACCGGACCACCTCGCGCGCGCCCTTTGCCATCTCGTGCGCCGTCTCACGCGAAACGGCAGTGCAGACATCCAGCGTCTGCTGATCAACCCCCAGCAGGCGGTGTTTGACCTCGTTCACATACGAAATGACGCCGCCCTTATACACGCTCGACGCGCCGGGAACATCCGTCAGAAGCTTTCCCAGCAAGCCTCCCGTGCACGACTCGGCGGTTGCAAGTGTTTTGCCCTCGCCCTTCAGCCGGGCGATGACCTCACGCGCCAGCTCTTCAGTCTTCATAGTAGCGAATCGCCACCTTTTCCGTGTTTGCCAGCGCGTCCGCAACCAGTGCGTCGACATCCAGCTTTGCTTCTTCCGCCTCTACCAGCGCAAGGACCGGCTTCGTCTTCGGGTGCTTCGGCGTAAAGACCGTGCAGCAATCCTCATAGGGAAGAATCGAGGTTTCCAGCGTGCCGATTTTTCTCGCGCGCGTCACGATTTCCTCTTTGTCCATGCCAATAAGCGGATGGAACATCGGAATATCGACGACCGCGCCGGTCACTGCCATCGCGTCCATGGTCTGGCTTGCCACCTGACCGAGGTTTTCACCCGTGACCAGGCACTTGGCGCCGTGGTCTTTCGCAATCGCCTGCGCGATGCGCATCATAAACCTGCGCATGATGATGGTAAAATACTCCTCGCGGCAGTGATCGCGGATTGCCTCCTGCACCTTCGTAAAGCCGACCACGTCGACTGTCATGCGTCCGCAGTAGCGCGTCATGATGCGCGCCAACTCGAGAACCTTTTCCTTTGCGCGCTCGGAGGTATAGGGATAGGAGAAAAAGTGGATACACTCAATCTCCACGCCGCGCTTGGCAATCATATAGCCCGCAACCGGAGAGTCGATGCCGCCCGACAGCAGCACCGCCGCGCGCCCGCCCGTGCCGGTGGGCAGACCGCCCGCGCCGGGCGTTGCCGGACCGTGGACGTAGGCAGCCGTTTCGCGGACCTCGATGTTGACGACATACGACGGGTTGTGGACATCGACCGCAACATTCGGGAATTCCTCGGCGATTCTGCCGCCGATTTCCTGCGAAATCTGAATCGAGTTGAGCGGGAAGCGCTTGTCCGAGCGCTTGGACTCGACCTTGAAGCTTTTCTGCAGGGAAAGCTCGTCGCCCAGATATTCGACGACGGTTCTGAAAATCGCGTCAAGGTCCTTTTCGCAGGCGCGGCAGCGGCACATCGAGGCGATGCCGAAAATCGCGCCGCACGCTTCCCATGCGCCGTCCACATCGCATTCGTCGTTCAATGGCTCGACATAGAGCGTCGACTGCGTGATGGTGACCCTGAACTGCCCGAACTTCGACATGCGCCGGCGGGTGTTGGTTTTGAGCTTGTCTTCAAAGACGCGGCGGTTTTGTCCCTTGAGGACGATTTCGCCCAGCTTCAGCAAAAAAAGTTCTTTCATCATATCTATCCTATCCATATTTAATAATCAACAAATTGCACTGCCTCAAGTTCAGTTCTGGTCCTCCGGACCGAATTTGAACGAGCGGTAGGAAATTGCCTCGGCGATATGCTGCGGCTGAATGTCCGCGCTGCCGTCGAGATCGGCGATGGTCCGCGCAACCTTGCGGATGCGGTCGTAGCTCCGCGCGCTCATCTGCAGACGCTCAAACGCCGTTTTCATCAGCGCCGTGCACGTCTCGTCGAGCGCGCAGCTCTCGCGCAGCGCCGCCGGGTCCATCAGCGCATTGCAGCGGACGGCGGTTCCGGCAAAGCGGCGGTTCTGAATCTCACGCGCTGCGTCCACCCGCTTTTTGATTTCGCTCGATGGCTCGGCGGTGTCGTTGCGGCCGAGCGCCTCAAATTTCACCGCGGGAACCTCTACAATTATATCAACTCTGTCAAGCAGCGGTCCGGAGACCTTTCCGAGGTATTTGTCGATGTCCGACTGCTTGCATTTGCATCTGCCGCTCGGGTCGCCGTACCAGCCGCATTTACACGGATTCATCGCGCACACCAGCATGAACTGGCTCGGATAGCGCACCGAGCCCTGCACGCGCGAGATGGACACCACGCCGTCTTCCAACGGCTGGCGCAGCACCTCGAGCGTGTCGCGGTGAAATTCCGGCAGTTCATCGAGAAACAAAACGCCTCTGTGCGCCATGGAAATCTCGCCCGGACGCAGCATCTGCCCGCCGCCCGCGAGCGCGGTTGCGGAGATTGTATGGTGTGGACTGCGGAAGGGTCTTGTCTGAATGAGCGGATTCTTTGCATCCAGCATTCCGAGCACCGAGTAGACCTTCGTCACCTCGATTGCCTCCTGCCCCGTCATATCCGGAAGAATCGACGGAAGCCGCCTTGCCAGCATGCTCTTGCCGGAACCCGGAGGTCCCACCATCAGAACATTGTGCCCGCCTGCCGCCGCAATCTCAAGCGCCCGCTTGACGTTCTCCTGCCCCTTGACATCGCGGAAATCCGGCAGCTCCGAGTCGTTCCGCTCCGGTCTCCAGGGCTTCTCCGGCGCAATGGGCGCCGCGCCGGACAGGTGCGCCGTGAGCGCAGGAACGCTTTCCACACCGTAGACCGTGAGCCCTTCGGCAAGCGTCGCCTCCGCCGCGTTTTCCTTCGGCACGTAGAGCGCCTCGACTCCGAGCTTCTTTGCCGCCAGCGCCATCGGAAGAACGCCCGTAACCGGACGCAACTTTCCTTCCAGACTCAGTTCACCCAGAAACGCGCAGGGCTGCTTCGGAAGCTTTACAAGCCCCGACGCCTCCAGAATGCCGAGCAGCATCGGAAGATCGTAGAGCGTTCCCGTCTTTTTGGTTCCCGCCGGGGCGAGATTGAGCGTAATCCGGCTGACCGGAAATTTGTAGCCGCAGTTCTTGATGGCGGCGCGCACACGCTCTCTTGCCTCCTTGACCGCAGCGTCCGGCAGCCCCACCACGTCAAAACCGGGCAATCCGTTTGTGATATAGCATTCCACGGAGATTTCGTATCCGTCCAGCCCGCGCAGCCCCATCGAGCGAACATGACCCATCATAAGCCTCAGCCCTCTTCTTGCGTTTTTCTTTATCATATCGCATTTTCCTGTAAAAACCAACCACAAAAAACGCCTATTCGAAAAATGATATACAAAATGCGCAAAACGCAATTTGCTTGTGAAACTTCTACAGAAAAATCAGAATTCCAGTTTACATTGACAGCAATATGTGCTATAGTTAGTTTGTATCCTTATGTAATTACTTTTAGGAGGTAATTGAATTGGCTCGTAAATTTAAAACCATGGACGGCAACAATGCTGCGGCTCATGTATCCTATGCGTTTACTGAAGTCGCGGGCATTTACCCCATCACCCCGTCGTCCCCCATGGCAGACCTTGTCGACCAGTGGTCTGCAACCGGTCTGAAGAACATCTTCGGCTCCACCGTCAAGGTCGTCGAGATGCAGTCCGAAGCCGGTGCATCCGGTACAGTCCACGGCTCCCTCGGCGCCGGCGCTCTGACCACCACCTACACCGCATCCCAGGGTCTTCTTCTGATGATCCCCAACATGTACAAGATCGCCGCTGAGCAGCTGCCCTGCGTGTTCCACGTTTCGGCACGTACCATCTCGACGCACGCTCTGAACATCTTCGGTGATCACTCCGACGTTATGGCTTGCCGCCAGACTGGCTTCGCCATGATGTGCGAGACCAACCCGCAGGAAGTCATGGACCTCGCGCCCGTTGCCCATCTGGCTGCAATCGAAGGCAAGGTTCCGTTCCTGAACTTCTTCGATGGCTTCCGTACCTCCCACGAGATCCAGAAGGTCGCTGTGTGGGATTATGCGGACCTCAAGGAAATGTGCAACATGGACGCTGTTGCGGCGTTCCGCAAGCACGCGCTGAACCCCGAGCATCCGGCAATGCGCGGCTCGCACGAAAACGGCGATATCTTCTTCCAGCATCGTGAAGCCTGCAACAAGTTCTACAATGAGCTGCCCGCAGTCGTTGAGAAGTACATGGGCAAGGTCAACGAAAAGCTCGGCACCAACTATCAGCTGTTCAACTACTATGGCGCGCCCGATGCAGACCGCATCATCATCGCCATGGGCTCCATCTGCGACGTGGCAGAAGAAGTCATCGACTACATGAACGCCCACGGTGAGAAGGTCGGTATCGTCAAGGTCCGCCTGTATCGTCCGTTCTGTTCCGACAAGCTGGTTGCAGCCATCCCGGCAACCGCCAAGAAGATTGCTGTCCTCGACCGCACCAAGGAGCCCGGCTCCCTGGGTGAGCCCCTCTACATGGACGTTGTCACCGCTCTGGCAAACGCCGACGTGCAGGCAACCGTCATCGGCGGACGCTACGGTCTGGGCTCGAAGGACACGCCCCCCGCATCCGTCTTCGCTGTTTACAACGAGCTCAAGAAGGATCAGCCCAAGCATGAGTTCACCATCGGCATCGTGGACGACGTCACCAACCTCTCCCTTGCCGAAGACCGCAACTGTCCGAACACTGCAGCAGAAGGCACCATCGAGTGCAAGTTCTGGGGTCTCGGCGGCGACGGCACCGTCGGTGCAAATAAGAACTCCATCAAGATCATCGGCGACCATACCGACAAGTACGTGCAGGCATACTTCCAGTACGACTCCAAGAAGACCGGCGGCGTGACCATCAGCCACCTGCGCTTCGGCGACAAGCCCATCAAGAGCCCGTACTACATCAACAAGGCTGACTTCGTTGCCTGCCACAACCCGTCCTACATCACCAAGGGCTTCCCGATCGTCCGTGACGTCAAAGCCGGCGGTGTGTTCATGATCAACTGCCAGTGGACGCCGGAAGAGCTCGCCCATCATCTGGACGCTGCTTCCAAGCGCTACATTGCAAAGAACAACATCCAGCTCTACACGATCAACGCCATTGACCTGGCACAGAAGATCGGCATGGGCAAGCGCACCAACACCATCCTCCAGTCTGCATTCTTCTCCCTGGCGAAGGTTCTTCCCGAGGAAGAGGCAATCCAGTACATGAAGGAAAAGGCAACGCAGTCCTACTCCAAGAAGGGCATGGACGTCGTTGAGATGAACCACAAGGCAATCGACGCCGGCGCTACCGCCTATGTCAAGATCGACGTTCCCGCCGATTGGGCAAACGCAGAAGACGTTGTCGTTGACCACAACCTCGAAGGCAAGCCCGAGCTTGTCAAGCAGGTCAAAAACATCCTCTTCCCGGTCGACAAGATGGACGGCGACAGCCTGCCTGTTTCCGCGTTCATGGACCATGTCGACGGCGAGTTCGAACTGGGCGCAGCCGCTTACGAAAAGCGCGGCGTCGCTGTTGCGGTTCCGACCTGGGACTCCGCAAAGTGCATCCAGTGCAACAACTGCGCATATGTCTGCCCGCACGCGACCATCCGTCCGTTCGCGCTGACCGAAGAAGAAGCAAAGAACGCACCCGCTGCTGCAAAGATCGTTCCGGTCAAGGCTGGCAAGGGTAAGGGCGTCTATCAGTTCACGATGGCAATCTCCCCGCTCGACTGCATGGGCTGCGGCGTCTGCGTCAGCGTCTGCCCCGAGAAGGTTCAGGCGATCAAGATGGTCCCGCAGGAAGAAGAGCTTGCACAGCAGGATGTCTTCGATTACTGCGTCGCCAAGGTTTCCGAGAAGAAGGAACTCCAGACTGCCGACGTCAAGGGCTCTCAGTTCCGCAAGCCGCTGCTTGAGTTCTCCGGCTCCTGCGCAGGCTGCGCCGAGACCAGCTACGCTCGTCTGGTTACCCAGCTCTACGGCGACCGTATGTACATCTCCAACGCTACCGGCTGCTCGTCCATCTGGGGCGGCCCGGGCGCTACCTCTCCCTACTGCACGAACGCTGAGGGTCAGGGTCCCGCATGGTGCAACTCCCTGTTCGAAGACAACGCCGAGCACGGCTACGGCATGTACGTCGCACAGAAGGCAATCCGCACGCATCTGGCTGACCTCACCAAGCAGCTCATCGCTGTCGACTATACCGACGCCGATCTGAAGGCTGCCGCGCAGAAGTGGCTCGACACCATGGAAGACGGCGACGCGAACAAGGCCGCTACCAAGGCTTATGTCACAGAGCTCGAAGCTTCCGTCATTTCCGGCTGCGATTGCGACGCCTGCAAGCTGGGCGCTGAAATCCTTGCCAAGAAGGATTACCTCTCCAAGAAGTCCGTCTGGATCTTCGGCGGCGACGGCTGGGCATACGATATCGGCTTCGGCGGCGTGGATCATGTTCTCGCTTCCGGTCAGGATATCAACATCTTCGTATTCGACACCGAGGTCTACTCCAACACCGGCGGACAGGCCTCCAAGGCTTCCAACATCGGTCAGGTCGCACAGTTTGCGGCAGCCGGTAAGGAGATCAAGTCCAAGTCTCTGGCGGAGATCGCCATGTCCTACGGCTATGTCTACGTCGCA
>OIWM01002908.1_pt1 | contig 13233 bp, 10 predicted proteins | sample 1587451 | NCBI WGS metagenome assembly OIWM01 (sample SAMEA3888907, study PRJEB22519) | human gut metagenome | biome: human gut; feature: human-associated habitat; material: faeces | place: Denmark | collected 2011
CGACAGAAAGTGAGGGGTAACGCATGGGAGCATTCCTCGCCGCGCTGGGCGCAGTGCTGCTGTTCATCCTCGTATTCGGCTGGCCGAACCAGATCCTGAGCCTGCTCTCGAACGACCCGGCAGTCATCGCGGAGGGCGCGAAATATTTCAGCATCATCCGCTATACCTACGTCATCTTCACCATCACGAATATCCTTGTCGCGTCGCTGCGCTCGATCGGCGTGGTCAGGATCGGCTACATGATCTCCGGCTCGACGCTCGTCATCAACGTATGCCTGAACTATCTGCTGATCTACGGCAATCTCGGCTTTCCGGAGATGGGCGTGCGCGGCGCGGCGTGCGCAACGCTGATCGCGCGCTGTGTCGAGCTGATCATCGTTATCTGGTTCCTCAAGTACAGGGAAAACGTGCTCAATCTCAATCTCCGCAAGCTGCTGCACATCGACACGAGCTATGTGCACGATTACATGAAGGTCTCGCTCCCGGTACTCATCAATCAGGCGCTCTGGGGCGTGGCGCAGATGGTTCAGACCGGTATTCTGGGTCATCTCGGCGGCGACGTTACGGCGGCGAACGCGATCTCGGTACAGGTCTATCAGGTGCTCTCGGTCGTCTGCTACGGCGCGGCGAGTGCGGCGGGCATTGTGGTCGGCCGCACGATCGGTGAGGACAACGAGAAAAAGCTGCATCCGCTCGTCACAACGCTCCAGGTACTGTTCATTTCCATCGGACTGTGCTCGGGACTTGCGATTTTCCTGCTGCGCGGCCCCATCCTTGCGGCCTTCGGCGGCACTCTGACCGAAAACGCCTACCGCCTGTCCCGTCAGTTCATGCTCGTGCTCGCCATCACCACGGTCGGCACCTCCTATCAGATGGCGTGCGATAACGGCATCATCCGCGGCGGCGGCGACACCGCGTTCAGCGCGAAGATGAACCTCGTCAGCATGTGGTGCATCATCGTGCCGTTCTCCGCGATGGCGGCGTTCTGGTGGAAGTGCCCTCCGGTCGCCGTGTTCTTCCTGCTGAAATGGGATCAGCTTTACAAGGCTATCCCGGTCGGCATCCGCCTGCACAGCTGGAAATGGGTCAAAAAAGTCACAAGAGTATAAAACCTTTGCAGGAGAGAGTGCAGACGCACATTTTCTCTGTGCCCTCTCCTGTCTCTCCTTAAACCTTTTTCGAAGGCGCCCCAATGAATGCGGGCGCCTTTTATTTGCGCGTTTTTATCTTTACAAGATGAAAAAAATGGGGTAAGCTGAATACAGCCTGTCGATAAAGCAAGCAGCCGCGAAGCGGCTGCATAAAACTGCTGATGCGTTTTTGTGAAAAGGACTGAAAATTATGCTTGCATTGCGGCGCCGGTGGGCCGGCCTTTCCATACTGAACAAGGCGATCGTGCTCAGCTGCACGTTCGTCATCCCGATCCTGCTTGTAGTGGGTCTGCTCCTGAACGATTTTTACGCCTACCGCAAGGAAAGCGACCGTATTCTTTCGGAATATGTGCTGTGTACCGACTACATGGACGCGGTCGAAAACGAAATGTCGCTGCTCGGCGAAATGACATTCGCAGCGCCCGGCTCGGTGGAGCTCGAGGACTACGCGGACGCGGTGCAGAACACGTCGCTCGTGTGGGAACGGCTGCGGACGACGGCGAGCGCCGGAGGACGGGACGGCGAGGTGCTGCGGCAGGTCATCGGCCGCATGATGAAGAGCTACCGCGCGCGGCAGAAGATCTTCCTGACCGGCCTGCGCGGCGGAACGTTTGACGCGGACGAATATGAGCAGCTGCGCGCGCAGGGCGAATACCTCACGCAGTACGCCGACCGTCTGATGGATGACTTCCTCATGGAAGGCCGCGACAGCTATCTGAACCTCGGCAAGCGCTCGTCCTCGCAGAATATTGTGTTCACCATCGCGGCGGCGCTCGGCAGCGTGCTGTTTGCGGCGGCAATGCTGTACTATGCGCGCAGCCTGCTGCTGCCGGTGCAGCAGATGAGCCGCGGCGCGCGGCGCGTTGCGGAGGGAGAATACGACATGGGCGATTTTCATTATGCACGAACGGATGAGATCGGCATGCTGGCGGATTCGTTCAACCATCTCAAGCATCAGGTCGCGCGGACCATCCATGCGCTCGAGGGCGAGGCGCAGCTGGAAAAATCGCTCCGCCATCAGGAGCGCGAGGCGGCGCGTCTGCGCCAGCTGATCGAGCAGAGCCGCTTCGCGCAGCTCCAGAGTCAGATCAATCCGCATTTCCTGTTCAACACGCTGCAAAGCATCTCAAACGTCGCCGGTATCGAACGGGCGAGCGTGACGGGCGATATGGTCGTGCGTCTCGCAAACTTCTTCCGCTATACGCTCGACCACGACGACAGCGTCGTAACGCTCGCACGCGAGGTCGACCTGCTGCGCGACTATATTTCGCTCCAGGAGCTTCGCTTCGGTGAGCGAATTTCGTTCGAAATGGACTGCGACGCACGCTGCGACAGCTGCATGATACCGAAATTCACCTTGCAGCCGTTGGTGGAGAACTCGATCGTGCACGGCATGCGCTCGCGCGGCGAGGGCGGCCGCATCCGCATCGTGACACAGTGCGAGGGTGACCGCTGCGTCATCCGCATCACGGACAACGGCGGCGGCTTTCGGACGGGGAGCGCGGTTTCCGAGTCGGAAAAGAAGGGCAGACCGTCCATCGGTCTGAAAAACATCGCGGGGCGCATCGAGCTTTCGGGCGGCGCGTTCCGTATTGCAAGCTGCATCGGTCTGGGTACGACCGCCCGCATTATCCTGTCCATGAAGGGAGACGACCAAACATGATAAAGGTACTGATCGCGGAGGACGAGCCGCTCAGCTTACAGAATCTGACCGGCCATCTGCGCCGGTTGCTCGGCGCGGACGCCCTCATCGAGGGCGCGGCGAACGGAAGGGAAGCGGTGGACATGGCGCGGCGCATCCGTCCGCAGCTGGTGCTGATGGACATCGAAATGCCGGTAATGACCGGTCTGGATGCCGCGGCGATCATCCATGAGGCGCTGCCGGAGACGCATATCGTCTTTCTGACCGCGTTCGACCGCTTTGACTATGCGGTGGGCGCGATGCGCGCGGGCGGCGCAGATTATCTGCTCAAGCCGTTTGACTCCGCGCAGATCAACGCCTGCCTGCAAAAGCTCGGCCTGCTGACCGAAAAGCAGGAGCACAGGGAGGAGCGCTCGGAAAATCCATTCTGCGCGCAGTTTTCGGTCTGGCTCGCCAATCATTACATGCAGGACATTTCGCTCGAGGAGGCGGCGGAAGCGATGGGCATGAGCTCGTTTTACTTCTCGCGCTTTTTCCGCACGGCCTACAACCGCACCTTCCTCGAATATCTGACTTCCTACCGCATCGAGAGAGCGGAGGAGCTGCTGCGGCAGACGGATATTCCGGTGCGCGAGATCGCGCCGCGTGTCGGCTACACGGACGCGAATTACTTCACCAAGGTGTTCAAGCGTCACTGCGGCTGCACGCCGACCGATTACCGGAGCCGGCTGTGATTGCCTCGGAAGGTTAAAATAACGGAAAAACATTGTGCAGAATACACAAAAAGACGGACGCAAATTTTTCGCTTGCCGTCTTTTTCCCTGTCATACTGCAAATATTTACGATACTACCCGTTTTGTCCTTTGATTTATAATAGGAGATGGAAAGATGAATAACAGCCTTCGGCGCGTGCCGGCGCTCCTGCTGCTCCTGCTGCTCTGCGGCTGCGGACGCGGCGGGGAGACGACAGAAATCCGCTATTACCGCCTTGCGAGCGGCCAGAGCGCGAACCACCTCGCCAATCAGGCGTGCGAGCGGTTCTGTTCGCTGGTCGAAAAGGAAAGCGGCGGCGCGATACAGATCATCCCGAGCTTTGAAAACGAGCTCGGCACGGATGCTTCGGCGCTCGAGCAGTGCGTTTACGGCGGCATCGACTTCGTGCGCACACCGCTCTCGGCGGCCGCAGCCTATGCGCCGCAGCTTTCGGCGCTTCAGCTGCCCTATGAGTACACCTCGGATGAGCATCTGTTCCGCGTCCTCGACGGGGATGTGGGGGCGGATGCGATGGACTCGCTTGAGGAGCAGGGCCTGACCGGTCTGAGCTATTTCTACGCCGGATACCGCTGCTTCTTTACGACGGACAAGCCGATCACCGGACTCGACGACATGCAGGGCCTGCGGCTCGGCACGGAGGATTCCTCGCAGATGCAGCAGATCATCCCGCAGTGGGGCGCGGTGGCGGTAACGCTGCCGCCGGACGAGTTTGCGCTCGCCCTGCGCACCCACCGCATCGACGGCGCGGAAAGCACGCTCCCTACCTACGTGGACAGCGGCTATTACCGGCTCGCACCGTACTGGACCTACGATCGTCATTCGTACAATGCGGATGTGCTCGTGGCGTCCTCGGAGACATGGGCGGAGTTCTCGCCCGAGGAGCAGCAGCTGCTCCTGCAGTGTGCGGCCGAGGCGGCCTCGTGGCAGCGCGCTCACTGGCAGGGTGCGGAGGTCAAGGCGATGCTGCGTGCCTCGCGCAGCGGCTGCTACATGGCTCTGCTCAGCGAAGAGCAGACCGAGCTGTTCCGCGATGCGGCGCAGCCGCTCTATGAACACCTTTCCGAGACACAGAAGGAGGTCGTGCGCCGGGTGCGCGCGCTCTCGGACGAACCCGACTGAGAAAACGCCTCTTTGTGTCCTACCTCTGTTCGATAACGCCCGAAGGGGAGGCGTTTCGATAGATATTCGAGGGGATGACCCCTCGGGGAAAAAGTGCAAGGAGGCTAAAAAAGATGAAAGTCAAGAGATTGATGGCAAGCCTGCTCTGCGGTGCGATCGGCGCAGCGACGCTCGGTCTGTCCGGCTGCGGCAGCGCGGCAGACAGCGGCATGATGGATGCGGCCAACGCCAACGCGGTAGCAGGAGGCAGCAGCGATCTGCCGGTCGTTACCTGGAAGATGGGTTCCACCTGGGGCGACGGCAACATCCACTTTACCTGTGACGAGCGCTTCTCCGAACTGGTAAGCCAGCTGACCGACGGCCGATTCACCATCACGAACTATCCGGAGGGCTCGCTGTGCGCAGCAAATCAGCTGTTCGATTACGTTCAGAACGGCACCATCCAGTGCGGCGGCGACTGGGGCGGCTACTGGAGCGGCAAGGATACCGCTTTTGAGCTGCTTTCCACCACGATGGATAACTTTACCGGCATGGACTACTATATCTGGATCACGCAGGGCGGCGGCCTTCAGTGCTATCAGGATATGTATGGCAAGTACAACATGACCTACTTCCCGATCATGATCAACCACGCTGAGTCCGGTATCCGCTCGACCAGGCCGATCACCTCGATCAAGGATATGCAGAGCATGAAGATCCGTCTGGGCGGCGTCATGGCAGGCCGCGCGGCGGAAAAGCTCGGCATCAACATCACCACCGTTGCGGCAAGCGAACTGTATGAGTCCCTGCAGCGCGGCGTTATCGACGGCGGCGAGTTCTCCACTCCGTGCTCGGATGACTCCCTCAAGCTGCAGGAGGTCGCAAAGTACTGGTGCTCGCCTGCATGGTATCAGTCCGGCGGCGTTAACGGCGTCATGATCAACAAGGATGCATGGAATCAGCTCCCTGAGGAGTATCAGAACGCTATCCAGATGGCAGCTGAGATCTGCACCAGCGAGCAGCTGTCCCGTTACCTGTGGATGGACTTCGAGAGCACCAAGAAGATGCTCGAGGAGGACGGCTGCATCGTTACCGAGATGAATCAGGATGACTGGAACACCATCCGCAACACCTGCCGCGAGGTATACGAGGAAGAGGCCGCTCAGAACGAGAACTTCAACATGGTTTACAGCTCGATGAAGGATTATCGTGAAAAAGCCGATACCTACCGCGCAATGCTCGGTGACTACGGCTGGGGCTTCAACTACGACGATTCCGCAAAGTAACCGGTTATATGGTCCGCGCCTGACCCGAAAGCGCGGCGCGGACCATCAGTTCCAAGATGAGGTGTAAAGAAAAATGAAAGTGATCAAACGCATCTGCGACACGATCGACCTCGTCAATGACTGGATCGGCCGAATTGCTTCGTTCGCCGTTCTGGGCATTCTCGCCGTCATCGTGACCGAGGTCGTGCTGAGACGACTGTTCCATAGTCCGCAGATATGGACGATGGACGTCATCTGCATGACGTTCGGCTGCTATATTATCATGGTCTGTGCTTACGGCTTCCAGAAAAAAGCCTTCGTTGCGGTCGATGTGCTTTATGCAAGGCTGAAGCCGCTCGCGCAGAACATCCTGCACCTGATTACCTATCTGGTGTTCTTCGTACCGTTCGTATTCGTTCTCGTGCCCGAGAGCTTCGGCTTCTTCATCCGCTCTTATGTATCCGGTGAGCGCGGCTACTCGGTCTGGGCGCCTCCGGCATGGCCGGTAAAGCTCGCTCTCTTTGTCGGCATGACGCTGCTCGCGCTGCAGGGCATCTCTGAAATGCTGAGGTGTGTTAACGGCATCATCGCGTCCGCAACCGGCGCGGAAGACACGAAGGGAGGCGACGCGGCATGATGGAAATGCTGACCAATCTTGTCACGCAGTCCGGCGTTGGTGCAACTCAGCTCAGCGCGATCCTGCTTGGCGTACTCTTTCTGATTATGATCATCGGTCTTGCGGCCGGTCAGGAGCTTGCGTTCGTCCTCGGCGGCGCCGGTGTTGTCATCGGCTATCTCGCCTGGGGCGGCCCGGGCATCACGATCGCCATGACCAAGGTCTACGACCAGATGCAGAGCTATTCCATGGTCGCGATCCCGATGTTCGTACTCATGGCTAACTTTTTGACACATTCCAAGGTCGCGGATGGTCTGTTCCTCTCCATTCGCTACCTGCTCGGTCCTCTGAAGGGCGGTCTCGGTCTGGCGGTCATCGTGGTTTCCACGGTGTTCGCCGCCACGACCGGCATCGTCGGCGCGTCCGTTGTTACGATGGGCATGCTGTCCGTACCGGTCCTGCTCAAGTGCGGCTACAAGCCGTCTCTGGCGTGCGGCATGGTCTGTGCCGGCGGCTCGCTCGGCATTCTCATTCCGCCGTCCATCATGCTCGTCTCGATGGGCTCCTACGCGAACGTATCTGTCGGCAAGATCTTCTTCGCCGCGATCGTTCCGGGTCTTGTCCTGTCGCTGTTCTACATGATCTATGTGTTCGTCATCTGCCACATCCATCCGGATTACGGTCCGGCGATGAGTGCAGAGGAGCTGGCAGCCATGCCGCTGGGTGAGCGCATTACCGGTTCGCTCGTCAACCTGATCCCGCCGGTCATCCTGATCGTCGGCGTACTGGGTTCGATCTTCACCGGCTGGGCGACCCCGACCGAGGCAGCAGGCGTCGGCGCGCTGTTTTCGCTCATCCTCGCGATCTTCTACAAGCAGTTCAGCTTCAAGATGCTGTATGATTCGCTCATCGACACTGCAAAGACCTCTGCGATGGTATTCATCATCCTGTTCGGCGCGTCGGCCTTCACCGGCATCTTCATGTCGCTCGACGGCGACCAGCTGATCGCGACCTGGATTTCCAGCGTCGGCATCGGCAAGTGGGGCGCGTTCGCGATCATGATGGCGATCGTATTCGTCATGGGCATGTTCCTCGACTGGCTCGGCATCGTTATGATCGTATTCCCGATCTTCCTGCCGATCATGGATATGTTCGGTTTCGACCGTCTGTGCTCTTTGTTCGGCGGCTCGGAGTCGATCCGCGACTACATCGCCTTCCCGAAGAACAACGCCGGCCGCGACGTGATGCTCGACGCCCCGGGCTACATCGACCAGACGCAGCTCGACGAACTGTATCTGGAACTGAAAAAACCGGAAGAGTAACTAACATACACTAATTTAATTCATTAACTTGCAGAAAACTACACAAGCGAGGTCGAAGCATATGCTCCGACCTCGCTTGTGTAAATAACGACAATCAAAAACATCGTAATAAAGCAAAATTATAATTTCATAATTAGCTCATAATTATATTCTTCAATGCTTGTATAATAATATTACCCTTTTCAATAGTAGTATCTTGATTATAAATTATACTTTGAGAAATAGAATGTATAGCACTATCGTATTTTCTCATATCTTCAATACTTAAAGATATATTAGATACGTATTTACGTTTTTTTTCTATAAAATGATAACAAAAAGATGATATATAGAACAAAGAATTATCTATGTCATCTTCAGTAAAACTTCTCTCTGTAATAAATTCTGCATCAGCATCCACTAACTGATTTATTAGGTCCTCTCTAAAATCAGCAAAAAAAACCGCAATACTTTGTGGATAATTATGTACTAATATTAAAATATACATTGCGGCTTTAACCTCTGAACTCAAAGGAGAATTAGGATTCATTTCGTTAGCAAAAGCTGAATAAATGGCTTCATGTAAAATATCTTCCAATGAATCATTTTGAGTTTTAATCACACTTGAGAATCCTACAAAAGCAAACCCAAATAAATCTGATATGGCTTTCTGTTCAAATTGAAGAGCCGCATTATTTCTAACCGACATTAAGAATGGTTCTTGTTTCCGTAGGTCATAGCACGCAAGATAGTAAAACGCAAGTCCAAGTAAATATGGATGCTTCGTTTGAGTAATATAGTATAATGATACCCCCTTTTTTAATCCCCATTGTAACTCTTCCATTTTTTCTACGTCATTAACGCTATATGCATCAATGAATCCAATAGCATTTTTAATGATCATTTCATCCATTTTATAAAGATTTTTTCCGCCACCCGCACCCCGGCGGCATAAATAAAAAAAGAAAGCGTGGTGCCGAAGCCCATTTCAGAATCGTAGGTCGTAGGATACCTTGCAAGATAAAATAAGCGACAGCTCCCACGCCTATACCCGCAGAATACGGATACGACGCGGCAAGATGTTTGCCTATTCCTCTCTTGCAATGAATTTCCTACGTTCACGATTCGGGAACAGACTTACACTTTCCGTGTTTGTCAGTATGTTCGACAAATATAGGATTATTTTTTGAAAATTTCCTATCTTTGTTCCTAATAAATCGAACATGCCATGCCGAACATTCCTTTAGCCGAACGACTGCGCCCCCGCACGATAGACGAATATATCGGGCAGGAGCACCTCGTGGGCAAAAACGGGGTGTTCCGCAAGTTCTTCGAGACGGGCAACGTCCCGTCGTTCATCCTCTGGGGACCTCCGGGCGTGGGCAAGACCACGCTGGCGAAGATCGTCGCCACGCAGCTCGAACGCCCCTTCTTCACCCTTTCGGCCGTCACGTCGGGCGTGAAGGACGTGCGCGAGGTGATCGAGTCGGCGCGCAAGCAGCGGTTCTTCGACCAGAAGGCCCCGCTGCTGTTCATCGACGAAATCCACCGCTTCAACAAATCGCAGCAGGATTCGCTGTTAGGGGCCGTCGAACAGGGCGTCTTCACGCTCATCGGCGCGACGACCGAAAACCCCTCGTTCGAGGTGATCTCGCCGCTCTTGAGCCGCTGTCAGGTCTACATCCTCAAGTCACTCGAAGACAAGGACCTGCAAACGTTGCTCGACCGTGCCCTGACGACCGACACCGAGCTGAAAGAGCGCGACATCGAGGTCACGGAAACCGGCGCGCTGTTCCGCTTCTCGGGCGGCGACGCGCGCAAGCTGCTCAACATCCTCGAAATCGTCGTCGGGGCCACTGACGGCAAGGTGACGATCACCGACCGGTACGTCACCGACTGCCTCCAGCAGAACATCGCCCTCTACGACAAGAACGGCGAACAGCACTACGATGTCATTTCGGCCTTCATCAAATCGGTCCGCGGCAGCGACCCCAACGCCGCGATCTACTATCTGGCGCGGATGCTGGCCGGGGGCGAGGAGCCGCGGTTCCTAGCCCGGCGTCTGGTGATCCTGGCCTCGGAGGACATCGGGCTGGCCAATCCCAACGCCCTGCTGCTGGCCAACGCCTGCTTCGACACGGTGCACAAGATCGGCATGCCCGAGGCGCGCATCACGCTGGCCGAGACGACGATCTACCTGGCCACCAGCCCCAAGAGCAACTCGGCCTACATGGCCATCAACAAGGCGATGTCGCTGGTCGAGCGCGACACCACGAACCGTCCCGTGCCGCTGCACCTGCGCAACGCCCCGACCCGCCTGATGGACAAGGCGGGCTACGGCAAAGGCTATAAATACGCCCACGACTACGCGGGGCATTTCGCCGAGCAGGAGTTCCTGCCCGAGAGCCTTTCGGGCACGAAGTTCTACGAACCCGACACGCAGAACGCCGCCGAAGCCAAAATCGCCGAACGGATGGCGCAGCTGTGGAAAGACAAGTACCAATGAAACGCATCGGCATTATATCCGACACCCACGGAACCTTCGACGACACGCTCCGCGAATTTCTGAAAGACGTGGACGAAATCTGGCATGCGGGCGACATCGGCTCGATCGAGCTGGCCGACCGGATCGCCGCATTCAAGCCGCTCCGCGCCGTGAGCGGCAACATCGACGGCGGCATGACCCGCCGCGTCTATCCCGCGTTCCAGGCCTTCGAGTGCGAGCGGGTGCAGGTGCTGATGACCCACATCGGGGGCTATCCGCGCCGCTACGACCCGCGCGCCGTGCAGAAAATCCAGTCCGTGCACCCGAAACTCTTCATCGCCGGGCATTCCCACATCCTCAAAGTCATCTACGATCCCGTCTACGACCTGCTCCATGTCAACCCCGGAGCCGCCGGGGAGTTCGGCTTCCACAAGGTCCGCACGGCCGTACGCCTTACGATCGACGGCGCGGAGATGCGCGACATGGAGGTCGGCGAGTGGCCCCGCAACTGAAAACCCGGCGGGCGGAGAGCTAAAACCGACTGTCCGGGAGAGCCTTTTCCGTCACAAAATCACCCGAAATAAAATTTTATACCCCAAAAGGCCGGAAATGCATTCCGGGCGGATTTCGGTGATCGTCAGCGAAATATTCGGAACATTCCGGCAAGTCGCACCACAAAAAAGCCGATGCTATACAATTCCGTCCGGAAACACTCCGATAAAGCCCGCAAGATATTGGAAGTCAGCCGGTAAACCCGATGCCTTGGGGCTGCTCCGAAAATGCCCGTCCGATGGAAACGCCTCTGCGTCAGCCACCAAAGTTCAGACACTAAACAAAAACGGCCGCATAATAATCACATACGCGCTCTCGTTAGTATGGCGAATTCATAACGACGACGCAACATGCAACCAAAAATTTCGAAAACGTTGGAGGGCATCATCGCCCGTTCGGCATTCAACACGACGAAGGCGGGAATGACGCATTCGCTCAAGGACTTCCTCACGCTGGAACTGCTCCGCGAAGAGGGGTCGCTCGCCTACCAGCTTTTATCCTCCCGGCTCAAGGACTGGGAGCTTTATCAGGTGCGCCTGCGCATCGAACGCGAGGTAATCAGCGCCAAACAGCAGGAGACCCGGTCGCCCGAGGAGTATTACCGCGACTTCACCGAGGAACTGCTCTCGATGCCAGGCGTCGCCCGGAGCGTGTCGACGGCCCACGCGCTGCTGGTCATCATCAGCGACCGTTCGACGGCGACCGCGCGCGTGCTGGAGATGTACGGCGTGACGGCCGACAGCGTGTCGGGAGACCTGCAAAAATTCGCCGTGGGCGACGACTTCCGCACCGAAGTGCAGGTTCACATGCTCGACTTCGGCGAGGAGAACAGGAACGAGGAGAAAGGCCCGGCCCACCTGCTGGACAAGTTCGGCGTGAACCTTACGCGGCTGGCCCGCGAGGGGAAGATCGACCCGATCATAGGCCGCGAGCAGGAGATCGAACGCGTGGTGCAGATCCTCTCGCGCCGCAAGAAAAACAACCCGATCCTGATCGGCGAGGCCGGCGTGGGCAAGAGCGCCATCGTCGAAGGGCTGGCGCTGCGCATCGCGCGCGGCGAAGTGCCCTACACCATCGCCGACAAAACGCTCTTCTCGCTCGACGTCTCGTCGCTCGTGGCGGGCACGAAGTTCCGCGGCGAGTTCGAGGAGCGCATGCAGCAGCTTCTGGACGAACTGCGCAAAGCCAAGGACACGATCATCTTCATCGACGAGATACACACCATCGTGGGCGCCGGCTCCACGCAGGGCAGCCTCGACACGGCCAACATCCTCAAACCGGCCCTCGCGCGCGGCGAACTGCAAACCATCGGCGCCACGACGCTCGACGAGTACCGCGAGAACATCGAGACCGACTCGGCCCTCGAACGCCGCTTCCAGAAGGTGGTGATCGAGCCGACGACACCCGAGCAGACGCTCCAGATCCTGCGCAACATCGCGCCCCACTACGAGCGCCACCACAAGGTGCACTACACCGAGGAGGCGTTGCAGGCCTGCGTGACGCTCACCGGGCGTTACGTCACCGACCGCTATTTCCCCGACAAGGCCATCGACGCGCTGGACGAGGCCGGCTCGCGGGCGCACCTGCAATCGGCACGCGAACCGGAGGAGCTGCGGGCCATGAAGACGGCGCTCAGCGACGCCAGGCGCGAACGCCGCGAAGCGGTCGAAGCGCTGGTCTACGAAAAAGCCGCCTCGGCGCGGATGCGCGAAATCGCGCTCCGCTCCAAACTTGGCGAAACCAGAGCCGAGTGGAAGCGGTCACTGGAGACCAATCCCGTAGAGGTCACTGCGGAACACATCCAGCAGGTCATCACCTCGATCACGGGTATTCCCGCCGAACGGATATCGGGCGGCGAGATGACGCGCCTGCAGATGCTCTACGACCACCTCGCACGCCGCGTCGTGGGACAGCAGGAGGCCGTGGAGAAGATTTCGCGCACCATCCGCCGTTCGCGCGCCGGACTGAAGGACGAAAACCGCCCCATCGGCGTCTTCCTCTTCGTCGGGCCCACGGGCGTCGGCAAGACGCTGCTGGCCAAGGAGGTGTCGAAATGGCTGTTCGACGAGCGCCGCGGGCTGATCCGGATCGACATGAGCGAATACGGCGAAAAACACAACGTGGCGCGCCTGATCGGCTCGCCCCCGGGATACGTCGGTTACGGCGAAGGAGGCCAGTTAACGGAGGCCGTGCGTCGTCAGCCCTACGCCGTGGTGCTCTTCGACGAGATCGAAAAGGCCCATCCCGAGGTCTTCAACGCCATGTTGCAGATCTTCGACGAGGGACACCTCACCGACGGCTCGGGACGCAAGGTCGATTTCCGCAACACGATCATCATCATGACCTCGA
>OIWM01002913.1_pt1 | contig 13209 bp, 8 predicted proteins | sample 1587451 | NCBI WGS metagenome assembly OIWM01 (sample SAMEA3888907, study PRJEB22519) | human gut metagenome | biome: human gut; feature: human-associated habitat; material: faeces | place: Denmark | collected 2011
TGACCTTTGCGTTCAAGGATGTCAAGGGCAACGAGGCCAGAGCGTCCTACACCGTAGACATTCTCGACGAGGCTGTGATCTCCAACGTGAAGCCTGCGCAGGGTGCGCAGACCGGAGCCGAAAAGCGGCCGACGATCTCCGCGGAGATCTCGAACGCTGGCGAGAACGCCAGCGTAACGATGACTGTCAACGGCGAAAAGGTCGATGCTGCCTACGCGAACGGCAAGGTCACCTACACCCCGGCTGCCGCTATGGCGGACGGCAAGGTCACGGTAACTGTGACGGTCAAGCGTGCGGATGAAAAGGAGACCAGCAAGACCTGGTCCTTCACCATCGGCGAGGCGACCTTCCAGCGCTACTTCGGCCAGCTGCACTCCCACACGCAGTATTCCGACGGCGCTGGCTCGCTGGAAAGCGCACTGGCGTATATCAAGGCGCTGCCTGACAATGCGAACGTTGACTTCGTCGCATTCACCGACCATTCCAACTACTTCGACAGCAAGAATAACCCCAACGTCGAAGCGGCTCTGTATGACACGTCTCTTGTCAAGGATTCCGATCCCAGCCACAGCTGGGCGACCTACAAGAACACTGTCGCAGCCTTCAACGCGGCCAACGCGGGCAAAATGGTCGCCATCGCGGGCTTTGAAATGACGTGGTCCGGCGGCCCCGGCCATATCAACACCTTCAACACCCCCGGCATCGTCTCCCGCAACAACACGACGCTCAACAACAAGACCAAGGATGCAGGCCTGCAGGCCTACTACAAGCTTCTGTCGCAGACAGAAGGCGTCGATTCCATCAGCCAGTTCAACCATCCGGGCACGACGTTCGGCAACTTCATTGACTTCGGTTACTGGGATGCTGTCGTTGACACCCGTATGTACATGGTCGAAGTCGGCAACGGCGAAGGCCAGATCGGCGCAGGCGGCTATTATCCCAGCTACGAGCAGTACATCATGGCGCTCGACAAGGGCTGGCACGTCGCCCCGACCAACAACCAGGATAACCACAAGGGCAAGTGGGGCAACGCCAACGACGCCCGCGACGTCATCCTGACCGACGACTTTACCGAAGACGGCATCTATGCAGCGCTCAGAGCGCGCCGTATGTACGCCACCGAGGACAAGAACCTCGAACTGGACTACACGGTCAACGGCAACATGATGGGCTCCATCATCGACGTTCCCGAGAAGCTGAACTTCGAGATCTCCTTCAACGATCCTGACCGCACCGATTCCATCGCCAAGGTCGAGCTGGTCGTCAACTCCGGCAAGGTCGCCTATACCTGGGACAGTGCCGCAGATCTCGCCAAGGGCTCCGTCAGCGTGGAACTGGCGCCTGAGTACACCTATTACTTCGTCCGCGTCACCGAGGGCGACGGCGATCTGGCCGTGACCGCTCCCGTCTGGGTCGGCGAATCGCTCAAGCTTGGCATTTCCAAGGCTGAATGCGGCACGTCTACCCCTGTCACCGACGAAGAACTGACCATCACCACCACGTTCTTCAACAGTGAGGCAAAGCCCGCTACCATCAAGTCCATCACCTATGCCATCGGCGGCGAAACCATCGGCACCGTGACGGATCCCATCGCGCTGGCTGCAAGCAGCACGCAGGATGTGGAATTCAAGTATACCCCGACCAAGGCCCGCATCATGACCGTCCGGATCACGGCCGTGATCGAGCAGGACGGCAAGGCGTACACGTTCACCAAGGACGTCACGCTCGATGTGCTTGACGCAAGCAAGCTTGTCTACATCGGCATTGACGCCTCGCACTACAACGAATACGTTGCAGGCAACTATAAGGACTCCATGGGCAACTTCGGCGAACTGGCTGCGGCCTATTCCGTGCGTACAGTCACGCTGAAGACCAGCGAGGAGCTCATCGCGGCCTGCAAAAACTCCAAGTACAAGGCCATCATCCTGACGGCCCCGTCCCGCCGTCTGGAAGCGGCCCAGAAGGATCCGAAGACCTATTCCGAGGACGAGCTGAACGCCCTCAAGACGTTCAACGACAACGGCGGTATGGTGATCCTCGCCGGCTGGTCCGACAACTACGAGAATTACGACGTCATCCAGAAAAACCCGGCCATCAAGCACATGGCCGCGACGCAGAACGAGGTTCTTGCCAAACTCGGCTCCAGGCTCCGTATCTCTGACGACGCAACGTATGACGATGAACGCTCCGCAGCCGACGGCGTCGACAAGTGGAGACTCTACTTCTCGTCCTACAACATGGAGAACCCGCTTCTGAACGGCGTGGAATTCGATGCAGAGCATCCGTATGACAAGCTCTACACTGAACGCTTCAGCCACTACGGCGGCGCGTCCATCTACGCAGTAGACGCAGACGGCAACCCGACCTCTACGCTGCCCGCAACGGTCAGCCCGGCAGTCTACGGCCATGCAACGACCTACTCCGTGGACGTTGACAGCGACGGCCTCGGCGGCACAGCTACCCCGAAGTACACCTTCGCAGAAAACGATGACCGCCTGATGGTCATGGCATCTGAGCAGATCGAGGGCAAGGGCCTCATCATCGTCTCCGGCGCAGCCTTCATGTCGAACTTCGAGGTGCAGTACCAGGCCTCCGACAGCGGCGCGGAGAAAAACTACTCCAACTACAAGATCTGCCAGAATCTCGTCTCCATGCTCAACCAGACCGAGATCACCAAGATCGCGGATGTGCAGGCAGAGACAGAGGAGGGCGTCAAGTTCACCGTGGAGGGCATCGTGACCTCCAACGCCTCCGGCTATGACAAGGATACCGCGTTCTTCGACTGCATCTATGTGCAGGACAACACCGCCGGTATCAACGCCTTCCCGGTCGCAGGCAACTTTAAGATCGGCGATAAGGTCCGTGTCACCGGTACGACGTCCTCCTATCAGGGCGAGCGTCAGCTGGCTGTGACGAAGATCGAAAAGATCGCCGACGCAGCGGCTCCGGCTCCCGTGGAAGTCACTGCCGCGCAGATCAACGACGGCTCCGTCCTCGGCAGCCTCGTCAAGATCAAGGGCACGATCACCAGAGTGGAAGAGGCCGAAGGCAAGATCCAGACCATCATGGTCAGGGATGCAGCCGGCAACGAAGCACGCGTCTTCATCGACGGCTACATCACGAAGGACAAGGAAGTCCAGAACGCCATCGTCGGCAATCAGGTCGAGGCGGTTGGCCTTGCCTCCTATGACAACACCTTCGTCCTCTCGGACGGCACGCCGGTCTACCCGCGTATCCGTATCCGCGACCGCGCGGACGTCGTCTGCACCGCAGGCGAGACCCCGGTCAAGACGTGGAACATCACCTATGTCACTGACGGCGGCACGATTGGCGGCCTCTACCCGGTGACCTACACCGAGGGCACCGTGACCGTTCTGCCGACCGATGTGACCAAGCCCGGCTATACCTTCCTCGGCTGGTTCACCGCCTACACCGGCGGCGTGCAGGTCAGGCAGATCGAGGCGACGGAGACCGGCGACAAGACCTTCTATGCACGTTGGCATAAGACTGTCCTGCCGCCTCCGCCCGTCACCCCCGGCACCCCGGTCACCCCGGCCAGGCCCGCTGCCCCGGTAGGGCTCCCGTTTGCCGATGTGTCCGGCAGCGACTGGTTCTATAACGATGTCCGCTACGTCTACGAGAAGGGCATCATGGACGGCACGGGCGCCGATCGCTTCTCTCCCAACGCACCGCTGACCCGTGCCATGATCGTCACCATCCTCTACCGCATGGCGGGCAGCCCGTCCGTTTCCGGCTCGTCCAACTTTACGGATGTGGCCGCCGGCAAGTGGTTCGCCAAGGCAGTCGCATGGGCGGCAGCGAACGGCATCGTCAACGGCTACGGTTCTGGCCTCTTTGGCCCGAACGACCCCGTGACCCGTGAGCAGCTTGCGGCGATCCTGTACCGCTACGCAGTCTACGGCGGCATGACGGCTGTGACGCTCGAGGAAAATCTCGGCAGCTTTGCCGACACGGCGCAGCTCTCCGCCTACGCCATTCAGGCGATGAACTGGGCGGTCGGCCAGGGTCTGATCAACGGCTCCGGCAGCAACCTTGTGCCGAAGGCACAGGCGACCCGCGCGCAGGTCGCGGCGATCATCCACCGGTATCTCGAGCGCTGAGTTCCCCAACAGTACAAAGCTGCCCCGCCGGGTCTTCCGGCGGGGCAGTCCCCCATCATTCAAAAACTGCGCATCCTGAAGGAGAATCCATGAAAAACTTACAATGCAAGCTGACGCGCAAGCGCTGGCTGGAGATCGGCGTGAGCGCGCTGCTGTTTGTGCTGATCATCGCGTGGGCGCTGGTCCTGGAATACACGGAGCCTGACCGCGAGGCGACTGCCGCGCGCAAGCGGTATTTCGCCGTTGCGCGCGTCACGGACATTCTGGACGACAACGCGGAGACCCAGGACTGGACCGAGGGCCGCCGCATCGGCCAGCAGTATCTCGAGGTCGAGATCCTGAACGGCCCGTGGAAGGGCGAAACGCTCGAAGCGATCAACTATCTGACCATCTATACCAACGTCGACGCGAAGATCGGCACAAAGATCGTCGTCCGCCTTGATCTGGACGACGAGGGCGCGCCGTATATCATATCCATTCCGAATTATAACCGCGCCCCGGTGCTGCTCGGCCTGCTTGCCATATTTGCCGCGCTGCTCCTGCTGATCGGCCGGAAAAAGGGCCTCACTGCCCTGCTGGGGCTTGTGTATACGCTTGCGTGCGTCTGGTTCATTCAGGTGCCCATGATCCTGCGCGGCGCGCAGCCGGTCGTGGTCACGGTCGTGCTTGTCGCGCTGACGACGGCGGCCTCCCTCCTGTTCCTGAACGGCTTCAGCCGCAAGACGCTCTGCGCCACGCTCGGCTGCATCGGCGGCGTGGCGGTGGCCGGCATTTTCGCCGCCCTGTGCGGGTCGATCTCGCCGCTCAACGGCTTCAACCTGCCGGAGGCGGAGGAACTGGTTTTGCGCGCGTCCGACCGGGGACTGAAGATCAGCGGTCTGTTCGTCAGCGGCATTCTCATCGCCTCGCTCGGCGCGGTCATGGACGTGGCCATGTCCATTTCCTCCGCCTGCTGGGAGCTGCGCGAGCTGAACCCCGACCTGCCGCGCAAGGCCCTGTTCCGCTCCGGCATGAACATCGGCCAGGACGCCATGGGCACCATGGCGAATACGCTCATCCTTGCCTTCGCCGGTTCGAGCCTCAATACGCTCCTGCTGTTCCAGATCTTTGATTATCCCATGATCCAGATCTTCAACGCCGATTCCATCGCCATCGAGATCATCCGCGGCGTGGCCGGAACCATCGGCATCATCCTGACCGTCCCCCTCGTCGCCCTCCTGAGCGCCGAGATCATGGGGCCGAAGAAAAAAGCGTAAGCTGCAAAACAGAAGCGGCATTCCCGGGCCGGGAATGCCGCTTTCTGCGTCAAAATGTCGGATCGTTATCGGTGTGCGTCCGCCTGCACGCAATATGCCTCCTGCATCTTTTGCAGGACGGCTTCCTTTTTTGGGATGGACGGGATGGCGCCGGAAGCTTCGGTGGAGAGGCTTGCTGCGGCTGCCGCGTAGCGGGCCATATAGGCAAGATCGTCCCGCGTCAGCGCCTCCGGCGCTTTCCCAAGCTCCAAAAAGCGCGATACGGCGCTGCCGCCAAAGATATCGCCTGCGCCGGTCGTGTCAATGGGATGCACCTTCGGGCAGCCGCAGGAGAAGTCTGCCTGCTTATTTTTCAGCAGACACCCCTTCGGCCCCAGCGTGACCATGACGAGCTTCGCGCCCAGCGCCAGCACGCGCTCCGCGCCCTCCTCCGGGCTGCAGTCCCAGAGGAACTGCGTCTCCTCATCGCTGATCTTGACGATATCCGCCTGCGAAAGGCCCCAGAGGATCTGTTCCCTTGCCTCCTGCTCTGTTTTCCACAGCGGGGCGCGGTAATTGGGGTCGTAGGTGACGAGCCTGCCGTGCGCGCGGGCATAGGCCGCGGCCTTCTGCGTGGCCGTGCGGGCAGGCTCGTCCGTGCAGCTGAGCGAGCCGAAGTGGAACACGCGGCTTTCTGCCAGCATGGCCGGGTCGATCTCCTCCCAGCGCAGCTGCGTGTCCGCGCCGGGCTTGCGCGCGAAGGCGAACGAGCGGTCGCCGTGCGCGTCAAAGGTCACGAACGCAAGCGTCGTGAATGTATCGGGGCTGATCAGAATGCCGCGCGTGTCGATCCCGGCGCGGCGCATCGTGCCGGTCAGCAGATGGCCAAAGGTGTCGTCGCCGACCTTGGCGAGAAACGCGGTCTTCTTTCCATACGCGCTCAGCGCGGCAAGAAAATTGCCGGGCGCGCCGCCGGGGTTGGCGGCAAGAGTGGGGTAGCCGTTTTCGTCCTTCGCGCGTTCCGCAAGATCGACAAGCAGCTCGCCCAGCGCGATCACATCATACATAGGTCTGTCCTCCTGTGTTTTTTGTTATTTTACCATGAAAGCAGCCTGGACTCAACCGCCGCGGGCGAAAAAATGCGCGGCGCGTTCCGCCTTTACATTTGCGTGCGTATGTGGTAAAATTCTCAAAAGTGTGTGAATCCGAGCTGAAGGAGGATGCGTCCATGCCGATGACAAACGCCGCTGAATATCTGGAGCGCACCGCCGCCCGCGTCCCGGACAAGGTCGCCTTTTCCGACGCCTCCGGCAGTCTGACCTTCGGGCAGCTGCTGACGCGTGCGCGGGCACTGGGAACCGTTCTGGCCGGGCTTCCGGGCTGTAAAAACGCGCCCGTGGCCGTGCTCACGGGGCGGACAGTGCAGAGCGTCGCGGCGCTGCAGGGCGTTTTGCAGAGTGGGAATTATTACGTTCCCATCGACGAGCAGATGCCGGAGGCGCGCATGCGCCGCATTCTCGCGCAGGTGCACGCCCGCGCGATTGTCTTCCCGGAAGCGTGCCGCCCGCAGGCGGAGCGGCTGGCGGACTGCGCGCCGCTCGTGTGTCTGGAGGAGGCGGAGAAAACCGCGCCGGACGATGCGCTCCTGCAGGCCCGGCGCGAGCAGATCATTGATCTGGATCCCGTGTACCTGCTCTTCACCTCCGGCTCGACCGGCACGCCGAAGGGCATCGTCATCTCCCACCGCGCCATTCTGGATTTTACCGACTGGCTGACGGACTTCTGCGGCTATACGGAGCATGAGGTCTTCGGCAATCAGTCGCCGTTTTACTTTGACACCTCCTGCAAGGATCTGTACCAGACGCTGAAGCTCGGCGCGACGTGCGTGATTCTGGAGAAGAAATTCTTCGCGCTGCCGCTGTTTTTGCTGCAGGCGCTCGACCGGAACGGCGTGACCGCCGTGAACTGGGCCACGTCCGCGTTCCATCTGGCGGCAAGCTCCGGCGCGCTTGAAAAGTGCGTCCCGCACGCGCTGCGGAAGATCGTCGTCGGCGGCGAGGCGCTGCAGGCGCGGTACGTGAATATGTGGAAGCGCGCGATCCCGGAGGCGGAGCTTTATAATATGTACGGCCCGACGGAGACAACCGTCGACTGCGCCGCGCTGCACCTGACGCGCACGTACCGCGACGACGAGCCGATCCCCATCGGAAGGGCCTGCCGCAATATGCAGCTGCTGCTGTTAAAGGACGATCTGACCGAGGCGGCCCCCGGCGAGACGGGCGAGCTGTGCGTGCGCGGCTCCGGACTTGCGGCGGGATATTTCGCCGACGCAGAAAAGACCAATTCCGCCTTTATCCAGAACCCGCTCTGCCCCGATTACCGCGACATTCTCTACCGCACGGGCGATATGGCCGTGCAGCGGGAGGACGGGAATTTCTATTTTCTTGCCCGCCGCGACGGGCAGATCAAGCACATGGGCTACCGCATCGAGCTGGGCGAAATTGAAACGGCGCTCTACAGCGTCGAGGGCCTGCGGGAGGCCGTCTGCTTCTACGACGCGCTGCGCGACAGGATCGTCTGCGTCTATGCGGGCGATCTGGACACGAACGCGCTGGCACGGGCGCTGCGGACGGCGCTGCCGAAATATATGCTGCCGAACATCTATGAAAAGCTGGACGCGCTGCCGCACAACGCGAACGGCAAGCTCGACCGCGCGGCGCTGAAGGAGCGTTTCCTTCATGCGTAGAGTTGAGAGCTGCGCGGCGCTTGCGCCGCTTCTGTCCGCGCAGCTTCGGCGCGGCGTGGTGACCAACTGCTTTTTATCCCCGGCAGACTACCAGCGTGAGATCGACGCCGGGCTTTTTTACGAGGAAGGAGACGGCTTTTTGCTGCTGCTTCGGCAGCGGGCCGGATACCGGCTCCTGAACTTCTATCTGCACCCCGGTGCAAAGCTTTGCCTGCCTGGGCAGACGCTCCCGCTCGTCACGGAGCTGGCCTGCCGGGAAAAAGATCAGGACGCCATGCGCCGGGCGCAGGACGCGCTGTGTGCGCTCGGTTTTACGGAGTGCTTTCGCCGTCTGCGGCGCACACGGGCGGCAATTCCTGCGCCAGATAACGCGGAAACTGCGTCAGAAGCTTCCTTTGAGGCCGTGCGGGCGTTTCTGCTTGCGCAGTTCGACCCGCTGACGGGCTGCATCCCGCCGGACGAGGAACTCCGACAGGCGGTCAGTGCCGGACAGGTGCTGTGTCTCATGGATGCGGACGGAATTTCGGGCTTGCTGCACTACGCGCCCGGGCGGGCGCAGTGCGAGATCCGCCATCTGGCCGTCCGTGCGGACTGCCGGGGGCATGGATACGCCGGGCGGCTGCTGACCATGCTGGAAGCGAAGACCGGCGGGCAGAAATGCGCCGTCTGGGCGCGGGTGGGGAACGCCCCTGCCGAGCATTTCTATGAAAAAAATCAGTTTCAGCCGGACGGATGGCAGTCCGTTGTGCTGAGGCTGGGATAGATAAAGGAGTTTTGACACTATGAGAAAGCAGATCATGGAGATCCTGACGGAGATTTGCCCGGGCATCGACTTTGAGAACGAAAAAGCCCTCATCGACGACGGCCTGATCGACTCGCTGGATATCGTCGCGGTCGTGACGGAGCTGATGGAGGCGTTCGATGTGGAACTTGGCGTGGACGATCTGACGCCGGAGAACTTCAACAGCGTCGAGGCCATCGAAGAGCTCATCGAGAGCCGTCAGAGCTGAGATGTCCTTTGCCTCCCTGCCCTTTGTGGGGCTCGTCACGGCAGGCGTCGTGCTGTATTATCTGGTTCCGAAGCGGGCACAGTGGGTCGTGCTGCTGCTGGCAAGCATGGTCTTTTACCTGGTTGGCGGCGTCAAAAGCGCCGTCTGGCTCGTGCTGGTCGCGGGACTCACGTGGCTGGCGGGACTGCTGCTCGAAAAGCAGAACGCACGCCCCGCGCCCGATAAGGCTGCGAAGACTGCCGTGCGCAGCGCGAAGAAGCGCATCTGCGCGGCGTGTCTGGTTCTCTGCTTCGGGCTGTTATATCTCATGAAATACTGGAACTTCACGGCCTCCGCGCTGCCGTCCGCCATCGGGGACAAGCTTCCCCGGTGGGATTTCGTCGTGCCGCTGGGCCTGTCGTATTTCATCTTCCAGAGCGTGGGCTATGTCATCGACGTTTACCGCGGAAAGCTCCCCGCGCAGAAAAATCCCTTAAAATACGGCCTGTTCGTCTCGTTCTTCCCGCAGATGGTGCAGGGCCCCATCAGCCGGTACGACCAGCTTGCCCCGCAGCTTTTAGCAGAGCGCAGTCTGGACTGGCGTGATCTGAAGCTTGGCATTCAGCTGTGCCTCTGGGGCTACTTTAAAAAGCTTGTCATCGCCGACAGGGCCGCCGTGCTGGTCAACGCTGTCATCATGGAAAACTGCCCCTACGGCGGCGCGGTCATTGCCAGCGGCATTCTGTTCTACTGCATCCAGCTCTACTGCGATTTTTCCGGCGGCATCGATATTACGCGCGGTGTCGCGCGGATGTTCGGCATCGACATGGCCGAGAATTTCCGCCGCCCGATCTTCGCAATGTCCCTGACGGAATACTGGCGGCGCTGGCACATCACGCTCGGCGCGTGGATGCGCGACTATGTGTTTTATCCGCTGTCGCTGTCCAAAGCGTTCGGCAGACTCTCCCGCTGGGCCCGCACACACATCAGGGGCACGGGCGGCAAGATCTTTGCCACGTCGCTCGCGACGTTCATCGTCTATCTCATCATCGGCATCTGGCACGGAGCGAACTTCCGCTATATTGCCTTCGGCCTGTGGAACGGCGTGCTCATTACGGCCTCGCTCCTGCTGGAACGGACGTTTTTGCGCTGGAAATCGGCGCTGCACATCAACGATAAATCCGCCGCATGGCGCGTGTTCATGACGCTGCGCACGATGCTGCTGGTGTTCATCGGGCGGTATTTCACGCGTTCGCCGCGTCTGAGCTGTGTGTTCCGATTCTTGAAGACAACCGTGCTGCATCCACAGCCGTCACAGCTGCTCGACGGGACGCTTTTGTCGTTCGGCCTCGCGAAGACGGATTTTCTCGTGATCGCGCTGGGTCTGGCCGTTTTGCTGACGCTTGAGTGCTTGCAGGAGCGCGGCGTGCAGATCCGGGTCGCGCTGGAAAAGAGACCTGGCTTTGTGCAGTGGCTTGCCGTGACGGCGCTGCTGCTGGCCGTGCTGCTGCTCGGCGTGTTCCGGGCCGGGTATATCCCGTCGGGCTTTATCTATACGCAGTTCTGAGGCGGTGATCGAATGAGTTCAAAAAAATGGGTGCTGGTCTTTCTCGTGACCGTCCTTGTGCTGGCCGCGCTGCTGGCTGCGCTGAATCTTGCCGTCGACCCCTTCGGCGCGTTCGGGGACAGGCTGCTGTCCTGGTTCTCCTACGACGAGACGAATAACCCCCGCGTGGCGAAGTTCAGCTATCTCGAACAGCACCACGACGAATACGATTCCTATATCCTCGGCTGCTCGTCCACCAGCTCGTTCCCGGTGGACGCGTTCAACGAGGCGTATGGCGCCAGCTTTTACAATCTCATCATGTACGGCGCGGATATGCGCGACTGCGAAAAGATCGCGCGGTATCTGATCGAACATTACGAGGTCAAAAACCTCATTCTGAACGTCTATCTCGACAACGGCCTGACCTACGACGAGGAATCCGACCGGCTGACGAAGAACCTCCACTATAAGGAGGACCCGGACACATCCGTGCTGTCCTATTACACGCGCTATCTCTTCGCCGACCCGCGCTATGCGCTGGCCAAGCTGAACGCGCTGCGCACGGACACCATTCTGCCGCAGACGTTCGACGTGTTTGACGAGCGGACAGGCTGCTATGACAAGCGTGTGCGCGACGCAGAACCGATCGGCAGCGAGGAGCGTTATCTCGAAAGCTACCCCGTCTTCGCCGACTATCCGCGCCAGACGCTCTCGCTTCCGTACACGGAGCAGTGTATGCAGAGCGTCGCGGCGATCAAGACCCTGTGCGAGGAAGCGGGTGTGAACCTCACCGTCGCGGCCGGGCCGGTATATGCTGAGTATCTGAAAAATTATGAACCGGAAACCGTCGCGCAGTTTTACCGCTCGCTGGCACAGGTCACGCCGTTCTGGGATTTTTCGTCCAGCAGCGTCAGCTGCGAGATGCGCTATTTCTACGACGGCACGCACTTCCGCAACAACGTCGGCGAGATGATCTGCGCCCGCATGACAGGCCGCACAGATCTCTGGATCCCGGACGATTTCGGAACCTATGTGACCGCCGACACCCCGGAGGATTATTTCCTGAACGTCCTGTCCCCGGCGGCGCTTTCGGCCGATGAGATCAGCACGCAGGTGCCCATACTCATGTACCACCATCTGTCCGAGGACGTGACGAACAGCGAAATGGTGTCCCCGGAGCAGTTTGAGGCGCAGATCCGGGCGCTTTCCGAGGCCGGGTATACCGGCGTCTCGTTTGACGAACTGCAGGCGTATGTCCTGCGCGGCGAGCCGCTTCCCGAGAAGCCGGTCGTCATCACCTTTGACGACGGATACAGGAGCAATTACACGCTGGCCTATCCGATTTTGCAGAAATACAGCATGAAGGCGACGATCTTCGCCATCGGCGTTTCGTTCGGAACGGATCATTACAAGGATACGGACTATGCCATCACGCCGCACTTCGGCGCGGCGGAGGCGGCGGAAATGACCGCGTCCGGCCTCATCTCCATCCAGAGCCATACCTACGACATGCACCAGTGGCCGCCTTATGAGACGGGCTCCGCCGTGCGGGAGAACATCCTCCAGCTGCCCGGCGAAAGCGAGGAATCCTATGTACAGGCGCTGACGGAGGACTTTACGCGCAGCCGTGCACTCTTGGAGGAGGCAACGGGCCGGCCGGTCGACGTGCTGGCGTATCCGGCGGGGCAGTACTCGATGCTGGCGCAGGTCACGCTCCAGTCTCTCGGCGTGCACGTGACGCTCTCGACCAATCCTGGCGTCAACACCGTCGTCAAGGGCCTGCCGCAGACGCTTTACGCCATGCTCCGCTTCGGCATTACGGAGGATATCTCGCCGGAGGCGCTGCTGGATATGATCCGGTAAAACATCTGTGTTTTATGATACAGCGCTTCCAGCTTGCCTGTAGGGGCGGACGACTCTGTCCGCCCGCACGGAATACAACCGCTGGCTGGAGTTTTGCGGCGAATTCGTACGCGCCTTCCGCTTTGACTGTAGGGGCCGATGCCCACATCGGCCCGTGAGGCAGTTACGAATTCGCCGAAGATTTTCGTAAAAACCGTGCGCTCTGCCGGGCCGATGTGGGCATCGGCCCCTACAAACGTGCTGGGAAGCGCATACGGATTCGCCTTGGGTTTCCGGAAAAAGCCACTGCTTCCAGCGAGCCGACAGAGTCGTCGGCTCCTACAGACGCTGTGTACTTGCTTCGCTTTATGAAAATCGGTTTTTGATTTGCAGAGAAGGCCGCCCGCCGGGCAGCCTTCTTTTCCCTTGAAATACATATATTCCTATATAAACATGCGTAAAAAGCAAGCCTTCATAAAAAATTTTAGGCAAGCAAAAATTTTGTTTGACATCTGCTTTTCATGTGGTATGATGGTAGCAGAAGACGTCTGCACGGCAGACGCCGCAGATCAGAAAGAATAATAAATAAATAAATGGGAGGTACCCTGCGTTTATGAATTATGATGCTATCAAGAAGGCTGCCGAAGGCTACCGGGCTGACATGGCAAAGTTCCTCCGCGACATGATCGCAATCCCGTCCGAGTCCTGCGAGGAAGAGGGCGTCGTCAAG
>OIWM01002928.1_pt1 | contig 13149 bp, 13 predicted proteins | sample 1587451 | NCBI WGS metagenome assembly OIWM01 (sample SAMEA3888907, study PRJEB22519) | human gut metagenome | biome: human gut; feature: human-associated habitat; material: faeces | place: Denmark | collected 2011
AGTGGAACGAAAAAACACAGACCGACGAGGTCACGGAGGTGCTCTACCGGTCGGAGAGCGGCGAGCCGGTACTGCTCTTTGCAAATCTCGACGGCGCTGCATATGAGGCCGACACACAGGTCTTCATCACCGACAGCAACGGAAACACCTGCAAATGGTACCCTTCGCTTGATGCGATGCGCTATCTTGCACCGTGTACATCGGAAGATGGTGACTATCTTTCGTTTGACTTTACAGAATACGCCTGGTATAACGCCCCGCCCGAATTTGCCAGTTGGCTTTCCGATGGCTGGACAGGCATGACTGCGCTCGGTCTCGCCGGATCGCAGCGCGACGGCATGGGCTGGATCACAGAAACCACGGTAGAGGAAACCGGCCGCTATGCCTATTTCTCGCTGCGCTTCTATCTCGAGGATGAGACGGGCGGCACAGTCGATCTGAATTGGACATACGAAAACAGCGACGACATTGAGGAGATGTGGAGCGGTTTCTGGACGATTCAGACCATTCCGGACGGGCCGAGCTATGTGACGCTCAGCCTGTCGCTTGTGGGCGGTAACAGCTACGGCGTCACGGACGGTCCGATGTATTTGTATGAGACGTATCCTCTCCTGATCAGCCCCAGCGGCACGGAGCTGCTGGTCGGCGCAGGTGAGAGCGGCATTTGTCTGCCGTTCATGTCGCAAAACACAACGGCATATGTGCTGACGCAGGCCGCCGGATAGAAGGCGTGCAGGAAGTAAACTGCTTTGAGGTTTGCATTCACAACTTCTGTTTGGTAGCAATCTACACCATCGTTGGTGTTGCCGCTGAGCATGGCTCGGGATTGACCCTTGACCGTCCGGCTCTGCAAGAAGTGATGGAGGCCGTTCTTGCCGGAAAGGTGGATGTGGTGCTGGTAAACAGCCTTGACCGCTTGGGGCGGGACTGGGGCATGACAAAGCAGTATATCGACCTGCTGGCCGAGCATAAGGTTAAGTCGCTGTGTGTGCGGGAACGGCTGACGATCGACAGCGCCAGCTTTTCTCCATTCTTCACATAAAAAAGCAGAGTGTCCATTACAGGATACTCAAATCCTATAAGGACACTCTGCATGGTCCGAGTGACAGGATTCGAACCTGCGGCATCCTGCTCCCAAACGAACCTATGAAGGCAATTTCCGCTAAAAATAGCTTTTTCCGCCCCTTTCCGCTTGGAAAACGGCACTCTTTAGCACTCTTGTATCCACTGCTTCCGAGTGCTCCGAAACTGTAGGTGGTCTGTTATGTGGTCAGCAGGATTTTTTTGCAGAATAATACACACTACACGCCTCTCGCATTTACGCGAGGGGCGATTGCTTTTATACAGTTATTATAACTCTGAACAGCACCTGATTCAAGTCAAAATTTGCACCGCAGTAGACAAAGAAATACGAGAACTCGCGAATGAAGAGTAGAGAAAATTCGGCTGATTTAATATCCAATGTTATTTTAGCCGAGGTTTTTGCCTTGAAGGCGAGAACTTTCACGCAAAAATTAAAAGCCTACCTATAATTTAATCATTTTGAGATATTTGATTAAATTAGACTTGACAAACAACAAAATTGTGAATATAATATAATTACATCATAATAATAAAAATGAGCAAATTGCGTTCAGGAGAAGATTGAAATGAGAACTTATGACTACAATAAAAAATGGCAACAACTTTTAACTCCCGAAATCGTAACCATGCTTTCACAAATACACGAATTTAAAGGTGAACAGAACCTGTTTATTGAAGCGCAAAGTGATACTCTTACACAACTTGTAGAAATTGCAAAGATACAAAGTACGGAAGCTTCCAACAAAATTGAAGGAATCTTTACTTCTAATGAACGCTTGAAAAAACTCGTAACAAACAAAACAACTCCAAGGTCTCGCAACGAGCAAGAGATTGCAGGCTATAGAGATGTGCTTTCAACAATACACGATAGTTATGAATTTATACCAGTCCGTCCTTCCATCATATTGCAATTGCATCGTGACTTGTATAAGTTCAGCGGTAAATCTATCGGCGGCGCATATAAAAATGCGGATAATGTAATTGCAGAAGAAGATAACGAAGGTAATCGTTTCGTAAGATTCCAACCGATACCTACTTGGGAAACACCGGGTTCTATTGAAGCTTTGTGTGACGCGTTTGATGATGCAATAGCCAGAAACGAAGCGGATCCGTTGCTTATCATTCCGATGTTTATTCTCGACTTCCTTTGTATCCATCCGTTTAACGATGGCAACGGAAGAATGAGCCGACTGCTGACACTGCTCCTGCTCTATCGCGCAGGTTATATTGTAGGTAAATACATTAGTATCGAAAAGGTTATAGAAACAACCAAAGACACCTATTACGAAGCATTGCAAAGCAGCTCACAGGGGTGGCACGAAGAAGAAAATGATTACGCACACTTCGTTAGATATATGTTAGGTGTAATTTTATCAGCATATCGTGACTTTTCCTCTCGCGTCAGAGTGCTTACAACAAGCGGAATGTCGAAACCTGACCGTATACGAGAAATTATCAAGGATTCTCTCGGCAAAATTACAAAAACAGAAATTATGCAAAAATGCCCTGATATCAGTCAGGTGACCGTTCAAAGAACTCTAAATGATCTTATTAAAAACGGTGACATTATAAAAATCAGTGGCGGACGTTATACGTCTTATATTTGGAACAGGGAGAAAGAATAATGATTACAGGTGAACTTAAAAATAAAATCGATAGCTTGTGGGATGTTTTTGCCGCAGGCGGTCTCGTCAATCCTTTGGATGTTATCGAGCAGATTACGTATCTTATGTTTATACGTGACCTCGATGATTCGGATAATCTCCGCGCAAAAGAAAGTGCTATGCTCGGACTTCCTTACAAGAGCATTTTTGCGGGCGAGGTTACCATCGGCGAACGTAAGGTTGACGGCAGTCAGTTAAAATGGTCGGTATTCCGTGATTTTCCTGCCGGCAAAATGTATTCCACTATGCAGGAATGGGTGTTCCCATTTATTAAAAATCTTGATGGCAAAAAAGACAGTGCTTATTCCAAATATATGGATGACGCTATCTTTAAGCTTCCCACCCCGCTCCTGCTTTCCAAAGTGGTTGATGCCTTGGATGAAATCTATGCACTTATGGCAAAAGAACAGGATAAGGACGTTCGCGGAGATACATACGAATATCTTCTCAATAAAATTGCGCAATCGGGTCTTAACGGTCAGTTCCGTACTCCGCGCCATATTATTAAAATGATGGTGGAGATGATGCAGCCAAAAGCAGATGACGTGATTTGCGATCCTGCGTGCGGTACAAGCGGATTTTTGGTAACCGCAGGAGAATATCTGAAAGATAATCTCAAGGAAGAAATTTTCTTTAATAAGCAGAAAAAAGACCACTATATGAACCATATGTTCTTCGGTTACGATATGGACAGAACAATGCTTCGTATCGGTGCGATGAATATGATGACTCATGGCGTGGAACATCCGTTTATTGAGTACCGCGACAGCCTTTCCGACCAAAATCCCGATAAGGACAAGTATTCCCTTATTCTCGCCAACCCGCCTTTCAAGGGAAGTCTCGATTATGATACCGTTTCAACCGACCTTTTGAAAGTATGCAAAACCAAGAAAACAGAACTGCTTTTCTTGGCGCTCTTCCTTCGTATGCTTCGTATAGGTGGGCGATGTGCTTGTATCGTTCCCGACGGCGTATTGTTCGGCTTATCCACCGCCCACAAGGCAATTCGCAAAGAAATTATTGAAAACAACCGCCTTGAAGCTGTCATCTCATTGCCCAGCGGTGTTTTCAAACCTTACGCAGGTGTATCTACAGGTATTCTAATTTTCACCAAAACAGGACACGGTGGAACTGATAAAGTTTGGTTTTACGATATGAAGGCTGATGGTTTTAGCCTTGACGATAAGCGCACAGAGATAAAAGAAAACGATATTCCCGATATTATCGCGCGTTTCCACAATCTCGAAGCTGAAGAAGGCAGAGAAAGAACCGAAAAATCCTTCTTTGTTCCTAAGGATGAGATTGTCGGTAACGATTATGACCTTTCTATCAACGAGTATAAAAAGACCGAGTATGTCCCCGTAGAATACCCCTCAACTGCCGAAGTTATGACAGATTTACACGAGTTGGAGATGCAGATTACGGCAGGTCTTGCCGAACTGGAGGAAATGCTTTAATGGCTAAAATTAGCATTGATATTGACAATATTAAAGAATCTTTAACCAATATCGGATATGAAATAAGCGATTGTATCGAGAGAGATAACAATGGCTTGAATTGGCAATTGAAATTTCACAATAGTGGCGCGATTGTTACGGTCTATGATACAAATACCAAGAAAAACACTGTTGTAAATGGCAAGTTCGATCCCGGAGAAAAAGAAAATCTTAAAGAGATTGTGGACGGTCTCAAATGCAAGGAAATCTCCATCTCCCCACTTAACCCTGTTATCGTTTCATACATCAATTCTAAACAGGAAACTTGTCACTATGACTTCAAACAAAAATGGCACTCTACTTCTAAAGACGCCGATTTACTCCACGATATTTTATGTTTAGCTAATAACACAGACAACGCTGATGCGTATTTGATCATCGGTGTGACTGATTCTTATGATGTGGTGGGTGTTAGTGATTGGAGAAAATCCAATGAGGTGTTCGATTATTTACGAAGTAAGAAGTTTGCAGGAAGCCATATGCCCGAAATACAGATTCATAAGCTCTATTATAAATATCAAAAAATTGATGTTGTTGAAATTAAAAGTTCCAAGAATGTTCCGTTTTATTTGGCAGAAAAGTATAAAGATGTCGGTATTCAGATATATACTCGCGTTGGTGATACAAATACGCCAAAAAATGAGAGCGCAAACTATAATGATGTAGAAGCACTTTGGAGAATTCATTTTGAACGCGAAAAAGAGTAAAGTTCAGGAGTAAATGTTTAATGGCGAAAAAGAAAGATAAATCGCAAATTATCAATAATATTCAGGAATTGAATCTTGAAATTGATTACGATAAGCTTGCACAAGCGATAGTTAAAGCAAAGCAAATCGAAGAAGAAAACGCAGCTAAGAAAAAAGCAGCGGATTTAGAAGAATGGAAAAAGATCCTTGGTGTAAATAAACACGAAGATAAAAAGGGAATCAAAAAGAAGATTTATGTGTTTTGCAATAATGTAAAAGTGTTCTTTAACCTAATCTTCTTTTCGAAGAAAAAGAAAGTCCGAGTTTCAATGACAGGTGCTTTTATGCAAAGCATTACAGCTACATTCTTTCACTTAATAAAGGTTATGCTTTGGATACTGTCGCTGGCATTTATCAGCGTTTGCATTTATCATGGGAATATGGCTTTTGGTCTTTTAAATTATGTATACTACATAGGTTTTGCAATAATTGCTTTTATGTTGGCAAGTATTTTCAGACTAATGGCCATTGAAACTGAACAAATAACAGATAGAGAACGTGTTCTTGGAATTTTCACTGCGGTAATGTCCGTAATGCCTATGATAGAAATTATAGTTTCCTTCTTCAAGGAGGTGGGATGATGGCAAGATTAGGTGATATTTGTGAAGTGTTAAATGGTTATGCATTTAAAAGTGAGGAGTATACTTCATCAGGTGTTCGAATAATTAGAATTTCCAATGTGCAAAAGGGGTATATCGAAGACACGGCTCCCGCTTTTTATCCGATTGATACTACTGATATTGAAAAATACACTCTATATGAAGATGATTTGTTAATTTCCCTTACGGGTAATGTTGGTAGAGTTGCACTATTAAAAAAAGAATTTCTTCCTGCAGCACTTAATCAACGAGTTGCTTGTTTAAGACTTAAAGATAGTGCACAATACGATAAATCATTCCTATATTGTTTTTTGAACTCTGATTATTTTGAAAATAAATGCATCCAATCTGCCAAAGGTGTTGCTCAAAAAAATATGAGTACCGAATGGTTAAAGGAATATCAAATTCCAAATTTAAGTTTAGTGGAACAAAAAGAAATAGCGGCCGTTCTTAATAAAATATCAGAATTAATTTCTGCACGAACAATGCAACTTTCAAAAATGGACAAGTTTGTAAAATCCCGATTTATCGAACTGTTTGGTATGCCGGGAACAGACGCTTTCGGATGGGCTTAGTGCCGCTCGGGAGTACTTGTAACATCAACCCTAAAAAGAGCCTCGATTCACGGCTTGTTAGTGGTGCGGTGGTTTCCTTTGTGCCAATGCCTGCCGTAACCGAACATGGTAAGATAGATGCGACGGCAATCAAAGAGTATGATGAGGTAAAAACGGGTTTCACATACTTTGCCGAAAATGATGTCCTTTTTGCAAAAATTACTCCATGCATGGAAAATGGCAAGGGGGCAGTAGCTAAAGGCCTTCATAATGGCATAGGGTTTGGCTCGACAGAATTCCATGTGCTTCGTCCGATCAGTGGAAAGACCGATCCGTACTGGATTTACACGCTCACCACTTTTTCGCAGTTCCGCATGGATGCAGCCAGCAACATGACCGGTAGCGCGGGACAGCGTAGAGTTCCTGCTTCTTTCTTGGAAAACTATCGAGTATCCCTACCTCCAATTGCATTGCAGGAGCAATTCGCGGCCTTCGTCGAACAGACCGACAAATCAAAATTGGCAATTCAGCAAAGTCTTGAAAAACTTGAAACACTAAAAAAAGCATTAATGCAACAATATTTCGGATGAAAGGAGAGATACATATGAACTTTACACCCAATTTACCAAGCATTGAAATTCCTCGAAATTATAATTTAGCTGATTGGAAATATGAAATTCTCCAAGAACAAATCGAAGAATTTCAATCAGATTTATCAGATGATCTCGATGTTTGCGTAGCTTTGACTTCATTTGGTAAAAGTATGATTATGCAAGTGGATGACATAGGATATCAAAACCCTGATATGCTATTTTTTTACGGTTATATAAATGGAAACAAGACGCAACTGATACAACATTCGTCACAACTGAATTTTATGTTAATGACGGTACAAAAAGAAGAACCCGACAGACCGCCAAGAAGGATTGGTTTTATTACCGATAACGAAGAATAACAAGATATATGCAAGTCAATCTACAGAAATACAAAAAAGGAAGGTTTATTATCATGGAAGAAATTAAAAATGCAACTATCTCTATCAATTTAATAGAAGGAAATATTGTTATCTCTGGTTCTGAAGATTTCGTAGAAAAGAATATGGAAACGGTATTCTCGTTTGTTGAGCGTGCGAATACAAGTGTTTATACCACAAATAAAACAGTACTTCCCAAAGAGGATATTAAGAAAGAAACCGATGTTATAAAGGTAGATAATACCGATCAATCGAGTGAAAAAGACAAATACAAAAAGCTTGGCATTTATAGTGTTGATTCTGAGGATGGTACCATTTCGATTCATAGAAAAATACCGGGTAGTAATAATGCTGAGAAAATGAAAAATGTAGCCCTTATTGTACTATATGAGAAGGGCGAACCCGTCCAAGGTTCGACTCTTAAAGCACTTTGTGAAAAACAAGGTTGTTGGGATAAGAATAATTCTGCCGCAATTTTCGAGCGTGAGATAAAACTATTTATTAAAAAGAAGATATCTGCTCAAAAATGGACAATCGCTCTCACAATTGACGGCGAACAAGCGGCTATTGAATTAATGGAGGGCATGGCAAATGACAAGAAGTGATATTCAAAAAGTTTTGACGACAGTATACCCAGCAGAACTTGTTGATTCCATGCTGACAAGCTATGAGAACGCTCTTACCGAATATAAAAAAGAGCATTGACAATATTTCGGCAATGAAATCGGACAATTTGTTGAGGTCGCTCGTCGTATGATTGAATATCAACTTGATAATCGATATACCCCCTTGGCGGATAAACTTGCCAATTTCAACGAAAAAATCCTTACTGCGTGGGAAAATTATGACTCAAAAGTATCTGAAGTATATCGCATAGTTATTCCAAGGTGTCTTTATTCAATGTATTGCCTTCGCAATAAACGAGGAATGATACATAAAAGTCATATTGATCCCAACAAAATGGATGCATCTGTATTACTGAGCAATACAAAATGGGTTCTTGCGGAAATATTCCGTCAAGTTTCTACAATGTCATTTGAGAAAACCGAAGAAATTGTTAACTCTATTATGTGTAAAGAATCTTCGATTGTTTGGGATACAGGTAATTGTTTGCGCATTTTAGATACTAAAATGAGTTGTAAAAACAAGGTGCTATGCCTTTTGTATATGAAGGACTCTCAAACAGATACGGATTTACAAAAATCCACTGAATACAAAAATACGACAGAATTTAAGCGCGTATTAAAAGCGCTTCACAAAGAAAAACTCATAGAGTATTTTGATTCTAAGTGTATGCTTTCACCTACGGGCTTAATAGAGGCAGAATCTTTATTGACAAGATAAGTGGTGGTGATACAATGACCAACTTTGATTTTTTATTAAATGACAAGCAATTTAATACCTTTTCCGGGGTTGCCGTTGCTGCCGAAAACATTTTACATATTGATGTGGATTCTTGCGTTATCAACTGTCGGCGGGCAATGGAGTTTGCCGTAAAGTGGATGTATTCGGTGGATAAGGCGCTTTATATGCCGTATCAGGACACTTTGGTGAGTCTTATGAACACTGAAGAGTTTCGCGATATTGTTGGCAACGACATTTGGCGAAGAATGGATTTTATTCGCCGTGTCGGCAACAATGCTGTGCATACGGGTAAAAAGGTCACCGAAGAACAAGCTACGCTTTGCCTTGAGAACCTCTATATCTTTATGGATTTCGTTGCTTGTTGCTATGCCACAGAATATGAGCAGGGCACATTTAATCCCGAACTACTGAAAGAAACTCCAACCGAAACAGTTCCTGTGGTTGCAGTACCCGATATTGATCTTGAAGCCTTGATAGCAGAGAATGCGGCACTTAAGGCAGAACTTACCGCTCGTCGTGAAGAAAAGCAACAGACTTACGTTCCAAAGCCTCTTGATATTTCTGAGTATAAGACGAGAAAAATCTATATTGATTTTATGCTTCAAGACGCCGGGTGGATAGAGGGAAAAGATTGGATTAATGAATATGAACTCCCTGGTATGCCTAACAAATCAGAGGTTGGCTTTGCCGATTACGTTCTTTTCGGCGATGACGGCAAACCTCTTGCGGTGCTTGAAGCAAAACGCACCTGTGTAGACGTATCCAAAGGCAGACAGCATGCAAAACTGTATGCAGACCTTTTGGAGAAAAAGTTTGGCCGTCGCCCTGTCATTTTCCTTTCTAACGGATTTGACACTCGCATTGCGGATAATCTTTATCCCGAGCGCAAGGTAGCAACCATTTATTCCAAGCGCGACATTGAAAAGATGTTCAATCTGCAAACGATGCGGACAAGCCTTGCCCACGTGGTTGTAGATAAAAATATTGCCGGTCGTTATTATCAAGAAGGCGCCATTAAAGCTGTTTGCGATAGCTTTGACAAGAAAAATCGCAGAAAAGCACTGCTTGTTATGGCAACGGGTTCGGGTAAAACGAGAACGGTTATTGCTCTTTGCAAAGTATTGCTCGAGCACGGCTGGGTTAAGAATATTCTTTTCCTTGCCGACCGCAACTCCCTTGTTACACAGGCAAAGCGTAGTTTTGTAAATCTTCTGCCCGATTTATCGGTAACCAATCTCTGTGAAGAAAAAGATAACTATACCGCACACTGCGTTTTCTCAACCTATCAGACAATGATGAATTGCATTGATTCCGTTAAGGATGAAAAAGGAAAACTCTTTACCTGCGGTCATTTTGATTTGGTTATTTGCGATGAGGCGCACCGCTCCATTTACAACAAGTATCGTGATATATTTAATTATTTCGACGCACCTTTGGTGGGTCTTACCGCTACTCCCAAAGACGAAATCGACAAGAACACCTATGAGGTGTTTGAACTCGAAAACGGTGTTCCTACATACGGTTATGAACTTGCAGATGCAGTAAAAGACGGCTTCCTCGTTGATTTTATGTCTGTAGAAACCAAACTCAAGTTCATTGAGGAAGGTATCGTTTATGATGACTTATCCGATGAAGACAAAGAGGAGTATGAAGCCACTTTTGCCCGTGACGGCGAGTTACCCGATAAAATCGGTTCTTCTGCACTTAACGACTGGATATTCAATGAGGATACCATTAAAGAAGTTCTGAACGTACTGATGACTAACGGAATTAAAATTGATTACGGTCAGAAGATAGGCAAGACTATTATCTTTGCAAAAAATCATCGTCACGCCGAGAAAATTTTCGAAGTGTTCAATAAAGAATATCCGCATCTCAATGGCTTTGCAAAGGTGATTGATAACAAGATCAACTATGCTCAGAGTGCAATTGATGAATTTTCTGACCCCAAGAAGCTTCCGCAGATTGCAATCTCGGTTGATATGCTGGATACCGGTATTGATGTGCCCGAATGTTTAAATCTCGTATTCTTTAAAAAGGTTATGAGTAAGGCGAAGTTCTGGCAGATGATAGGTCGCGGAACACGTCTTTGCCCCGGATTAATTAACGGCGAAGATAAGAAAATGTTTTATATCTTTGATTTCTGCGGTAACTTTGAATTTTTCCGTATGGGCGGTAAAGGAAGGTCTGCCAATCAAATTGCTTTGCAAGGTGCCATTTTCAACCTTAAAGCGCAGATGGCCTTTAAGCTTCAAGATTTAGCATATCAAACTGAAGAGTTAATTGCTTTCCGTAAAGAACTTGTGGATGATATGGTACGCAAGGTGAAGGAGCTTAATAAGGAAAATTTCGCTGTTCGTCAACATCTTAAATACGTTGAATTATATGCAAATGTAGACAATTACACCGCCCTATCATATGAGGATACATTAATTATTGCAGACGAACTTGCACCGCTTATTATTCCTGATGAAGATGATCCTAAAGCCATGCGTTTCGACGCCTTGATGTATGGTATTGAACTTGCATATCTTGCAGGAAAGAAATATAACAAGGCACGCAGTGACTTATATAAAAAGGTTGCAGGAGTTGCGGGTGTTGCAAACATTCCCGAAATTATGGTGCAATCAGAACTCATCAACAAAATTTTGCATACGGATTATGTAGATACTGCTGGCATTAATGAGTTCGAGCACATCCGCAAATGTTTGAGAGATTTAATTAAATATATCCCCTACAATGGAACTATATATCACACCAATTTTGATGATGAAATTCTTTCAATCGATTGGAATGAATCGGAACTTGAAAACGATGACCTTAAAAATTATAAGGCCAAAGCGGAGTTTTACGTTCGTCAGCATCAGGATAATGCAGTTATTGCAAAACTAAAGTCAAACGTTCCGTTAAGCTCGGCTGATGTTAAAGTATTGGAAGAAATTTTGTGGAGCGAAGTCGGCACCAAAGCGGACTACGAGGCCGAGTTTGGTGAAAAGCCTCTCGGCGAATTTGTTCGCGAAATTGTAGGTCTTGATATGAGCGCCGCAAAAGAAGCATTCGCAAAGTACCTGAACGATGTGAATCTTGATTCGAGACAGATTTATTTCGTTAATCAGATTGTTGAATATATCGTTCACAACGGCCTAATGAAAGATTTGTCCGTATTACAGGAATCTCCCTTCACCGATAAGGGCAGTGTCGTGGAAGTATTCACCGACCTCACCGTTTGGATGGGAATTCGCAAGATTATCGAACAGGTTAATGCAAATGCAGTAGCAGCGTAAAAAAAGGGAGGAAAAAATGAATTCTAATTGGCGTAATAGACCAACAACAATAGATGAAGTTCCCAGAACAATCAACTGGATTATTGCAATTGATGAGAGCGGAAGTTCCGATTTAAAATTCATCAAAAGAGCTGTTAAAGAGGGGTGAGATATCGGTGATGGAGACAGACAGTTTACCGTGACAGCTTGTGCAATTAAGACTGATGATTTTGAATCATCAAGAGACCTTGTAATGCAAGTGAAAAACAAGTATTGGGAAAACGCTCTATATAATTATAAAGGAACTCAAAAACGTATTTGTTTTCATTCCAAAGATATACGCGGAAAAATAGGTGCATTTAATCCGGATTTAATAGATTATTCGTCTTTTATCGCTGATATAAGCGATATGATGAAAAATGTGCCGATGCACCTTTTCTCTGCAAATATTGATAAACAAAAGCATGTTGAAAAATATGTTTTTCCTGCCGACCCATATGATTTGTGTATGAATTTTGTTCTTGAAAGATTGATGTGGAATATGCGTGATTCTGATACTTGTTATATTATTTTAGAATCACGCGGAAAAAAAGAAGATAAAGTATTATTAAATAAAATCAAGCATCTTATTGATCATGGAAATAATATGAATCCTTCATCAACTTTTTCAAAAATCAAAGGAGTATATTTTAATCCTAAATGGTGTCACACGGCGGATGATAAAAAATCGTATTGGGAATTAGAATTAGCAGATTTATGTGCTTTCCCAATACACAAATACTTAGCATATGGAACTGCAGATCCTGCGTTTGATATTTTGAAAAGGAAAATTTGCGGATTCCCCAATTATTACGGGAAAGGGCTAAAATCATTTCCTTTATAAAATAAAAAAAGCCGCAAAAAGCGGCTTTCGTTTGCTCAATGCAAACCCCAGAAAGATTTCTCTTTCATTTATATTATAACCAAGGATCTAAGATTTGTCAACAATTCAAATTTGGCGATTCGAAAAAACATTTACTCTCTACTTATTTCAAATGTTTTAATAATTTTAGCAAAATAATTGGATGGATACATGTTCTATTAATAACCGCAGAATAAAAGTATTAGCGTCGTTTAAATACGGCGCTTTTGCTTTTTTGTTTGAAAAAAGCCAGACTTGTAAGAAGTGTTGTGATATGTATTTGTGTTACAAAAGGAGGTGCAATACAAATGACAACACTTGAGGATTTATATTACGGCAATATCGTTCCGCACGAACACAGTTTTAAGCGCGGGAGTGCTTACAGCGAAGTGTTGAGCTATGTTATTCGGCATCAGGACAGCTTGATACCGACGCTCACGGTTCAGCAGAAAGAAGTCTTTGAAAAGCTCAAAGACTGCGAGGCGGAACTGCACGGTATGAATGA
>OIWM01002930.1_pt1 | contig 13147 bp, 9 predicted proteins | sample 1587451 | NCBI WGS metagenome assembly OIWM01 (sample SAMEA3888907, study PRJEB22519) | human gut metagenome | biome: human gut; feature: human-associated habitat; material: faeces | place: Denmark | collected 2011
GCGCTTATAGGAAATTATTATGGTACCTCATCAAGATATATCACTCCACTTGAGGGATTGCAGCAATATCTTGGAGAGGATACAAGAGTGCTTTATGCAGAGGGCTGCCATCTGTACAAGGACAAAGTACAGGGACTTGCAGAGGAAAAGGACAGATTTAAGGAAGCCCTCATCATGGCAGAACAGTCAGATGTGGTCGTAATGTGTCTTGGACTTGATGCAACTATAGAAGGTGAAGAGGGTGATGCCGGAAATGAATATGCAAGCGGTGACAAGCTGGGGCTTATGCTTCCGGGACTTCAGGAGGAACTTTTAGAGGCTGTTGCAGCAGTAGGAAAGCCGGTAATACTTGTACTGTCAGCTGGAAGTGCGATAGATCTTTCCTGGGCAGAAGAGCATGTGGACGCCATTATAGACAGCTGGTATCCGGGAGCCAGAGGCGGAAAGGCTGTTGCGGAAGCTATATTCGGAGAGTATAGTCCGAGTGGAAAACTGCCGGTTACATTTTATCAGGGCACCGAAAATCTTCCGGAGTTTACGGATTATTCAATGGCTCACAGGACATATCGCTATACAAATGAGTATGTGTTATATCCATTTGGATATGGACTGCATTATGGTGAGACAAACTATGATGGACTGTCAGTGGATAAAGCAGAAAGTGATGTAAACGAACCTGTCGAGGTGTTTGTAAATGTGACAAATGACAGCAGATATACTGTAAATGAGATAGTTCAGCTCTATATCCGTGATATGGTAGCCAGCATCTCTCGCCCAGTGAAGGAGCTGAAAGGCTTCAAGAAGGTATGGCTCAACCCCGGCGAACAGCAGGACGTAGACATCACCATCGACAATGCAGCTCTCTCTTTCTACGACGAAACGTCAAGTGCATGGAAATCGGAGAACGGCGTGTTTGAGGCTCTCATAGGAAACGCCTCTGACAACACACCATTAAAAGCACGCTTCACACTTAGATAAAACTGCGTGAGGCAGACAGATACGCCGCGCAACAAAGCATAATCGCACAAATTCAAAACAAAAAACATCATTTCACAAGAGGTATGACCACAATAGGCATACCTCTTTCTTTATTTTGCATAGTGTAAAACGACATCTGCAGAACGTAACGACTATCGAATAACACAGAATAACAATATATTTTAAGCTCTTAAACGATGAGAAACATGAACTGCTTCTTAAAACGACGGTCATGATTACCGTCAATGTATCTGTTAATTATACTCAACACTTTCAACTTTTCGGAAGAAAGTGTTGAGTATGCTTCACACTTTTATTATTTTTGCAAGAAACGTAAACACAAGAAATCTATATAATTATATAATAATGATAGAAAGCATCATAGTAGCAATAGTGGCAGCCATCATCATCGGCGTGGTGGCGTATTCTTACAGCAAGAGAATAGCAGACCTTAAGGATGTGCACAACAAGCAAATCGCCGAACTGAAAGAGGCGCACGAGAAGCAGATTGCTGAACTGAAAGAGGCGCAGACAACACAGCTCGAACAGCTGAAGGCGGCGCAGACGGCGCAACTCGAGCAGGTGAAGGAGGGTCAACAGAAGCAGATAGAAGCACTCAGAGAGATGAACCGCGAACAGGTGGAGAGTCAGATGAAGCTCATACGCGAACAGATGCAGACCACGTCGGAGGAGATTCTGAAGCGACGTCAGGACGAGCTGGGCGAGCGCAACAAGGAGCAGGTGTCGAAGATAATCGACCCGCTCACACAAAGCCTGAAGAGCATGCGCGAGGCGTTCGACAAATCGAAGGAACAGCAGAACGAAGCGCTCACGCGTCTCGATGCCACGATAAAGGTGAACATGGAGAAGAGCGCGGCGCTGGGCGAGACTGCCGACCGGCTGACACGTGCGCTCACCGGAGAGGTGAAGGTGCAGGGCAACTTCGGCGAGCTGAAGCTGAAGCAGCTGCTCGAAGACCTCGAGCTGAAGGAGGGCGAGCAGTTTGACACGCAGGAGACGCTGCGCGACAAGGCGGGCAAGCAGGCGAAGGGAGACGACGGACGCGGACTCATACCCGACTTCATACTCCACTTCCCGAACAATCGCCACGTGGTGGTCGACTCGAAGATGTCGCTCACCGACTACGAGCGCTACATGAACGCTGAGGACGGCACGCCCGAGAAGTCGGAATATCTGAAGGCACACGTAGCAAGCGTGCGTGCGCAGGTGAAGCGACTGGCGCGCAAGGAGTACACGAAGTATCTGCCCGAGGGCTACAACCGCCTCAACTTCGCCATCATGTACGTACCTATAGAAGGCGCATTGAATCTTGCGCTGCTCAACGCCACCACGCTATGGCGCGAGGCTTACGACGAAGGCGTCATGATTCTCGGTCCGCAGACCATGTACATGAACCTTCGCGTGCTGGAGATGATGTGGACGCAGGTGCGCCAGCTGAAGAACCAGCAGGCGATGATAGACGCAGCGAACATTGTCGTGGAGCGTGTGCAGGACTTCGGCATGCGCTTCATCGACGTAGAGACGAGCATGAACAGCACGGTGGAGAAGATGGCTAAGCTGAAGGTGTCGACGGCGGAAAGCGGCAGAAGCATAATCACCGCTGCAAAGAGTCTGCTGAAGGCTGGAGCGAAGGAAAACAAGAAGAAGAAGTCGCTCGACGAAATGGACAGCACGGTGTTCATCGAAAGCAACGAATAAAAAAAAGTCCTCGAAAGTTGGCAACCAACTTTCGAGGACTTTTTTATAGTTGAGAGTTGAGAGTTTAGAATTGAGAGTTATGATTACTCCTTTAATATTAAGAGTTATTATTACTCTTTTAATATTGAGGTTATTATTAATCTTTTAATATTGAGAGTTGATAGTTATGATATGTATAGAAGCTCATGCTTGCTCATACAATATTAAAAGGTAATCATAACTCTCAATTCTCAACTCTCAATTCTCAATTCTCAACTCTATTTATTAGAGTGCGTCGATCACGCTGCAGATATCGCCGAAGATGCGTGGCAACTCGCCGAGTCCGTTGATGTGGTGGTGAATACCTTCGCCCTTGTACCACTCGATAAGCGGAGCTGTCTGGTTGTGATAAACGTCGAGGCGCTTCTTGATAGTCTCAGCGTTGTCGTCAGAGCGTCCGCTCTCCTGACCGCGCTTGATAAGACGAGTCATCAGCTCGTCCTCAGGAACGTCGAGTTCAATCATGGCAGCTACCTTGTGTCCGCGCTCTGCGAGCATCTTCTTCAGAGCCTCAGCCTGCGGGATTGTGCGCGGGAAGCCGTCGAAGATAACGCCCTTATGCTCTTTGCCGAAGCTGTCATACACACTTGCGAGGATGTTTACCATCAGCTCGTCTGGGATGAGCTGTCCGTTGTCGATAAAGCCTTTGGCAGTCTTGCCAAGTTCTGTTCCGTTCTTGATCTCGTTGCGAAGAACGTCGCCTGTAGAGATGTGGTTGAAACCATACTTCTCAATCATCAGGTCGCTCTGAGTGCCCTTGCCTGAACCAGGAGCACCAAAAATTACGATGTTTTTCATCTGAATTTTTTATTATGTAATGTTATTGTTTACTCCTACTCCACCACTGTATAGATATCGCGCAGGTTGCGTCCCTGCTGGTCGTAGTCGAGTCCGTAGCCGAGGATGAAGTCGTTTGGTATCTCAATGGCTACATACTCTGTGTCGAGAGGCACCTTCAGACACTCCGGCTTGAGCAGCAGAGTACAGATGTGCACCGACTCCGGCTCCTTCTCCTTGAGTTGCTCGAGCAGAGTCTGCATAGTGAGTCCCGACTCGATGATGTCCTCAACGATGATCACGGTGCGGCCCTTGATATCATCGTTCAAACCGATGAGCTGCTTCACCTTTCCGGTAGACGCAGTGCCCTCGTACGACGACATCTTGACGAACGAAATCTCGCACGGCACGTTGATCATACGCATGAGGTCGGCAGCGAACACGAACGATCCGTTGAGCATGGCGAGCAGCAATGGGTTCTTGCCTGCCATGTCCTTGTTGATACGATCGGCTACGACCTTTACTTTTTGAAGAATCTCAGCTTCGGGGATTGACACCTTGAAGGTCTTATCCTTTATTTTTATCACGCTCATAGGGTACAATATTTATAATTAGGTGCAAAGTTACTGAAAGTCTTGAACATAAAAAAACTGCTTGCAGAATTTTTTTGTAGAGACGCATCGTTAAGTGTCAGAAAGTTAGTGCAAGTAGCTTAGCTATGACAAAAATTTGCGAGCATATTTTGTATTTTCTTCGGTTTGCAGTAACTTTAAATAAGTTACGCTGCACCTCAACAATAAAAATATGCGAGCATATTTTGTATTGTCTTCGGTTTGCAGTAACTTTGCACGCATGAAACAAAATCAATCATCTTTGAGCAGCAAGCAGTATGCTGTGCCGTTCATCCTCATCACCTCACTCTTCTTCATGTGGGGCTTTGCGCGCGCCATCCTCGACGTGCTCAACAAGCATTTCCAGAATGCGCTCGACATCAGCATCACACAGTCGGCACTGATTCAGGTGACCACTTATCTCGGCTACTTCCTCATGGCGATACCCGCCGGTCTGTTCATCAACCGTCAGGGCTACCGCCGCGGCGTGGTAAGCGGACTCCTGCTGTTCGGCTTAGGCTCGCTGGCGTTCATCCCCTGCTCAATGCTGGGCACGTTCTACGCCTATCTCGTGGCGCTGTTCATCATCGGTTGCGGACTTGTGTTCCTCGAGACGTCAGCCAATCCGTACGTAACGGAGCTTGGTCCGAAGGAGACAGCAACGTCGCGCCTTAACTTCTCGCAGTCGTTCAACGGCGTAGGCTCTATGTTCGCCACACTCGTCGTGGGCAGCTTCCTCTTCCAGGGCGCCGACGGCAGCGCAGGCGGCGACGCCGTGATACCTTACACCATAATGGGCGCGTTCGTGCTACTCATAGCCGTGGTTTTCGCACGAGTGAAACTGCCAGAGATTGTTCACGACAACGACAACGACACAAAGCAAGGCGCACACAACCTGAAGATGCTCTTCCGCAACCGCTGGTTCGTGTTCGGACTGCTTGCGCTACTCGCATACGAGGTGGCGGAGATTTCGATAAACTCCTACTTCATCAACTTCGTGACGGGTCAGGGCTGGATGAAGGCAGCCACGGGCTCTACGATACTCACCATCGGTCTGGGCGTATTCATGCTGGCGCGCTTCATCGGTGCGGCTGTGATGAGCAACATTGCGGCAGAGAAGTATCTCGCCGTATGCGCTCTCGGCACCGTGATCTGCATCGCCGTTCTGCTGCTCGACTTCGGTCGCGACGTGTCTGTTCTGGCGCTCATAGCCAACTATTTCTTCGAGGCTATCATGTTCCCGACCATCTTCGCCCTAACGCTGCGCGGACTCGGCGGACTCACCAAGAGCGCTTCGTCGATACTGATGATGACACCGGTAGGCGGCTGCGGATTCCTTCTGATGGGCATCATTGCCGACTCTACAGACAACTTCACGCTGCCGTTCTTCATACCGCTCGCAGGCTTCGCCTTCGTGCTCGTATACGCTCTGCGCTATACCATGAAGCGTGCGGCTTAAGACATTCTGCAACTTGTCAGCTTGCCATTGATTCAAGCTGACAAGTTGCTACTATTTCGCCCCCAAACTCATAAAAACTTCATTTATATACAGCCGTACCTGCAAAAACTTGGTGCAGGTATGCCTTATTCTGCGATATTTTCCGTAACTTTGCAAGTTGTCAATCTATTGATTGATTGATAGTTGTCCTTTTTATTCATCTATAAAGCATAAATACAGACAATGGCAGAATCTAATTTCGTAGACTATGTAAAGATATATTGTCGCTCAGGCAAGGGCGGCAGAGGCTCTATGCACCTCCGTCACGTGAAGTATAACCCCAACGGCGGACCCGACGGCGGCGACGGCGGACACGGCGGCAGCATCTACCTGCGCGGCAACCACAACTACTGGACGCTGCTCCACCTTAAGTTCCAGCGCCACGTCTTCGCTGAGCACGGAGGCAACGGCGGTCGCGACAAGTGTCACGGCAAGGACGGCCAGGACATATACATCGACGTGCCGTGCGGAACGGTGGTGTACGACGCCGAGACGGGCAAGTACGTATGCGACGTGATGCACAACGGACAGGAAGTGCTGCTGCTCAAGGGCGGCAGAGGCGGACTCGGCAACTTCCAGTTCCGCTCAGCTACCAACCAGTGCCCGCGCTATGCTCAGCCGGGCGAACCGATGGAGGAGATGACCATCATCCTCGAGCTGAAGCTGCTCGCCGACGTAGGTCTTGTGGGCCTTCCGAACGCAGGCAAGTCGACACTGCTCTCAGCCGTGTCGAGCGCACGCCCGAAGATTGCCAACTACCCGTTCACCACGCTCGAACCGTCGCTCGGCATCGTCGACTACCGCGACCACAAGTCGTTCGTGATGGCAGACATCCCGGGAATCATCGAGGGAGCAAGCGAAGGCAAGGGACTCGGTCTGCGCTTCCTGCGCCACATCGAGCGCAACTCGCTTCTGCTCTTCATGGTGCCGGGCGACACCGACGACATCAAGCGCGAGTACGAACTGCTGAAGAACGAGCTTGAGAAGTTCAACCCCGAGATGCTCGACAAGCACCGCGTATTGGCCGTGACGAAGTGCGACCTGCTCGACGACGAACTCATGGACATGCTGCGCGAGACGCTGCCCGACGACCTCCCCGTAGTGTTCATCTCCTCTGTTACCGGACTCGGCATCCAGGAACTGAAGGACACGTTGTGGCAGGAGCTCAACTCGGAGAGCAACAAGCTGCAGAACATCACAGCCGAGGACACACTCGTACACCGCGACAAGGACATGACACGCTTCATGGCAGAAATGAAGGCGGAGGGCGAGGACGATATTATCTACATCGACGACGACGACATCGAGGACCTTGACGACGTGGAAGACCTCGACGACTTTGAATACGAAGAGGAGGCAGACAATGAGTAACACCGCGCTGCGCCTCACATATTATAATATAGCCGACGGCGTGTGCGCTTTCTCAACCACACGCCACGGCGGAACCAGCGAGGGCAACCACGCCTCGCTGAACATTAACCCCTACTGCGGCGACAAGCCCGAGCACGTGGCTGCCAACCGCGCGCTACTGGCTGAGGAGCTGGGCGTAGACGCCGACCGCATCATACTGCCCCACCAGACACACGGCACCGAGACACGCATCATAGGCAAGGAGTTCTGCACCCTACCCGAGCAGATACGCCAGATGCAGCTCGAAGGCGTCGACGCGCTGCTCACCGACGTAAAGGGCGTGTGCATCGGAGTGTCGACAGCCGACTGCATACCCGTACTGCTCTACGACGAGGAGCACCACGCCGCGGCAGCCGTTCACGCCGGATGGCGCGGTACACTGGCACGCATCGTGGGCAAGGCGATAGCCGACATGAGCATCGCCTACAAGACCGACCCGAAGAAGCTGAAAGCCGTAATAGGACCGGGCATATCCAGGAAGAACTTCGAAGTGGGCGACGAGGTGTACGCCGCTTTCGAAGAGGCAGCCTTCGACATGCCGACGCTCGCACAGCAGGAGATAAAGCGCAACCCCGACGCCGCAAACCCGTCGAAGCTGTTCGAGAAGAAATGGCACATCGACCTGAAACTCGCCAACCGACAGCTGCTCGAGCACGCCGGCGTGGCTGATGAGAATATCCTCGAAAGCGACGTCTGCACATACGACAGCGTAGACGAATACTTCTCGGCACGACGCCTCGGCACCGAGTCGGGACGCATCTATTCGGGCATTATATTATAGTCCGCGCCGAACAATACGGACACGCGCGCCGAACGATACAGACATCCGCACCGGTCGGCGCACGCAACTTTTGAAGAAGACTAATCAAACAAACAATAATGCGAATAAAGAAACTACTATTAGCCATAGCCACACTCACCCTCGTGTCGGCAACACCCGTAAAGCATCAGTTCACTGCTGCCGAACAGCAGCAGATCAGCATATCAACACCCGGACTCTTCGACCGCTCCGATGCGTTCAGCATCGACCTCGGTCTGCTCAAACCCAACGAATACTCGTTCCCGCTGCCCGTGGGCAAAGCCACGATGCGCAAGAACGACGTAGTGCAGATAGACACCAAGGACGGCGACAACGTGAAGGCGATGTTCGACGGAACGGTGCGCCTCTCGCGCAAACACCAGGACATGGGCTACGTGATAGTGATACGCCACCGCAACGGACTGGAGACAGTATACGCCAACAACGCCGAGAACATGGTTGAGGTGGGACAGCACGTACGCGCCGGACAGACCATCGCCATCGTCGGACACCGCGACGGCAAGTTCTGCTGCGACTTCTCTATCATGATCGACGGCAAGCGCATCAACCCAGCCGCCGTGTTCAGCATAAACAGCCACCGACTGCACCGCCACACACTGCTCTGCGAGAAGCACAGCTCGTACATCAACGTGTCGACCGTGGGCGAGAAGGTAGACCTCGACGAGAACCCCAACTTCACCACCGAGGACGTGTTCGAGAAGAAGCAGACCTACAAGTGGAACCTCGAGGAGATGAAGAAAGGCAGCTGGGCGTATCCGTTGCCCGGAGCCAAGGTGATAAGCCCATACGGAGGCAAGCGCCAACACAGCGGCGTAGACCTCAAGACGAAACCGAACGACGAGATAGTGGCAGCATTCGACGGCGTGGTGACACGCTCCAACTCTCACTACGGCTACGGACTCTGCATCGTCGTCAAGCACGCCAACGGACTGGAGACGCTCTACTCGCACCAGTCGAAAAACCTCGTGAAGGTGGGCGACAAGGTGAAAGCCGGTCAGGTGATAGGTCTCACCGGACGCACCGGACGCGCCACAACCGAACATCTCCACTTCGAGACCGTGTTCAAAGGACGCCGATTCAACCCGAATCTCATCTTCGACCATAACTCGCGACAGCTGCAGAAGTCGACGCTCACGCTCACCAAGAACGGCGGCATCACCTCGAAACGCAAATAAAAGCGCCGATTTTAGTTACAGAACGTTAAAAACAAGCATTTTTCGACTAAAACCGAAAAAATCTCTACAAAACATTTTGCGGTTACAGAAAAATGCTATAACTTTGCACTCGCTTTCAAGAACAAAGCAATTGCAAAGCAAGGGCGTTTAGCTCAGCTGGTTTAGAGCATCTGCCTTACAAGCAGAGGGTCGGCGGTTCGAATCCGTCAACGCCCACATAAAGCGAACAAGTTTTCAACTTGTTCGCTTTTTTTGTATATACACAAAAATCGTATACACGCGAAAACAAAATCACATAATTTCACATAAAAACAACACACAAATAAAAACTTATTTGTAATTTTGCACCCGTAATTACACATAATTATATATAATAGCCAATTATGAAACTTGATTTGCTGACAGCCATCTCGCCGATTGACGGCCGTTATCGTGGCAAGACCGAGCGCCTTGCCGACTACTTCTCAGAGTATGCACTGATACGCTACCGCGTACGTGTGGAAATCGAATACTTCATCACGCTTTGTGAGTTGCCATTGCCGCAGCTCGCTTCGTTCGACCATCAGCTCTTCGACCAGCTGCGCGACATCTACCGCAACTTCGGCGAAGAGGAAGCACAGCGCGTGAAGGACATCGAGAAAGTAACTAACCACGACGTGAAGGCTGTGGAATACTTCATAAAGGAGGAGTTCGACCGCATCGGTGGACTCGACGCTTACAAGGAGTTCATCCACTTCGGACTCACTTCTCAGGACATCAACAATACATCAGTGCCCCTCTCTATCAAGGAGGCGCTCGAGCAGTTCTACTACCCGCTCTGCGAGGAGCTCATCGCACAGCTCCGCCAGTATGCAGAGGAGTGGGCAACAGTGCCTATGCTCGCAAAGACACACGGACAGCCCGCTTCGCCTACACGTTTGGGCAAGGAGGTGATGGTGTTCGTATACCGTCTTGAGGAGCAGCTGCGCCAGCTGAAGGAGTGCCGCCTCACCGCTAAGTTCGGCGGTGCTACCGGCAACTACAACGCTCACCACGTAGCCTACCCCGAGTACGACTGGAAGGCGTTCGGCAACCGCTTCGTGAGCGAGAAGCTCGGACTGGAGCGCGAGCAGTTCACTACACAGATCTCCAACTACGACTGCCTCGGTTCTGTGTTCGACGCAATGCGCCGCATCAACACAATCATCATCGACCTCGACCGCGACTTCTGGATGTACATCTCAATGGAGTATTTCAAGCAGAAGATCAAGGCAGGCGAAGTAGGCTCGTCGGCAATGCCGCACAAGGTGAACCCCATCGACTTCGAGAATTCTGAGGGTAACCTCGGCATGGCTAACGCCGTTCTGCAGTTCCTCGCACAGAAGCTCCCCGTGAGCCGTCTGCAGCGCGACCTCACCGACTCTACCGTTCTGCGCAACGTAGGCGTACCGTTCGGTCACGGCGTAATCGCAATCGAGAGCACACTCAAGGGTCTGCGCAAGCTCATCCTCAACGAGGATAAGCTCAAGGAAGACCTCAACAACACATGGGCTGTAGTGGCAGAAGCCATCCAGACCATCCTCCGTCGCGAGGCATACCCACATCCATACGAGGCTCTGAAGGCGCTCACACGCACCAACAAGCACATGACCGAGGAAACCATCCACGAGTTCATCCAGACTCTCAACGTGAGCGACGCTGTGAAGGCGGAACTGATGGCTATCACGCCGATGAACTACACCGGCATCTAAGCAAAATACAACAAGATATAATTAGACATTAGCCGTGAGGCTATATACATAAACAATAAAACCAAATAAGCAATTATGGATTCAGAAAACGTAAAGAATCAGGAACTAAGCACAGCGGATCAGACTACTGGCAATAGCGAGAGCTACGGCCGTGCCGCAGGAAACTATCAGAAAGAGTATCGCAGCGTGACGGGACGTCGCCCGCGTATTCACACACAGCACTCGGCTTCGGCTTCAACACAGAGCGAGGACGGCGGTTTCCGTCCGGAAGGCTTCGGATCTGGCCTCGGCTCTCAGCAGCAGGGTGGCTACCAGCCACGTCAGGGCGGCTACCAGCCACGTCAGCAGGGCGGCTACCAGCAGCGCGGTGGCTATCAGCCACGTCAGCAGGGCGGCTATCGTCCGCGCTACAACCAGGACGGCGAGCAGCAGCAAGGCGGCTACCAGCCACGTCAGCAGGGCGGCTATCGTCCGCGCTACAACCAGGACGGCGAACAGCAGCAGGGCGGCTATCAGCCACGTCAGCAGGGCGGCTACCAGCAGCGCGGCGGCTACGGACAGCGCCAGCAGGGCGGCTATCAGCAGCGCAGCGGCTACGGACAGCAGGGCGGCTACCAGCAGCGCGGCGGTTACGGACAGCAGGGCGGCTACGGTCAGCAGCGCGGCGGCTACAACCGCGGCGGCTACGGACAGCAGGGCGGCTACAACCAGGGTGGCTACCAGCAGCGTCAGCGCACACCGGGCTACGACCCCAACGCAAAGTATAGCATGAAAAAGCGCATTGAGTACAAGGAGGAGAACTACGATCCGAACGAACCGCTTCGTCTGAACAAGTTCCTCGCCAACGCAGGTATCTGCTCGCGCCGTGAGGCTGACGAGTTCATCCAGGCAGGCGTGGTTAGTGTGAACGGAGAGGTAGTGACCGAGCTCGGCACCAAGATCAAGCGCACAGACGAGATAAAATTCCACGACCAGCCCGTAACACTCGATAAGAAGGTGTACGTGCTGCTCAACAAACCGAAGGACTGCGTGACAACAAGCGACGACCCGCAGCAGCGTAAGACCGTGATGGACCTCGTGAAGAACGTGTGCCCGGAGCGCATCTACCCGGTAGGACGCCTCGACCGCAACACAACCGGCGTGCTTCTGCTCACCAACGACGGCGACCTCGCTTCCAAGCTCACACACCCGAAGTTCCTGAAGAAGAAGGTATACCACGTATTCCTCGACAAGAACGTAACGGCTCACGACATGCAGCAGATTGCTCAGGGCATCGAGCTTGATGACGGCGAGATACATGCAGACGCTATCGAGTATGCAAGCGACACAGACAAGAGCCAGGTAGGCATCGAGATTCACAGCGGCAAGAACCGCATCGTACGCCGCATCTTCGAGCACCTCGGCTACCGCGTCGTTAAGCTCGACCGCGTGCAGTTCGCAGGACTCACCAAGAAGAACCTCCGCCGCGGCGACTGGCGTTTCCTCACAGAGAAGGAAGTGGAGATGCTGCGCATGGGAGCATTCGAGTAAAACATAAACAGGTTGAAGTGGTGAGATGTTAAGTTGAGATGGTGAGATGTTAAGTTGAGATGGTGAGATGTTGAGGTGTTGAGATTTCCAACACGCCAGTACATTACCGCAACAAATCCTCCACACAGCATCTCGCCATATCAACCCTTTTAACTTAAACAATATAATGGAAAGAACAAAAGTTATTGACGCTCTCCGTAGCACCGACTTCGGAAGCCAAATCAACGTAAAGGGTTGGGTGCGCACTCACCGCAGTTCGAAGGCTGTCGACTTCATCGCGCTCAACGACGGTTCTACAATCAAGAACATACAGATCGTGGTAGACCCCACCAAGTTCGACGCCGAGATACTGAAGCAGATCACCACCGGTGCCTGCATCAGCGCAGTAGGTACGCTCGTAGAGAGCCAGGGTGCGGGTCAGACATCTGAGATACAGTGCGAGAGCATCGAAGTATATGGTCTCTGCGGCAGCGACTACCCGATGCAGAAGAAGGGACAGTCGTTCGAATACATGCGTCAGTTCGCTCACCTGCGTCTGCGCACCAACACATTCGGTGCAGTGATGCGCATACGCCACAACATGGCGATGGCTATCCACACCTACTTCCACGAGCACGGCTACTTCTACTTCAACACTCCGCTCATCACCGCAAGCGACTGCGAGGGTGCAGGTCAGATGTTCCAGGTTACGACAAAGAACCTCTACAACCTGAAGAAGACAGAGGACGGCAAGATCGACTACTCTGACGATTTCTTCGGCAAGCAGACTTCGCTCACCGTGTCTGGACAGCTCGAGGGCGAGCTCGGAGCCACAGCGCTCGGAGCCATCTATACCTTCGGTCCGACATTCCGCGCAGAGA
>OIWM01002945.1_pt1 | contig 13074 bp, 10 predicted proteins | sample 1587451 | NCBI WGS metagenome assembly OIWM01 (sample SAMEA3888907, study PRJEB22519) | human gut metagenome | biome: human gut; feature: human-associated habitat; material: faeces | place: Denmark | collected 2011
GCTGCCGGAGCGGTGCTTAAGCCGCAAGGCGGGAATTGTGCGGTGTTGCCCTATCCTCACTCCCCTTTTGGTGAGCGGCTAGCCTGCAATTCGACGTATTATTGAGGTTACCATTTCTATCCACACTCTCCTTGCGGAGAGCGATACGTTGGGGACAACCAAGACCGATGCGGCATTTCTATCCACACCCTCTCACAGGGAATGACTGGCATTTATTCATGGCTCTGGTAATGTTACACAAACTTTTACCGATGTTTGTGAACAGAAAAACAACCGTACTGGGCACTGGCATGGCATTTTTGCTGGCTCAAACACTCGTGCATTTATTTCATGTTCTGCTTCTGCTATTTTGTGCAGGCAATGCTTATTTCATCAGTTTCTGCAGCGTTTTCAGCAGCTCATCCACAACTTCGTCATTCCCGGCACGGATATCATCCGCCACACAGGTGCGGATATGGTTTGCCAGCAGCTCACGATTGAACGCGTTCATCGCCGCCGTTACCGCCGCCGACTGCACCAGAATATCCGGACAATACACTTCGTTTTCCACCATCCCACGGATGCCCCGGATCTGCCCTTCGATCCGGTTCAGTCTGTGGACCAGGCTTTTATACTCTTCTTCACTGCGATGCTTTGTTTTGTGTGCACAGCAGCAACACGGTTCCTTCTTTTCGTTTTCCTGCATTATGTTACCCTCCCATCACATGCAAGGTACCCCGGCGGGGTATGTTTACTATATACCCCACCGGGGTACCTTGTCAAGTAGATAATATAATATTTTTATATTATTTTATGCGAGAGTTTTTTACTATAGCAATTTTTAAAATTAAAGCGGATATCCGCATGAACAAAACCACCCTGAACAGTCAGAAAGAGAACCATTCCATGCTCTCCTTGCGGAGAGCGACGCATTTGGACTTTTATCCACGATGATCTTCCGTATTTCTATCCACGCTCTCCTTGCGGAGAGCGACGCAGCACGATACCAGATCCAAATCACGATCCATATATTTCTATCCACGCTCTCCTTGCGGAGAGCGACGCGATGACCCGCAACATCCTGTACCGCAAGGGCAAATTTCTATCCACGCTCTCCTTGCGGAGAGCGACCCAGAGACATTGTCCGATCCATAGGAAGATTTGAATTTCTATCCACGCTCTCCTTGCGGAGAGCGACCTCCAGGGGCCTACCCTGGTGTGCCCTGCGGGGTATTTCTATCCACGCTCTCCTTGCGGAGAGCGACGTTCCGCGCGGTTGCTGCGTGACGGTTGCCGCAAAATTTCTATCCACGCTCTCCTTGCGGAGAGCGACAAGGCGACTTTGAGGATGATGTCGAGTTTCGCTTATTTCTATCCACGCTCTCCTTGCGGAGAGCGACTTGCTTGGCAAAACCGTTATACGCATCTTGGATAATTTCTATCCACGCTCTCCTTGCGGAGAGCGACCGTGTACGCGCACGCCATAAACGGACAGGATAAAGATTTCTATCCACGCTCTCCTTGCGGAGAGCGACGCAGTGCAGATTATAGTTGTCGTAATGCACGCCCTATTTCTATCCACGCTCTCCTTGCGGAGAGCGACTACCATCGCGCTGGAGTTTGACACCACGCCCCAATTTCTATCCACGCTCTCCTTGCGGAGAGCGACAGTATCTTCACATTCTGGAACTTCGGGCGGAGATTATTTCTATCCACGCTCTCCTTGCGGAGAGCGACTCCACGACCGCCTGATGGGCGGCCAACAGTAAAACAATTTCTATCCACGCTCTCCTTGCGGAGAGCGACCTGCAATGACTGCCGTATCTGGACGTTTGAGCGCCTATTTCTATCCACGCTCTCCTTGCGGAGAGCGACTGTTCAGCCTCAACAGCTGCCCGTGGCCCCACAATTTCTATCCACGCTCTCCTTGCGGAGAGCGACGCGATGCAGCCTATAACGCACCAGAGCGCGACACGATTTCTATCCACGCTCTCCTTGCGGAGAGCGACGAGCGCCGTGGCAATCGTAACGACCGCTGAGGGCATTTCTATCCACGCTCTCCTTGCGGAGAGCGACGCTGGCGAGTTACTACGGATATTTTACGCAGACATTTCTATCCACGCTCTCCTTGCGGAGAGCGACTGCCAACTTCGACAAGTGGGAAGCCGCCTACACCATTTCTATCCACGCTCTCCTTGCGGAGAGCGACCTGCAAGCGTTCCCTTTTCGTTTGTCTACCCAGAAAATTTCTATCCACGCTCTCCTTGCGGAGAGCGACCCCGGCGCACGGTTGTATAGGTTCGGCGGATAACGATTTCTATCCACGCTCTCCTTGCGGAGAGCGACACGGGCAGTTCTTGAACAACGTTGCTGGTTGCGAATTTCTATCCACGCTCTCCTTGCGGAGAGCGACTTGGGCCATATATATGCCCGGTAGTATTCTTCTTATTTCTATCCACGCTCTCCTTGCGGAGAGCGACTTAAGGTTCCCGAAACGCCTACACGGGTAGAATTATTTCTATCCACGCTCTCCTTGCGGAGAGCGACGATCTGCGGTTCCGATGTAGCCGGGGCAGTCGAAATTTCTATCCACGCTCTCCTTGCGGAGAGCGACAGCAAAAGTGCACAAAACAGTGGGGCACTTTTGCGCATATGAAACAACTTTTATGGGGATTGCATCTTCATGCTGACAGGCAAGGCTGTATTTTACCCTTTCTGCCCCTGTTTTTTCCATATTTTCTGGTGCGAAGGAACCGGGAATTTTATGATTGCCTTCCCCTCGCACTAAGCAAACAAGATTCCATCCTGATCAAAATCCGGGTGCAGACCCACATGCTCGACTTTGCTTTTGTAATGGTTTCCCAGTTGATAAAAGCGCAGGCTGTCCGATTCCGAATCGATCAGTTCGGTCAATTTTGCTTTGAACATCGTGTATTGCGCGGCATCCAGCAGGCACTCAAATACGGAGTTTTGCACCCGCTGGCCGTAGTCTACACAGACTTTTGCTACTTTGCGCAGCCTGCGACGACCGGCGGCTGTTTCGGTGTTGACATCATAGGTTACAAGCACCAACATAACGGCACCTCACTTCCAGAAAAACGGTGGGTACACTTCCAGGTCGCCGCGCAGAGCACGAGCCAGCAAAAGCGCCTGAACATAGGGCACCAGCCCCCAGGGCAGTTTTTCTTTCAAAAACGGATGGGTGATCTCTTCCTTCTTTTTGTTCTGCCATGCGGTCAGGAACGCTTTGCGGCCATCATCCGTCAGCAGTACGGCACCATTTTCCTGTTTTTGCAGGTGTTTTGCCGTGATGATCTTTTGATTGATGCAGCTGATGACCAGCCGGTCTGCATAAACCGCCCGCAGTTCTTCCATCAGGTCAAGTGCCAGACTTTTGCGGCCGGGGCGCGGGCGGTGCATAAAGCCAACATAAGGGTCCAGGCCCACAGCGGTCAAGGCGGATGCACACTCCCGCGCCAGCATGCTGTAGGCAAACGAAAGCAGCGCATTCACATTGTCCAGCGGTGGACGGCGGCTGCGGCCCTCAAACACAAAATCCTGCTTTTGCTGCAGAATCAGGTCATTCAGGCAGTCAAAGTAGCGCTGGGCTGCCTCGCCTTCCAGGCCGCGCAGCTGCTCCGGATCATCGCTGGTCTGTATCAGTGGCAGCGCGGCGGCCAGCTGGGTGGAGGTGCGTTTCAGTTTTTCGACCGGGACACGCTGGGGATGATCGCGGGTTGCGCGTTCCAGCACCCAGCGTGCGTTATACACTTTACCAAGGATAAAGCTCCGGGCATAGCGACAGCTCTGGGCCGGGTCATCCGACACGCGGTACTGCGTCTGACGCAGCAGCACATTGCCGCGTTCTTCCCCCACGGTGCGGGCCTGAAATCTGCCATACGGGTCAAAAAAGCAAAGGTCAATACCCCGCCGGGCACAAGCTCCCATCAAAGCGGGGCTGGCACCCGCGTAAGTAAAGCAGACGATGCCTTCCAGCGTATGCAGGACACAGCGGTGGGTTTCCTGCTTATTGCGGGTAACAACAAGGTTTTCGCCATCCAATGTCAGGTAAGCGTCCTCATTGATGACAAACAGGGTGTTGAGCAGCTTTCTCATGGCACGCCCTCCTCAATATGCTCCCGCAGATACGTCGCCGGGTCTGCCTGCTGATACAGCGCCGGCAGGCAAAGCTCTTTCAGTGAGCAGGCATTGCAATGCTTGCCGGGTTTGCTTTTTGGGGTATAGCCGCGCGCAAACAGGCGGTTCATCTCATCCGCCATGGTCTGCGCGGTGCTGCGCAGTTCCGGTGTCAGGGAAACATGTTCCCGCTGCCGGGTTTCTTCATAAAAGATTTCCCCTTCCGGCACCTCGCACACCAGCATTTCTTCCAGCGCCATAGCCTGTGCGCAGAGCTGCAAACGGTCGGCATCGTTTACCTTGCTGCGGCCATGCTTATATTCCACGGGCATGGGCTGCCACAGGCCGCGGCGGCCCTGCAATGACACGCCGTTTGGATCCTTGTGAAACTCTACCACATCGCAGTCGCCGGTCAGTTTTAAGCGGTGGCTGACGACCCTCATACCGCGGGCGATCAGCAAATCGCCGCGTTTTTCCGTCAGGGTAACATCATGGCAGCGGGTATGCTGCAGGCGGCCTTCGGCGGTGCGCTGGTTTTCGGACCATTGTTGTTCCAGGTACGCAAGTGCCCATTGGCGGCGGCAGAATGCAAAGTGCTGGATGCCAGACATTTGCAGATAGTCATCAGTATTCATCATACACTTCCGGTGTCAATCCGTTCAGGGTATCGCAAGTAATATTATAATCTTCCACCCGGTGTGCTTGTGCCACACTTTCTTTTAGCTCCACATGCAGACAGCGATGGACCTTTGCCGAGGAATACTGTCCGCTTTTGCAGTTATGACGCCACCAATACAGGCGAACAACCTCCATACTGCCATCCGGGCGGGCAGAGGAACTATCGTTTTCAAACAGTGTGCGCAGCGCTTCTTTGATGATTTCTGCATCTTCATCTGTAAAGCCGGTCTTTTCTGCCAGCTGGCAGTTAATGCTGCCAAAGGTTGTGTACACGCCAAAAGCCACACGGTGCTTCATACCCATGGTATCGCTTGACTTCTTTTCGCCAGTCGTACCGTTCACGCTCTTTGTGATCTGGATATCATCGACATCAATCGGGTCCACGCTGAAAGCCGGATGAATAGATACCGGGCCGCGCACACCAACGGAAACACCATCGTCCTTGGATTCTTTCCCCTTAAAGGCAAACACCTGGCCAAAGCTGCGCACATCCAGCCAGGTTTCACAGGCAGCCTTTGCATAAGCATCTTTATCTTTTTCAGCCTTTTTCACTGCTGGGCAGCCGTCTGCACGGTCTTTCAGGCTTTTGAAGCCATCATTGCAGCGGTCGTCCGACTGGACAAACACATTCTGGCCAAGGTCCATCATGCGGTTGCGGATCTTGCGTTTCAGGCACACATCCGAAATTTCACCCAGTCCCTCATACGTTTCGCGCGGGCGGTTTCCGTTCAGCGGGTCACCGTTCGGGTTCGCATGGTTTACAGCAATCACAAGTGCAAAGTCGATTTTATTCTGCAGCACAGCCATCTTTTATTCCTCCTGCTTTTTTGCTTTCGCTTTATATTCTGCATTTTCGGCCTTAAAGTCCATCATCTGGTCGGCATAGCCAACCAGATACAGCTCACCAAGTCTTTTGTTCGTAAAGTTTTCTGTGCCAATCTTATGTAATAATTCTTGCATCATCGCATACCTTTGGCTATCCATTCCGTTACGGTTTTTCATTCTGTTCAGGTACGGATTTAATTTTTTATCTAAAAGAAGTGTTGTTGCTGCCGGGTGCAGAGCAAACGCGGTTCTTAAACGCTCTGCATTTGTCAAACGTTTTTCGCTCTCATTTCCTAGCTGAATCAACGCCCGTCTTTCAATCTGTTCTGCACAGGCTAAAATTCTCCCAAACAAATAGTTTCGGTCTTTAATGGTTTCATCAACATTCATCGGATAATCCACCTTCTTATTTCTATGATAGTACCCACGCACAAGGGCGCAGGCAATGTTTTGTGTTTTTTGTTGTTCCCAATAATCCAGGCCAATGCTGTTTGTTGCCCGATCTACCGCGCTGATCATCAAATCCCGCGGGAAGCGCTCCCCATTGGTAATACAGGGAATCAGTCGTTCGATTGTAGCTTGTTTCAGCTTTGCATCCACTTTTTCGCCATAGGCTGCTTTTGCAATGTCCGCCGGGGCAGGCGCACCAACAAAGACAACTTTCTTGATCTTGGGCTTTTTGCCCAGTTCCGTCGGCTCCTCTACACTGCGGTATTCCAGCTGCCATTGGAACGTATCGTGCCAATCCTTTATATTGGCAAGCAACTTAGAGCCCTGCAGTTCCTGATAGTACCGGATGGACAACCGGCCAGGTGTAGCAGAATCCAAAATCATGACCGCCGTTTGGGAATTGTCCTTCAACTGGTGCTGATACCCCAGAATGGCCCGGTTAAACTGCCGTGCAATTTCTTCTTGGGTATCCGCAGGCAACCTTTCTGTATCTTCCTCAAAATCGTCCCAATCATCGCCTGCTAGTGGATTATATTCCTGGGCAATATCGAGAGTATCCCCCAGCACATTGGGTACTGCTTCGTTCTGTGTTCCCCAAACAAGTACAGTCTGGTCCCCTGTATTTACCCCTTGCTTGCTGACCAACCATCGCAAGGCGCTGTGTGCCTTTTGGGTTGTTTCATAACCAATCGAAAGTGCCTGCGCTGCATCCGCAAAGCGCCCGCGGTAAGTATAATTCGTATTGTCATTGCTGGATATCAGCTTTGCACGGTCACCTGGGTTGCGGATCTTATACGGGCTTAATGTAGAAACCGGCATTTTGATTCCCTGAACTGTGCAATAGTCAATATCTTTTAACTGTGTTTCATAAAAGCGGATAAAGCTTTCTCGGACTGTTGTATCACGCGACAAATCAACATTGTCAACGCGGAACCGGACAAAAGATTCCGTCTGGTCACTACCGGTCAGCGTATCCAAAATAGGGGGCTTGTCTTCTTTGTTTCCCTGCCATTTTGTTGGCAGAGTTCCATTTTCATCTATAAACAAAATATTTGCCTTGACCAGGTCTGCGATCAGGCATTCTTTTTCCAGGTAGTGCAGGACTGTACACACAGCCGGGTGGGCATAAGGAGATGTACACCACGCTTGTAACTGCTTGTGGTAAAGCGGCCATCCGGATTCTTTACTACCACCAAAAGTGGGATAATCTGCCGCAATATATTGCAGTTTATCCACTAGCGGGTGCGGCACCATGCCGGATGTCCGCGCCGAAGATTCCTCTGTGCAAGGAATGATCGTTGTCCTTTGATCTTGTGCCAGCAAGCCTGCATACTGAAAGTTTCCGTCCTTGTCCAGCTCCACTTCAATGTTGACCTGCTGCGTCGTGTGAGCCACCGGCAGTAGTGGAACTTTCCCAGGCTGCTGCTTTCCAATTTCTGACACGCTATTCTGGTAGGTTTTATAGCAATAGCTAAGCCAGCTCATTCCTGTATCACCTCCCTGTACAAATCATCGCAGTCGCTGACTGTTTCCCCCAGCGTAAAGGTCTTCATCTTTTGCGGGTGGATATCGCGCACAATTTCGCATTCTTCCGGGCGGCAAAAACAGATTTTTCCGTTCTGCATTATCGGGTGCCAAAAGCGTTCCTGCATCACGCCTTTCCCGTTTTCGTCCGCATAGGTAATGCCGTGCTCCATTAGGCCTAGGTCCAGGGATGAAACATCATCATAATGCCCTTTTCCCAGGCCAAAAATGCAGGGTTCAATATACCCCTGGCATTCGCGTGTTCCCAAAAAGATATCTCTTCTGCCGCCGCGTTCCAACATACGCTTTGCAATAGCGTAATGTTTGTTTTCATTGCGGTCTTTTTCCAGGTCTGGGCGTTGTTCGTTCCATTCAAAATGTGCCCGCACCTGGTAGCAAACATCGGAAAGGTACGTATAGATGGAAAGATCGTTTTTTCCATTGTTATACATAATGGGACGGATGCCTTTGGATTGTCTTTCAATCGGGTTCATCACGCGCAGTTCATCAATTACCCAGGTGAACGTTGGTTTCCAATAGCAGCTTTCATAAATGCCCTTCAATGCCTGGTAGGTAGGCACCGGGTAGCTGAATTTTTCGCCGCCTACGCGGGTAATTGGGTCGCTGAACAGTGCATAACGCCCATATACCTGCATAGATATTGAATTTTCGTATTGCAAAGTTTAACCCTCCTTGTTAAGCAAATTGTATCGGCATAAATCCGGGGCTTGTCTGAATTCCCTTTTCGTCATCGTAATATTCCTTGTTAAGAATTGTCACTGCCCCTTCTTTTACTGTGTACAGTGCGCCTTGATCTGCCAGGCGCATTTTTTCATTTGTTGTAATACCAACGGTAAAGCGTTGTACGTCCCGCAGCATTTGGGGGGTAAGCGGTTTACTGGACGAAAGTCTTGTTGCCATATCCGCGCCATCTTCCCCATAGGGAACCACCACCGGCGTTGTAATGTCCTCCAAAGCATGGAAATTCCTTTCTGCCGTGGCAAACGCCTGCCGGAGCAAGTAATTGGGGAACTTTTGTTTTCCTGTTGTCTCTTTCCAGGCTAGCACACTTTCCTGATTATCTGACAAAAGGTCAAACAAATTCACTGTTTTTGGGGGAATGTATCCCTTTAATTCAACCGGATCGCCCATCCGTTCCTGTTGTTGGGACTCTGCATAATAAAGCTGGTAGTACCTCAAAATACTTTCCGGCTCTAACAGGTCCGCATCCCTTTGTAATTGCTGCAGCAGGTGCCGTGTGGCTTCCCTGCCGTTGCGCAGTTCCGGAAGTCGATCCAGATTTTCCAGATTGTAGGTTTTAACAAGATACACCGTGCGGCATTTCCTTTCCGCATTGCGGTTGCATCGGCCGGAAGCCTGGGCCACACTGGGCAGCGCAGCCATACTTCGAATGACGCAATCAAAGCTTACATCCACGCCTGCTTCTATCAGCTGACTGCTTACACAGATCAAACGTTCCTGACCGTGTAAGGTGTTTAATTTTTGCTTAACTTCTGCGATAGCATCTGCACGGTGCTTTGCACACAGGTGCGTGGTCAGGCAGTAAAGTTGTGTATGTTCCGGCTGGCATTGTTTCAAAGCCTCAAACACCTTTTCGACCGCCGAACGGGTATTCAAGATGATCAAAATGCTACCATTCTCGTCTTGCTTGCTCCGTACAAATTCTGCGAGTTCTCCTGCCTGAAATCCATTTCCTGTTTCGGGCACTTCAATCTTTGTCCTTCGGAACTGTGCAAAGCGCAGCTGGTAATCCGGGACCAGGTCCACCGGCGATGCAAACCGCAAAGGGTTTGCTACTTCGCTTAGCGCTGGCTGTGTTGCCGTACACAAAACAACAACGCACCCCAAATAGTACGCCAAGAAATTTGCCGCCTGGTTGAACAAGTATGTATGGCAAATGGGCAGGGACTGTATTTCGTCAAACACCAAGATAGAATTTGCCAGTGCTGCCATGCGGCGCACATTCTGCCGCCTGCTGCAAAACAGGGTTTGCAGCATCTGTACCATAGTTGTACATATCACCGGCGCTTCCTGCCAGCGTTCCAGCTGGCGGAGAATTTCGGGGTTCTCTGTATCCAGCACCGCATCCGTATGGTGCTCCAACAGATATTCACTGCCGCCTAATGCCTTTTTGAACTCCTGTACATTCTGTCCGATAATCGATCGGAACGGTGCAACATAGAAAATATGCCGGGCCGAAAGTTTTTTGGCCGCATGCACACAATATCGCAGCCCGGAAAATGTTTTTCCTCCGCCTGTTGGCACATACAAGCGGTAAATACCCCGCTTTGCACATTCGCCTGCTGTCTTGCATTGCTCCGAAATTTCTGCACGCAAGGTATCTATTTTATGTCGGGGCTGCAAATTGTTCAGGAATGTTTCAACATTGCTTTCTATCAGATCCCATGGCGGAAGCTGCTCCGGGGGAAGGCATCCTTCTTGATTATAATAGTTGCCTGAATCCAACCAGTCTGCATCGATCAGGGCTGCAAACAAAAATCTGTGTGCCAACCCCAACATGACCTGATAGATACAAAGCCGCGGCTTCTTTCCTTCCTGCGTTCGGATTTTCCGCACAAGACATTCTACCTCCTGCGCAGCTTTGGCAAACATTTGCCGTATCTCTGTTTCACTTATGCAATCCGCAAAAAAGGCCCGGCAGCTTTCTTCATATAGTTCTTGAGCCTGCTCTGAATACATATGTTTTATCCAGGGTTCTACTCCACCCAGGTCGAAAACATCCATACGTTCAGAGTGATGGGATCCGATTGCCAATGCTGCCATTTGCGCAGTCAAGCGAGAAGGTGGTGAAGCTGTTTCTCCGCCATAATTTTCCCATAGCCACCGCATTCCGGCGCTGGAATGATTGATTCTTTCGTTTGTCTGGCCTCTCAAATGTTTTTGCACGTTGCTATGAGATTTCCCAGCGTCATGGAGCCAGCCTGTAAGACGGCCCAAGTTTTCAAGTCCCAGCGGCTGGCACGCCCGTGCGCAGTACTCGGCCACGTTTTCACTGTGTTGTTTTAGGGATTGTATTTTCCAGACGCCATTGATTTGTTTGGTATGACCGAGTAGCATGGTAATCATCTCTTTATATTTTTATTTTGGATTATATAAAAGTTTAATTTGTAATTGATTGTAATCAATATAACATTATAAATAGGACTCTGTCAATCCTCTTTACTAAAAAATTTGCTTTTCATGATAAAATCATGTACACTACTTTATGTCAGAAAGCGACCTTAAGGCTTTCTGTGGATAGAAATGGATTTTATAATAGTTCCACATTTCTTCTTATTCCTAGCCGTCACAGCCCGACTGTGGCGGCTTCTTTGTTTCTTTTATTATAGCAGATCACTCATCCCATAATTCGGACTTTCACTCCAGTTCTGCAATCTTTGTCATACTATCCAAATTTATCCATGTAGAATTGTTAGCTATTCCCATTAGCAGATATTTTTGATAAAATAAGATATTATAGGGTTTATGAATTCACTTTCTTATATTACTTCTTCATCTTACCGAAAAATCATTTACGCAAGGAGTGTAAAGCCATGAAAAGGAAGTCATTCTCATTTTCCGCCAGTGTTATCACCGCAATAATGCTTACCGCTTGTGCTGCAGCGCCAGAAAACAAACCTGCTTCCTCCGCTGCTCTTTCCCCGACCAGTGAAGCTGTTGCCACAGCTATACCATCCACTAGCAATGCCAACTGGAAGTTACCGCCGCAATATGATTTTGACGAGATGATTCCTCTCTTCTCCCGCGAAACCCACACTGCCGGTTACGCCGCTGCCCGAAATCTGTACGCTGTGCGCAAGGGCGAACGCTGGAGCCTGTTTAATGCTGCCAACTGTAATACTTTTCTGGAAGATTTGTCAGAAAGCATCCCGTACCTGTATGGTGAGCAGGAGCTCTCCATTGGGGTAGATGATACATACGATTACCAGAAGCTGAATGCCTTGGAAGAACAGATTAACCAGGAGCTGGTTGCCCAACAAATGCCTTTTACAACCATGCTGGGCGGGCACGGCGGGTATGGCATCCAGTGGATTTTAGGTGACAGCCAGATTTACCGTTCTGCTATTGGTGTCTATACATTTAGTGGCACACCCATCGAACAGGTGTATGCTCCTGATTTGGTTGGCATCCAGCAAGGCATTTGGGATGATGAATATGCCGGTTATCTTGTTGACAATTCTGCACCTTTTGCCGTTGCGGATAAAAACGGTACAATTTTAACCGATTTCGACTACCAGGATGCCTGCATGGCCGGTGAATCTTTAATCGCGGTAAAGGATGCAGCCGGTAACTGGGGATATTGCGACCAAAGCGGTGCTTTAGTAATCCCCTGCATTTATCAGCCGCAGATGAGTTTGTCCATCATGAACGAAACTGTTGAATATCCTTACGCAGACTTATCTGGCATGGTAGTTGTGAAAAATCAATCCGGACAAAAGCTGGTTCTGGATGTTTACGGCAATGAGATAATTTCCGCTGGGCAATATGAAGATTTAGCCCCCGCGCGCGATGGCTGCGTATGGGCAAAACAGAATGGCCTTTGGGGCTTGCTGCAAGTACAGGATTATACCGAAAACAATGCCGACATTATTCTGCCGGATGGATGCATTGCACCAGATGTAACGCTTAGCCGAATTGATAGCCTTTGTACCTACACCACTGCTGATCATGGGCTGGTTATGCGTAAAGGTCCCGGTACAAATTATGAAAAAATGGATAATATCCCCTACGGTATCATCGTATGGGAATGCGGCTATAGCAGCAATGTGCCTGACTGGGTTGTTGTATATTACAATGGGATTTATGGTTGGGTCAGTGATGAATACTTGGCTACCACTATTTATTCCAGCAGTAAATAATAAATAAAAAAGCAGATGTTCATGTAGAAACGATATCGTCCTCCACGTGAATACCTGCTTTTTATAGCTTCTTTTATTTATTATATCTGTTCTGTGCCGCTATTTGTCTCTGTATGAAATAAATAGCCGCTATATGCATTTGAATGAAGTGTACTGTTTGTTTGCTTTTTTACCTAAAAGAATCGCGTAGGAGGCTCTCTTAACTAAAGAGCCGACCTCTCACACCACCGTACGTACCGACCGGTACACGGCGATTCAACCGCATAAGTGCAAGGACTTGTAATAGCGCCTGAGGATACTAAAATATCCTGCTTCTGCGAGTCTTTCGTTTGCAATGGAACCTTTTAATACAGGACTACCGGCGATACGCCAATAACCCAGTCTGGAATTGCCCCACTGGTACTATTCCAAAATTCTTCGTTTGAGTTTCATTACGCATCGATATAATCTTTATCGAACCACTCGCCTAGCGAGTGGTTTTAGACATACAAAAAAGCACCTTAGCTTACGCTAAAGTGCTCTTCCTGGTGACCCGTGCGGGAATCGAACCCACGTTAACGGCGTGAGAGGCCGCTGTCTT
>OIWM01002951.1_pt1 | contig 13041 bp, 6 predicted proteins | sample 1587451 | NCBI WGS metagenome assembly OIWM01 (sample SAMEA3888907, study PRJEB22519) | human gut metagenome | biome: human gut; feature: human-associated habitat; material: faeces | place: Denmark | collected 2011
CACCGTAGCGCCCAGCTGGATGGTGCCGATGACGATGCTGGCGATGAAGGGCAGCGAGTCGTCGATAAAGTACGGGATGCCCATGTTGATGGCAATGGCCGCTTCGATGCTGGCCACCAGCAGCACCGGCACCGACAGGCTGCGGAAGGACAGCGCGATGATGACCAGCACCGCCGCGATGGACCAGATGTTGACATTTTTGAAGTCCTCGTCGGCGATCTCCACGAGGTCTTTCATCATGGCACCCTCGCCGGTGACGAGGCCCTCGGGGTCCGCGGTCTTGACGAGGCGGACCAGCTCGTCCACCTGCGCGTTCAGCGCGTCGCTGCCCGACTTATAACGGCCATTGGCGAGGATGAGCTTGTAACCGCCGTTCTGGACGATGTTCATCAGCTCGTCGGGCAGAAGTTCCGTCTCAAAGCCCGGGCCGGTGATGGAGTCGAGGCTCACCACCTGCGTGATGCCGTCCACCGCCTTTATCTCATCGCAGAGGGTGGACACCTGAGAAGCGGTCAGCTCCTCCCGGACGAGGATGAAGTGGTTGGTCATCATGCCGAAGTCTTCGCCCAGCTTGTTCGTACCCACGATGCCGGGCATATCCTGCGGAAGAGCGGCAAAAATGTTGTAGTAAATATCGGTCTTGCTCTGGGCCAGCCCAAAGGGGATCATCAGCAGGATGAACACCACCACGACGGGCATCGGGTGCTTCGAGACAAAATGGCTCAGGTGGGTGAGCCTGGGCATAAAGGTGCGGTGGCGGTATTTTTCCACCCACTTATCGAAGAAGAGAATGAGCGAGGGCAGGATGACGATGGTGCAGATGACGCCCAGCGCCACGCCCTTTGCCATGACGATGCCGAGGTCTGCGCCCAGCGTCAACTGCATGGCACAGAGAGCCAGAAAGCCCGCGATGGTCGTCAGGCTGGACGCCGTGATGGAGCTCATGGTCTTGCAGATGGCGTTCTCCATCGCCTCTTCGTTGGAGGCACAGAGCTTCTTTTCCTCGCCATAGCGGTGGAGCAGGAAGATGGAGAAGTCCATCGTCACGCCCAGCTGCAGAACAGCCGCCAGCGACGCGGTGATAAAGCAGACCTGACCGAGGAAAATATTCTTGACCGACTCAAAGACATCGAAAATATCGCCGGTCGAACGGTACATATGCGCACCGACGCTGTTCATCCATTCCCAACAGTTATCCGTGCCCCAGTTGCAGGCCGAGAACAGAATATCGCGGCCGGAGGCGCGAAGCGCGTTTGCCATGGTAAGATACGCAAGCTTGCCGTCGCCGGTATCGGGAAAATAGCAAAAATCGTATTTTAAGAAATCCACGCCCCAGGAAGCAAAAGTCGCAGCGTCCTTGAACTCATAGCCATAGCTGGACGGATATCCGGCGCAGGTGTGATACCCGGCGCAGGAATACATTCCGAATTTGAGGGCTTTGGAATGCACGTAATCGGCCAAATACTTCATGCCGTGCGGAAACTTTTTCGGATCCGGCACTAAGCAGCCGTTTTCGTCGCGCTGTCTTAACGACCAACAGTCGTCGATGACAACGTATTCGTATCCGGCATCCTTATAGCCTTTTTCGACCATCTTATCGGCCGATTCCATAACCAGGTGTTCATTGATGTTCTGTCCGAAGGTATTCCAGGTATTCCAGCCCATCGGCGGTGTTTTGATATGCATCGCAAAAAACTCCTTTTCAAAGACATAGATGATATTCGTGCAAATACCAGTTCGCATTGCTTTTTCTGTAAGAAAATTGTATCATAAAATGCAAAAAATGTCCATTGATTTATGTATCCAATCTATGTTAAAATGTATCTGATTTAAGGAGTAAAAGGAGTGACAGCACCATGCGGAACAAGCATGAGATCGCGCTCATCAACCGGCATTACCGTGAAATAAATCCGCTGGATTTCGGCGAACAGGAATGCGCGCCGAATCACACCTACGGGCCGGCCATCCGCCGGTACACGCTCATTCATTTCGTCATCTCCGGGAAAGGACGCTTCACCAACGGCAGCGGCTTGCACAAACTTCATGCAGGCGAAGCGTTCATCATCCGTCCCGGCGAAGTGACCGTGTATTCGGCGGATGAGAATGAGCCGTGGCACTATCTTTGGATCGGCTTCAACGGCGCGCTGTCGCATCGCTTTGCCGAGCTGCCGTGTGTAATCACGCCGCCGACCGGTGTTTATAAAAAGCTGCGGGAGGTGTTTTCCTACGACGGCACGGCAGAGGAATACTTAGCCGGGCGGATATTTGAGTTATATGCGTATCTGTTCAATGGCATCAAAGGCCGGGAAGACTATATTTTGAAGATTCAAAACTATGTGGAAACCAACTATAACACCGAGTGCGACGTGGCGGATATCGCGACGGTCGTCGGGTTAGAGCGGCATTATTTAGCGCGGCTTTTCAAGCAGAAAACCGGCGGCACGTTAAAGGAATACATCACCGAAAAGCGCATGGAGGAAGCCAAACAGCTTTTGGAGACCGGACACACGGTCGGCTATACCGCGCAAATGGTCGGCTACAGCGATCCGTTTGTGTTTTCGAAGACCTTCAAAAAGCGGTTCGGAATGCCGCCCGGCGAATGGAAAACAAAGGAAAGAAACGAAGAATAAAGCAAGGAGCGGAAAACCTGTCGGTTTTCCGCTCCTTTTCGTATTATTCTTTTCCGCCGAGATATTCTTCCTTATCTTCTGCATCCAAGAAGTAGTCGGTTAAAATGGTGAAGGTTTCGTCGTCCACGCCGTTACGCAATCTGGTGTAGAAATCGGACTGCAAGGCTTCGTCGTTCCATGACTTTACTTCCTTTTTAGCCTCGTTAACTTCTTTGTTGTAGGCCTCTTTGATATAGTCGGAGGTAACTAACGTTCCGTCATAGGCGTCTTGGAGAACCGCCTGCATGGTTTTTAACACCTTGCGCTTGACACTCGCCTGCTTCGGGTCAGACAAAGCAACGGCTTTGATCTGCTCGATGCCTTTTTCGAGAGCCGCGATGACTTTCGGATCATTCGGATTGGTTTCTTCAATCTTAAAGACCGCATAGAAAGTGGTTGCGCCGTTCACTTGATGCGATTCAACATCGACTTCACTGCCGTTTTCCTCAAGCGACCAGTATAAGAATTCCGCACCATCGCGTTTCGGTTCGGCCGGGAGTTTAGCGGACTTGCCGCGCTCGACCTTTTGTGTAGCAACGGTCTTGCCGTCCGAAATGAAGGTTACGGTATCGGTGATAACAACATCATCATCTTTCTTGTCGTCATCCTTCTTACCATCGTCTTTTCCGCCGGTACCACCGCCGCCGGTTGAACCGCCACCGCCGCCACCGCCGGTTGAACCGCCGGAAGCCGTCTTTTCAAACAGAGCGTCAAAGACAATGGAATCCTTGACTTCGTACTTTTCCAAATCAACGGCTGTTTTGCCGTCAAGCGTCCAGCCCTTGAAGGTATAGCCGGAACGGGCCGGTGCGTTGGGAACGGTCACGTGTTCACCGTACTTAATCTCTTGCGTATCGACCACAATCGTGTTATCGAGCATAAAGCGGACGTTCAATGTCTTCTTTACGTAAACGGCATACACCGTCACGTCTTCCGTAAAGAGATAGTTTTCATCCAACAAGGTGATTTCTTCCGCTTCGGCAGCTTTGGGATCTTTCGACCAACCGGCGAATTCATAGCCTTCGGGCGCTTTGGTGCCTTTCGGGAACTCGGTCATGGCTTTGCCGATCTCCACCTCCTTGGCAGAAGTCTCCTCACCGTCTGTGAAGGTGACGGTGCATTTGACGGCATCCACCTTGGCGTTGGAATACGGCGCAACAGCCACTGCAAGCTCAAAGCGGCGGATCGGAAGCGTTGCACGGAAGGTATTGCCTTCTTCAAGCGGCATGAGCTGGTTCTTCAAGATTAACTCAACATACGGCTTTGCCCAATCGGAAACGCTGTCAGACACCGTCACCGCCAGCGGCAGGTCGTAGGGCTTGATAATGCGGCAGAGAATCGCGCAGACCTCTTCGCGGCTGATGTTGTCGTTCGGGCGGAAGCTGCCGGTATCGTCGCCTTGGACATAGCCGGCCTTGCGTGCGGCAAGAACATACGGCACATACCATTCATTCGCCGGCGTGTCCGGGAAAAGCTCCACGCCCTCGGTATCGGTGTAGCCAAAGACGAGGTTAATCATTTTGCACATTTCGGCACGCGTCAGGTTGCCTTCGGGAAGGAACGTGCCATCCGGGTAGCCATTGAGAACGCCGTTGTTCACGAGCTTGTAGACAGCGTCCTTGTAGGATGCGTCCTCGGCAATATCCGTGAATTTCACGGTTTGTGCGGTAGCTGTGTCCGAAGCGGCCGCAACCGGATTCGGAGAAATGACCACCGGTTCAGCGGAAACGCCGGTCGCAACAGCTGCTGACGCAAGTAGCGCCGCCAAGATGAGTGCGAATTTGGTTTTTTTCATAATTTTTCCTCTGTTGTTCGTTTTACGGTTGTGGCAGACAGTTTCCTGTCTGCCACAACCTTTTGTTCGGATTTAGCCTTCCAGTTCCGCGTGCATATTTTCGATGCGTTCAACCGAATAGAAAATGTGACGCAAAAGTTCAATCGTAATGCCGTTAAACTCTTCTTCTTTCTGATCGGCGCCGCCTAAGAAATTATCAAAGATGGTATCCACAGTATACTGCTCATCGACCTTGTTGGTGAACAAGCCATGGAGGATTTCTTTGCCCTTCTGATATTCGGCATCGTCATAATAGCGGTTGAGTTTGGACTTGTAGAGGCGGTCAAGGATGGCATCGATTCTTGCACCGAAGCGAGCGTTTATCTTATCGTAAACGGTGTCATAAACCTTGCCGGCAGTTGCATTGTCTTCGAGCTTTTCGAGATACTTTTCAACGCCGAGCTTTTTGATGATCTCGATCATGGTCGGATCGTTTTCGATATCCAAGCACAGATCCGTCAAAGTGGTCGGAATGCCGTTGACGGCATAGTCAACCAAGAAGCGGTCGAGCATATTGGCAACCGCCAAAACCTTGTCTTCCGCGATGGCAAAGACATCTTCTCTGTCAGCCGCAGGAACGTTTGCGTCGTCATAGTACCAGCTCATGGTATCATCCATAACAACAGCCAGTGCTTTCAGAATGTCGTAGTAAACGTCGAACGAATACAGTTTGTAGCCGCTAAGCTCGGTGGTGTAGCCGTTATCCGTGCCGGAAACCCACTTTTCGGTTTCCATGAATTCTTCGTAAGCATCCTTAAACGGATTCTTTTCGTAATACGGATAGTACTTGATAAAGGCTTCCTTCGTGACGGTCGGAGCCTTGCCTTCGGCATAGGCTTTCATGTCTTTGACGTAGTTAAGCATCGGTGTTAAGACATCCGAAATCGGGTTAATGTCGACCTGGACACCGTTACCGATATAGAAGGTTGCGGTCGGATCGGCCTTTGCCGACTCCATAGCCGTCTTCATGCCGTTTACATACGGATCATAATGGCGGTCAAAGAGTTTCTTGATGTCTGCGAGCGGAAGCAGCGCTTTGGCTCTTTCCGGAATCTTTGCTTCAAAGAAGTCCCAACCGTGCGTGGAGAGCATCTTGTAAATCGGTTCAAACATGAAGAGTCTGTCTTCCGTTACCGTAACTTCCGTTCCGTTCGAATCGCAAAGCTCGGCGATGAGCTGGTCAACATACTTCGAACGGGTATCTGCCGTCGTCTGACCGAGGTCAGCGGCAATGTCGATAAGCGTTTGACCATCAAGGCTGTTAAACATGGTATCGGTGAGTTCGTCACGGTAAGCTGCATTGGCATCGTCGGCAATGAACTCAACGATCTTGCGGATAGTCGCTTCGTCAACGCTTGTGCCGATGGTAACAGCACCCGGTGCCAGAGCGTCATCCACGATGGATTGGAGAACCGCACGGAATTTATCAGCTGCATGACCGGCAAGCAGGTCGTTAAAGACAGGCGTCAGAATCGTAACAGCCTTATCCTGGTCAGCCTTAATCTTACCCATGTATTCGCGGATATAATCGTAGATATACTGCTTGGAATCATCGCTGCTGATGGAATCGTCGATGACTTCACCGATCATCTTGCGGATATTGGCTTCGCCGATCACACTGACAAGCTTGACATAGCGGTGTACGTTGCGGATGTTCTTGTCTTTGGCATTGTCGATAACGCCGCGATTTACCATCTGTTCGAGGACTTTTTTGCCGGCGTCGCCGTTCAAAGCAGTCTTAACCGTCGATTCGCTGATGAAGAGTGCGTCCTTAACGGTATCGATCGCACGGGTATTTTCGTCGTAGTTTGCATAAACGGTAAGCGGAATGGTCGAGAGTCGGGACATACCGACAATCAGCTTAACTTCCTTAACGTTGTCATAAACCTTAACGTTTGCGGTAACGGGAGCATCCATATCGAATTTTTCCCATGCGCCGCCGTTGATAACCCACCAGCTGTTCGGGATGATGTGCGTGGTGTCAACGCCCAGCGTGCCGTAGATACGTGCTACGGTTGCATTGCGCTTGAAGCCTTCCGTCTTGGCATTTGCCGGGAGCGTAATGTCCGGATCGGAAGCCAAAAGCTCGTTGACGGAGGTGTTATACGGAATGTTGAGCACCTTAAGAAGCGGATCGTCACCGTTATCGAAGCGTGTGACATCGTAGAACGATACCGTGAGAAGCTCGGCTTTGAGGAATGCATAGACGGTCATGTCTTCGGTAACCACCGTTGCAGCCGTCACTTGGGTTCCCTCACCGTTTTCTTTGGTGAACCAGCCTTCGAAGGTGTAGTGCTCCTTGGTCGGGTTTTCCGGCATATTGGCTGCGCCGATGGCCGTGCCCTTGGTGAAGGTAACGGTCTTAACCGTCGTGCCGTCAACAATAAAGGTAACGGTCACGTTCTCCGACGGAGTGAGCGACTTAAAGATCGGAACGAATTCCGTCTTTGCGGTAATGGCATACGGGAAAGTAACTGCGGCGGTATCGCCTTTCAGCGCCCAGTGTGCGAAGTAGTATCCTTCCGGTGCAGTCGGTTTATCCGTCGGCTCAGCTACGGTGTCTTCAAAGGCCACAGTATCGGTGAGCATCACATCAGTTCCGGCAGTGTCTTTATAGAAGATAACTTCGTAGGTGTTCTTGTCATAAACGGCGTACAGCTTGGCGTCCTTTGTAATGCCCTTAGAGAAATCAAAGGCGGTTTTGCCGTTTTCGGTTTCCGACCAATGCTTGAAGGTGTAGCCGGTTTTATCCGGAGCGGTAACAGCCGTCACGGCATCGCCGTCAAAGACCGTTTTGGAAGCAAATTCCGTGCCGTCAACGTAGAAGGTGACCTTAAACGTTTCTTTATCGGAGAACACCGGATAGAACTTGTTGACAAGGCCAACGGTGTACGGATAGGTGACAAACTCGGTTCCGCCGTTCACAGTCCAGCCCTTGAAGGATTTTGCCGGATCGGGAGAAGCGGGAGCTTCCGGAAATTCGCTTTCTTTGATTTCCGAACCGTAAGCCTTCTTGCCGAAATCCTTCCACACAGTCGGATTCGGATTGGAGGCATCGTATTCTTCTTCATAGAAAATGACTGCATATTCGTTGACAGAGAAGACAGCATACAAGGAGGTGTTCTGCGTAATGCGCTTGGTGGACAAATCGAACTTGGTGCCGTCCTTCAGCGTCCACTCATTTAGGAAGGTATAGCCTTCTTTTTCAGGTGCCGGACTGGGGCTTGCCGCCGTGCTGTTATAGGCAATTTCCTGGGTAGCAAACGGCGTTGTGTCCGTTGTATTCAAATAGAACGAAACAATCGGATTTTTTTCAAATACAGCATAGAGGGAGAAGCTTGCGTTAATCTTGGTATTTTCGATATCGAACGCTTCGCCGCCCTTGGTGCGCGACCAATGTATAAAGGTGTAATGCTCCTTGGTCGGGTCGGTCGGTTTGTTCATGGTAGAACCGGATTTGACGGTCTGCTTGTCGAGTTCGGTACCATCATCGTCGCGAAGAGTGATCGTGTAGAAGGTGGTCTTGCTGCCACCGCCGCCGCCACCGCCGCCGGTCGAGCCGCCGGTCGTGGTTTCGGGCTTCTTCAAGAAGGTTGCCGGTGTGATCTCATCGAGTCTCTTAAACGGCGGATCGGTGCGGTAGTTATTGAAGTTGACCGTACCGTTGAGGTCATAGATAACGACCTTTTCGCCGACCGTCACCGACTTGAAGGTAACCTTGCCTTCACCGCCGCGCGCAAGCACGCGACCGTTTACGTTGACGGAAGCCAAATCGAAATCGCCGTCTGCAACGCCGTCCGCGATAACGACATCGCCGTTCACGGTGACATTTTCAAGGTGAACGCCCGGAACGCGGATCATCACAGAACCGTTTTCGGGAACCTGCGAATAATAGCCGGGAGCGTCGATATACATCTTGAAGATGTTGTGGAACACCTGTGCAAGCTCGGCACGGGTGATGTTATCCTGCGGGCGGAACGAGCCGTCCGGATAACCGTTGATATAGCTTTTTTCGACCATACCGATGATACCGTTTTTCGCCCAAGAGTTTATTTTGCCGGCATCGGTGAATTTGTCGAGTGCCTGTTCGTTCGTACCCGAAATGCAGAGAACTCTCGCCAAAACAAGGAACACCTGCTCACGGGTTATGTACGAATTCGGGTCAAACGTGGTATCGCTTGTACCGGTAATGGCACCCATCTGATAAGCCTTGGCAACCGGTTCATAGAACCAATCGTCGGCCTTCACATCGGTGATCTTTGAAAGATCCGCCATTCTGGTTGCGCCGAAGGCACGTGTGATAAAGGCGGCGAGTTCCGCACGGGTAAGTGCCTTATCGGGTTCGATAAGCTTGCTTTCGTTGCCGATATAAAGCCCGTTTTCGACAGCGGCGGTCATTGCATCCTTTGACCAACCGAACGGAAAATCGAGGAAATCGGCTACGCTTGCTGCAAAGGCTGCCGGCTGCAATACCATAATCATGACAAGCAATGCCGCAAGCACGCGTTTGAATTTTTTCATGGGTTTTCCTTCCTTCCTGTGCTGTTTATCATTTTATTTATATAAGCTGATGTAATACGCCTTTTTGAGTTCTTTTTCATTCTTATAGGCACTGTTAATGGCATCGACGAGTGAGGTGTCCTTGCCGTTTTCCTTCATCAGTGCGCTAAGCTCATCCGTCACAGCCTTGACCTGTGCGTCGCATTGCGCTTCAAGCCCGGCCACATATCCCATATTGTCCGACACGATCTTGGCCTTGGTTGCAGTGGTGTGCTGTTCCTTGGGAAGAGCCTTGTAGGAAGCAATGATGTTGGATTCAAATGTGGAGAGCGTCGATGTGAAGTTTGCCTTGATGACGTAAATCTTCGCCACAAGCTCGGAAACCTTTTTGTTGTATTCCTCCTCCGAAAGCTTTGCAGTGCCATTCGGAGAGGTTATTTCCGTCTGAGGCGAAAACGTGCCTTGCGTCGTTGAAGAGGCCGGATCTTTTGTCTGCGTCGAACCGGAGGTCTTGCCGCCGGACGTATTCTTGCCGCCGGAGGGATTATTTCCGGAGCTTGGCGTTTTGCCGGACGCATGTCCCGTCTGTCCGCCGGAGGCTTGAGAAGAATCTTTGCCGGTTCCGCTTGCGGGATCTTTGGACGAAGTGTCGGTCGAGCCGGTCGTTTTGCCATCGGCAGAATCGGCGTTATCGCCCTTTTCGTCATCCGCAGGCGTTTCCGAACCGGAGTCCGGGTCGGCAGTGCCGTTGCTTGCATCGGTCAGGCTGTCGTAGATGATAGCCTCGATTTCTTCTTGGCTGAGGTCTCCGTTGTTGAGCTTGTTGAAATCATCTTCGGAAACGTTCATGCCGGCATCGGAAAGCGCGTTTTTGGTTTGCTTTTGGGTTTCTTGAATCATCTCGCCGATTTCACCGGTATCGGTGGTCAAACCGCGCCACAAAGCCTTGATGTTGTCGCGATAGACAAAAATCACGCCGAAAATGATTGCAAGAATGAGGATTAGCAGTGTCAGAAGGATACGGGCACGAACGGGTTTCGTGCTTTTTTTCTCCATAGTCAGCCTCCTTTGTGATCTCGGGACGGTCTTAACAAAAGGCACAGTTCCACAAGATATTTATACAGCTATTATTATACCTTTGGAAAGAGTTTTTGTCAAGACTTTTTGCACAGGAAATCGAAAAGTTACGCCGATGTTTTTGGAAAACAAACCAAAAACTTCCGGACATCCGCCGCTTTTCGACAAATATAAGACGAACGCAGGCGTAAAATGTTCCCATACGTCCAAAGCTTAAGAAAATTTTAATAATCGACTTTTCGTTTTCAGCCTCTGTACACATCTTTGTTTGCAGACAAAAAAACGGCGAACTCCGTTTTTTCGGAATTCACCGCTCACGCTGTTCGAAATTGCCGCTCCTTACGGCAGAAACTGATATGCCACGCGCTCTGCACCGCTTTCGAGCCAAATCACGCCGCAATAGACAAAGCCCTGCTTTTCGAGCATTTTGCGCATGGGAACATTGCCTGTATGCGTATCGATCCGAATGCCGCCGGTCAAGTTTTCCCTTGCAGCTTTTGCCTTGACAAAATCCATGATTTCGGCACTGATGCTTTTGCCGCCATCGGCAAAATGCGCCGAGCGTCTTGCATCAGGCGATACAGTAATGCGATGCACGGTGGCATACGGTTTATCCGAACGCCATGCGCCGTCGATTTTCCGATAGGTCGGCTCGGGTCGGGTCATGCACATAAAGGTCGCCGCGATATGCCCATCACACAAAACCACATAGCTTTCACCGTGAGAAACATCGGCACGGATATTGCTTTCAAACGGATAGCCGTCCTGCCATTGATCGATGCCGAGAGCCGCCATGGTTTGGCGCGCCTTGTCAAAAAGCGTCATAACGGCAGGAATGTCAGCATAAGCGGTTTTACGGATTTCGGTGATCATACGTTTTCTTCCCTTTTATTATATTATCCTTCCACAAGCGGATATTTTGCAAGATAGTCTTCATAATGCTCTTTGAAGGAAGCATCGTCTTTTTTGATATGGCTGAGATATTCGTGCATATCCAAGCTGTGATGTGCGATCTCGATGATACAGCCGGCAATGTTGGAGCAATGGTCGGAAACGCGTTCCAGATTGTTGAGCAAATCGGACAGCACAAAGCCCAGCTCGATGGTGCATTCGTTTTTCTGCAAACGTTCGATATGACGGGTTTTGATACGCGCCTTCAAGCTGTCCACCACCTGCTCGAGCGGCTCGACGAGCGCGGCATTTTCCATATTGTCCTCCGACAAAGCCGACACCGTCAAGCGGATGATTTCGCGTTCGGCGTTGCAGATCGTTTCCAGCTCTTTAATGGCCTTTTCGGAGAATTTCAATTCTTTATCGCGCATTTCCTCCATGGATTCCGCGATGTTGACGGCATGGTCGGACAGCCGTTCCAAATCGCCGATGATATGCAGCAGTTTGGAGACCTCTAAGCTGTCATGATCGGAAAGACTGCAGCCGCTGATTTTGACAAGATAGGTTCCGAGCTTGTCCTCGTACATATCGCCGCGCGCTTCGCCTTCACGCACGGTTTTGCCGACAGCTTCGGTGTAGCCGTCCCGAATCAAATCAAACGCCGCATACAATGTTTCACCGGCCTCGACGGCCATCTGCTTTTCGACATCTTTAGAACGCTGGATGGCAACCGGCGGCGTCACAAGCAGACGCTCGTCGAGAAGCTCATCCTTCTCTTTTTCCTTGCTGTCACGCACGGTCAAGCAAGCAAGCTTTTCAAGCTGTTTGGTAAAGGGCATGAGCATGGCAAGCGCGATGAGCTTGAACACGGTATGGATCACGGCAATGCTGAGCGCCGTTGCCGGCCGCGTCAGAATTTCGGATGGCAAAAAGGCTTTCACGGCATAAAACACAAGCAGTAAAACGCTTGCCGCAATCACATTGAAATACAAATGGATAAAGGCGGCGCGTTTAGCGTTTTTGTTTGCGCCGACCGAAGAAATGAGCGCACTGACGCACGTACCGATGTTCTGTCCCATGATGATCGGAATGGCCGTGCCGTTGGCAATGGTTCCGGTAAAGGTAAGTGCCTGCAGAATACCGACCGATGCGGAGGAAGACTGCACGATTGCCGTGATGACCGTTCCGGCAAGCACGCCCAAAATCGGCTGTTCAAACACGGTAAGCACGCGGATAAAGGCCGGATTGTCCTTCAAAGGTGCGACCGAATCGGACATCATTTCCATACCGAACATCAATACGGAAAAGCCGAGCAAAATCAAGCCGACATCCTTCTTTTTGCGATCCTTGACGAACATATAAAGAATCACGCCGATCAAAGCAAGCACCGGTGTAAAATTATCCGGCTTAAGCATACTTAAAAAGACGTTATCGCTTTGCAAGCTGGTGAGCGACAGCAGCCACGAGGTGACCGAGGTGCCGAGGTTTGCGCCCATAATGACGCCGACAGCCTGTCCGAGCGTCATCACGCCGGAGTTGACAAAGCCGACGACCATCACGGTGGTGGCCGAGGACGATTGAATGACGGCGGTGATGCCGAGGCCCAAAAGGAAGCCCTTGAATTTATTGGACGTCAAGCGCGCAAGCAATGTTTTCAAGCGGCTTCCGGCCTTTTTTTCAAGTGCTTCGCCCATAACGTTCATACCGAACAAAAACAAGGCAAGTCCGCCGATCAACATCAGCACATTGGTTAATTCCACAAGCTCTCCTCACTTTTCCTTTTACAGCTGTCTTAAATGCATACTCTCACACAATATTCATTATAAGAGAAGACTATTCGTTTTAATATCGTATTTGGGTTAAAGCTTTATTAAATTTATGTAAAATCACCGGTTTTTATTCAAGAAAAAAAACATAGCACAACCAAAATCAAAGAGTTCAGCCAAATCGAAACTGCGGCCGAAACCGCGTTCGAAACCGTCACACAAGCATAAAAAGAGCCGCTCACGGCGGCAAAAACGGCATTGACATATTGGAACTTTTGTTTTATAGCCGGAAGTAATTCCGGCA
>OIWM01002958.1_pt1 | contig 13030 bp, 11 predicted proteins | sample 1587451 | NCBI WGS metagenome assembly OIWM01 (sample SAMEA3888907, study PRJEB22519) | human gut metagenome | biome: human gut; feature: human-associated habitat; material: faeces | place: Denmark | collected 2011
CCGCCGATCCACATAGCCAGCTTCATCATGTATGTAATTGGAATAAACGCGCCGGCCGCCATGATGACCGGCACCGCATAGCCCGGCATTTGCCACGGCTCGGGCGTGACGTGCGAATCCACCGGCGCGCCCTCTTGAATGCCGCGGCAGAACGCGAGCATATTTTTTTCCGAACCGAGCGAAACCGTCTGAATGATGCAGTGGCGAACTTCATCAGAGGCCGGGCAGACCGCAAAGCCTTCGTTTTCGAAAACCGCCGCCGCAAGAGCCGCCGTTTTCAAGCTCTGCGCGACCGTGTGCGGCGCATAGAAAAGCCCTTTATACATACTTTTGGTCTGTCCGAGCGTTGCACCGCCCTCCGCGCCGATGCCGGGGCAGGTGAGCCGATACGCGCAAAGCTCGACGGCCTTTGCGGAACCGGCAAGATAGCCGCCGGTCTCGGCCATGCCGCCGCCCGGATTTTTGATGAGCGAACCCATGCAGAGGTCGGCGCCGTAATAGGTCGGTTCATGCGCATCGCAGAATTCTCCATAGCAGTTGTCGACGATGACAAAAACCTCCGGGTTGATCGCCTTTGCGGCTTTAACAGCTTGGCCGATCTCTTCGGCCGACAGCGTTTTGCGGATCGCATAGCCTTTGGAGCGTTGAATGAAAACGACTTTGACCGACGGTTCGCTCTTCAAATAGCCGCACATCTTATCGATGTCGATCTCTCCGTCCGCCGTCATTTCCTGTGCCGTATACTTCACACCGAAATCGGCAAGCGAGCCGTTTCCGGCCTCACCGCGAATGCCGATGACCTCTTCGAGTGTGTCATACGGCTTGCCGGTGACCGAGAAAAGCGTGTCGCCCGGGCGCAAAAGCCCGAAAAGGCCGATGGCAAGCGTTTGGGTGCCGCTTACGATGTTGTGGCGCACAAGCGCAGCTTCACATTCGAAAACATCGGCATAAATGCCCTCTAATTCTTCGCGGCCGCGGTCGTTGTATCCATAACCGGAGGACGGCATAAAATAGCTTTCGGACACATGGTGCTTGCGAAAAGCCGCCATGACCTTTTTTTGATTTTCAAAGGCGATGCGGTCGATGCGGTCGAATACGCCCTTCTCACGGAGTTTGCATTCCGCCTGCTCAATTTTGGCTTCGACGGCGGTACGGTTTGTTTGTTCCATGGGTGTTTTTATCTCCTATTTGCGTAATTTTCCTAAAATAACGGCGGCTTTTAAGAGCGCACATTGGGTCTTGGAATCCTTGATTTCGCCCGAAAGCACCATATCAAGCGCCTTGTCGAACGGGATTTTTTCCACATTCAAGAATTCATCCTCATCCGGATTGGTATCGCCGAACGTAAGACCGGTGGCAAGAAACATATAAATGACCTCGCCGCAATAGCCGGGCGACGGATACAGCTCGCCGAGATTGGTGTATTTTGCGGCTTTCGCGCCGGTTTCCTCTGCAAGCTCGCGCTTGCCGCATTCGAGCGGACTTTCTTCGCCGTGGTCGCGCTTTCCGGCCGGAATTTCGAGAATGACCTCTTTGTACGGATAGCGGAACTGACGGACGAAGATGACTTCCTCCTTGTCGGTTAACGGCAGCACGCACACGCCGCCGGAATGCTCCACCACCTCGCGCACGCTTTTGTGGCCGTTCGGCAGCTCCACTTCGTCGCGGCGCACCTTGATGATGCGGCCTTGATAGATGTATTCTTCACTAAGTGTCTTTTCGGTAAGCTCCATGTGTTTCACCTTTCTTCTGTCTGTTCTTCCGTTTTCGGCTTGTAGTCAAAAGCGGGTACATATTCTTCTTTGGCACTGGTTCTTTCCTGCAGAAAGCCGCAGGTAAAGCCAAGCGTTTCGGCATGATGCACCACGCGCTCATATTCGAGCGTCGTGACGTGCCGGTTGATTTCGGGATAGGCCGCACAGGCTTTCGTCGGAAAATATTGGCTCATAAGGCTTAACGCAAAGCGGCTCACATCGTAGTGCGAAGCAAGATAATCGAGAAGCTTCATGCTGTCGCGCGAAAGTCCCGGCAGAACCAAATGCCGCGTCAGAACGCCGCGCGTCATATGGCCGCTTTCGTCGAAGCGCGCGTAGCCGACAAGCTTGTACATTTCTTCGAGTGCCGCCGAGGCCATGTCAAAATAATCGGCCGCCGCGGAATATTTCGCCGCCGCTTCTTTGGAATAATATTTGAAATCGGGCAAAAAGATATCGACATATCCGTCAAGCGTCCGCAGTGTTTCCGGCTTTTCGTAGCCGCCGCAGTTGTAGACAACCGGAATCGAAAGGTGCGGCTTTGCTATGTCAAGCGACTGCCGTATTTTGTCGGTAAACTGCGTCGGCGTGACGAGATTGATGTTGACCGCGCCCATTTCCTGCAAGCGCAGAAATTCGTCCGCTAAGGTCTGTACCGAAACGCCGTATCCCTTTTTGCCGCGTGAAATCGCATGGTTCTGGCAGAACACACAGCCGAGCACACAGCCCGAAAAAAAGACCGTTCCGCTGCCGGCCCCATAGGAAAGACACGGTTCTTCCCAGTTGTGCAAGCCTACACGCGCAAGCTTGATTTGGTTCGAAACGCCGCACCGGCCGGCTTTGACACTTCGGTCAATGCCGCATTCGCGCGGACACAGCCTGCAAACAGTTGCCATGCAATCGCTCCTTTATCATAAATAAATATTATAGCCTATATATGAAACGTACAACCTAACGGTTTGCTAATATTTTGTAAAAAGTGAAAGCGCAGAAGTTTTCACAAAAATTCGCGTGAAACGATTGACTTTTCTTCCGGCATATGGTATATTATATTGATAAAAAGTTTCTTTTCTTTCAGAATCGATTCGAATATAGATAAGGAGTATTTGCTATGAAGGTATTACTTTTACAAGACGTGAAGGGCAAAGGCAAAAAGGACACCATCGTTGACGTATCCGACGGATACGCACGCAATTTTCTGCTTCCGAAGGGCGTTGCCGTCGAAGCCGATGCCAAGATCATGAACGACTATAAAAATAAGCAGGCCGCCAAAAAGCACCATGAAGAAATGGAAAAGCAAGCCGCTAAGGAAACCGCCGAAAAGCTCGCCGGCCTTGTTGTAAAGATTCTTGCCACCGCCGGTGCGGACGGCCGTTTTTACGGCTCGGTCACCACAAAGGACATTGCCGAGGAGCTTGAAAAGCAACATGGCATCACGGTCGATAAGAGAAAAATCGTGCTTGACGACGCCATCAAGGCTTTCGGCTCGTACAGCCTCGATGTCAAGCTCTATCCGGAAATTTCAGGCAAGCTTAACGTCATTGTCACACAGAAAGACTAATCTTAACACGGCGCAGCTCTATGCGCTGACAGGGAAGGGAGCTTAAACCGTGAGCGAACTGGTTCTTTCCGAAGAAAACTTGCGGAAAATGCCTTTTTCCATGGAAGCGGAACAGTCGGTCTTAGGGACGATTATTCTCGATCCGGAAAAACTCAACGATATCGCGTCGATCCTTCGTGCCGACGATTTTTATCTCGAACAGCACGTACGCATTTACGAGGCCATGCGGAGCATCTTTGCGCGCTCTGACGCACATCTTGACGAAGTGACGCTTCTTGAACAGCTTGTGTCCGACGGCACGCTCGACGAAGCCGGCGGAAAAGCCTATATCACAACGCTTGCCGCTTCCGTGCCGGACATGAATAACCTCATGGACTACGTGCGCATTATTAAGGATAAGGCCGTTCTGCGCCGCTTAATCGAAGCGTCGGGCGAAATAAGCGATATGGCGTATTCCGCCGAAGGCGAAACCAAGGATATTCTCGACCGCTCCGAACAGCTGATTTTTGATATTGCCGAAAAAAACGAGACCAAAGGCCTCTCCCATATCCGCGATGTCATCATCGACCTCTACCACCATTTGGAGGATCTGAAAAAAAGCGGTACGGACGCACTCGGTACGCCGACCTATTTTACCGATATCGATAAATACCTTGTCGGCATGGGAAAAGGCGATTTCGTCATCGTCGGCGCCCGTCCGGGTGTCGGTAAAACCAGCTTTGCCTTAAATATTGCCGCTAACGTCGCTCAAAAAGCACCGCATAAATCCGTGGTCGTGTTTTCGCTCGAAATGTCGTGCGAACAGCTCGTTTCGCGCATCTTGGCCTCGGAAGCCCGCATCGACAGCTACCATATGCGTTCGGGCGAACTGACCGAGGAGGAATGGGAAAAGCTTGCCCGTTCGGCCGGTCTTCTTGCCGAAACCAACATTTTGATCGACGATACGCCGGGCATTTCGGTCACCGGCATGAAAGCCAAGCTCCGCCGCGTGAAAAATTTGGGTCTTATCATTATTGACTACTTGCAGCTTATGCAGTCGGATAAGCACACCGAAAACCGCGTCCAAGAGGTGTCGGACATTTCGCGAAACCTAAAGCTTCTTGCCAAGGAATTCGAAGTGCCGGTCATCACCTGCGCCCAGCTTTCCCGTGCTTCCGAAAAGGAGCATAAAAAGCCGATGCTTTCCGACCTGCGTGATTCCGGCGGTATCGAGCAGGACGCCGATACCATTATGTTCCTCTCGCGCGATTACTATAAGGATGATCCCGAAAAGGAAAATATCGCCGACTGTATCATTGCCAAGAACCGACACGGCTCGACCGGAACGGTGACGCTCGGCTGGCTCGGTCAGTATACCAAGTTTATGACCATGGATACAAGCCATGCAAATTGAGCTTTTTTTGCGGCGTAAAATTGCCGAAGCCAACGCGGCCGACGCGCTTTTCAAGCCGGATGACCGCGTTTTGGTGGCTCTTTCGGGCGGCGCGGACAGCGTGGCATTGCTGTTGGCGCTAAAAAAATTCTATCCGTCGCTTTCGCTGACGGCGTGCCATGTGAACCACAGGCTCCGCGGCGAAGAAGCCGAACGCGACGCGGCCTTTGCCGAAGCGTTGTGCCGGAAAAACGGCATTCCGTTCGAGCTATGCGCGGCGGATGTTGCGGCACTTGCCAAAGAGCAGAAAATTTCCACCGAGCTTGCCGCACGCAATGTCCGGTATGCGTTTTTTGAGGAGATCTGCCGCCAACGAGATATTCCGCTTGTTGCGTGTGCGCATACGGCAAGCGACAATGCCGAAACGGTGCTTTTTAACCTCACGCGCGGCGCGGCGCTTTCCGGCCTTGCCGGCATTCCGCCCAAGCGGCAGCTTGCCGACGGCATTACGCTCATCCGACCGCTTTTACGCGTGCAGAGAGAGCATATCGAAGCGTTTCTTGCGGCTCTTAACCAAAGCTACGTCACCGATTCCACCAATCTCGCCGACGATTATACGCGCAACTTTTTCCGCCACAAGGTGCTGCCGCTGTTAAAGCAGGTAAATCCGTCGCTTGAAAGCGGCCTTTGTGCCACAAGCCGCGTTTTGCGCGAAACACAAATATTTCTTGAAAAAACGGCAAACAATAGCTTGACGGATCGTGTCGCGGAGCTTGCTTTGCAGGACGAAGTGCTTTTGCGGCAAAGCATTTTGCTGTTGTACCGAAAAAGCGGTGCGAACGGAACGCCGGAATATGTGCATATTGACGCCATTGCAGCCTTAGTGCGCGAAGCGGCAGAGCATGGCAGCAAGCGTGCGGAGGTCTGTCTTCCGGGCGGTGTGAGTGCCTGCATTTGCAACGGCATTCTCTCGTTTGAGCCGACCGTGCGGAAACAAAAAAGCATTCGGAAACCGTATCTGTATCCGCTTGCCGACGGCTTTTTCCGAATTCCGGATACGCCTTTTGCCGTGCAGCTGACCGATGACACCGATTTTTTGAAAAACCATGCCGTTATTCCCGAAGGCTATACGCTGTATGACAGTGCGATCCTTGCCAAAGACCGGTGCGGCGCATTCTGCGTCCGTTCACGTGGGGACGGCGATACCGTTCGCTGCGGCGGCATGACGCGGAAGTTAAAAGAACTGCTGAATCAGAAAAAAATACCGACGGAATTACGCGGCCTTTTGCCGCTCGTGTGTGCGGCGGATACAAGGGACCTGTTATTTGTGCCGCGTGTTGCCGTGTGCGACGCACACGCGCACATTTTGGGTTCTTCGCGGAAGCTCTGTCGGGTCAGCATCTATATCCAAACCGGCGTTTGAACATAGCAAACGGCCGCATCAGCTTTGTATTTACCATTTTGAACAGGAGACTCATTTGATGATGAAAAATAACGGAAAAACCATTCTGTTTTATGTCGTCTTGATTATCGTTATCCTTTTTGCTTCGTATTTCTTGCTCGGCACCAAAGAGGAAAAGCCGCCGGAATACAGCGAAATCGTCACGATGTTCGAAAACGGCGAGGTGGAAGCCTATAACGTTACCGCCGGAAACGTTTTGGACATCAAAACGCGCGATAAGACAAATTCGAGCGGCGTTACCGTCAAGGGCAAGGAATTTTCGGTCAAACTGCGCAGCCTTGAGCTTTTCGAGCGCGATATCAAGCCGATTGTCTATGCACTCAATCACGATGACGACCCGAATAACGATATCACAAGCTACAATTATGAGCCGCCGAAGGAAACCTCTTTGTGGCTCAGCTTCTTACCGTATATCCTTATGATCGTGTTCTTTGTCGTTTTGTGGTTTTTCGCCATGAATTCGGCTATGGGCGGCAAGGGCGGCAAAATCAATTCCTTCGGAAAATCCCGCGCACGCGTCAACCTCGGCGGCAAAAACAAAGTGATGTTTACCGATGTGGCCGGTGCGGATGAGGAAAAAGAAGAATTGAAAGAAGTCGTGGACTTCTTGAAGAATCCGAAAAAGTTTACCGAGCTTGGTGCAAAAATTCCGCGCGGCGTGCTGCTTGTCGGCCCTCCCGGCACGGGTAAAACGCTGCTTGCCAAGGCAGTCGCCGGAGAAGCGAATGTGCCGTTCTTCTCGATTTCCGGTTCGGATTTCGTGGAAATGTATGTCGGTGTGGGTGCGTCGCGTGTACGTGACCTTTTCGACACGGCCAAAAAAACCGCGCCTGCCATCGTCTTTATCGATGAAATCGACGCAGTCGGCCGCCATCGCGGCGCAGGCTTGGGCGGTGGACATGACGAGCGCGAGCAGACGCTCAACCAACTTCTTGTCGAAATGGACGGTTTTGCCGAGAACGACGGCATTATCGTGATTGCAGCCACCAACCGCCCGGATATCCTCGATCCGGCACTTCTCCGTCCGGGACGCTTTGACCGTCAGGTCACCGTCAACTATCCCGATATCCGCGGCAGAGAAGAAATCTTAAAGGTTCATGCCCGCAACAAACCGCTCGAAAAGGATGTCGATCTGTCGGTCATCGCCAAAACCACCGCCGGCTTTACCGGTGCGGATCTTGCCAACCTCTTGAACGAAGCCGCCCTTCTTGCGGCACGCAAATCCAAGCACCTTATCGGCATGAAAGAGTTAGAAGAAGCCATGGTCAAGGTCATTGTCGGACCGCATAAAAAATCCAAGGTCATTTCGGATAAGAGCAAAAAACTCACGGCTTATCATGAAGCCGGTCATGCCGTGGCGTCCTTCTTCCTTCCGGGTCATGACGAGGTTCATCAGATTTCCATCATTCCGGCCGGCCGTGCCGGCGGCTATACGCTGTATCTGCCCAAAGAAGACCGCGACTATATGTCCAAGGGCGATATGGAAAACGAGCTTGTGTCCCTGCTCGGCGGCCGCGTTGCCGAAAAGCTGACGCTTGACGATATCTCGACCGGTGCCTCCAACGACATCCAGCGCGCCACCGATATCGCGCGCAGCATGGTCACCAAATACGGTATGAGCGAAGCCTTAGGCCCGATCGTTTACGGTGAAAACCAAGAGGAAGTCTTCTTGGGCATGAGCATGACGCATTCGCGCAACTACTCCGAAACGGTTGCTGCGGAAATTGACGCAGAAGTTCGTGCCGTCATCGAGCGTGCATACCGCCGCACGGAGAAGATTTTAAGCGAAAACATGGAAAAACTCACGTTTATTGCCGAATACCTCATTACGCATGAATTGATGGACGAAGATCAGTTCCGCGCCGTGATGAACGGCAATCCGACCGTCGAGGAACTTGAAGAAATCGCCAAACAGAAAAACGATAACAGCGATAAGCAGAACGCCGACGCACACATCGTGAAAGCCAAAAAATCCGAAAAAGCCGCTGCTATGCCGGAATCGGAGGACGGCGACAACGCCGCACGCGACAATATCCGCCGCCGCATTGCCGAAGAAAGCCAAGAGATGGCATCGGATACGGATGACACGGCCGACAGCGATACGCCGGACAATTCCGATAAATAAGACAATATGAATCACGTACAGAATACAGGGACGCCGCAAGCGGCGTCCCTTCTCCAAAAAAACAAGCTTCCGCCGAAAGTGGCGGCTATCCATGACGTTTCCTGCATCGGCCGGTGCGCGGCGACCGTGATTTTGCCGGTGCTTTCCGTCTGCGGCAACCAGGTGTGTCCGCTGCCGACGGCACTGTTGTCCACACATACGGGCGGCTATACAGGCTTTACCTTTCTTGACCTGACAAGCGAAATGCCGAAAATCGCCGCGCATTGGGAAACGCTTGACACCGTGTTTGACGCGGTATATTCCGGCTTTTTGGGCAGTGCCGATCAAATCGAAATCGTCCGCACCTTTGCTAAAAAAGCCAAAGAGCGCAATCCCGCCTGCCTGTTCCTTGCCGATCCGGTCATGGGCGACGACGGAACGACCTATGCCACCTATACGCCCGAAATGTGCCGCCGGACGCGTCAGCTGATTGCGGATGCCGATATCATCACGCCGAACCTGACCGAAGCGTGTATCCTTTTGGATATGCCGTATGATAGGCAAAAAACAGAAGCCGAGCTTTGTGCGATGGCAAAAAAGCTGTCAAAGCTGTGTAAAGGGCTTGTGTTCATCACAGGCGTCCACCGGGATGCAGACGATACGGTCGGCGTGGTGTATTACGACAAGAAAACCGACCGGTTCGGCACGTATTTCACGCCGCGCGATCCGAAAAATTATCCCGGAACCGGCGATGTGTTCGCGTCGGTCATTCTTGCCGGTGCGCTTGCCGGTCTTTCGCCGGAGGTGACAGCCGCCAAAGCGTGCGATTTTATCTGTGAAGCTTCACACGCGACGACCATGCTCGGCACGCCGGTGCGTGAGGGCTTGGCGATCGAACCGCTTCTCGGAAGGCTGATAAGCGGATAATTCACGAAAACGGTCTGCGGCGCGCTCCGACAGACCGTTTTTAACAGTCTTCGGCTTTATCGAAAAAGCCTTTCGGATAGGAGCACAGCGGGCACCGTTCGGGCGGCTCGTTGCCTTTGGTGCGGTAGCCGCAGTTGGAGCAGATCCACACGGTGTCGGCGTTTCCGGTATATAGCTTTCCGTCGCGCAAAGCGTCGGCCATTTTGGCAAATGCCGCGGCATGACTTGCTTCCACCGAACCGGTCATGGCGAATTTCTGCGAAATTTCGTCAAAGCCTTCCTCTTTGGCCACACGTGCCGCGTCCGGATAAAAGGTTTTGCTTTCAAAGCGTTCGCCCGAAAGCGCGTTTTCTAAGTTTTCTTCGCACGAGCCGAGTACGTCCAAATAGCCGTACCACAGCTCGGCGTGTTCTTTTTCGTTGCCGGCAGTCTTGGTAAATAAGTGCCGAATGGGTTCATAGCCCTCTTCACCGGCAAGTCCGGCGAATAACATATATTTTGTAAACGCTTGCGCTTCACCGCGAGCCGCCTGTTTTAACAGCTCTTCGGTTTTGGTTCCGGCAAGCGCGTTTTGAACGGTTTTGGATGTATCCATGGAAATTTTCCTTTCGTCGAGAAGATCCTTAAAAGGCGTAACGCCTTTCGTTTTCAGAATATGCCGCGCCTTTCTCATGCGTGAAACAGCCTTTTTGCGCTCTTGCGGCTCTGCCGGAAAAAAGACTTGCAAAAACAGGCAGTTTGTGGTATTATAATATGAAACCTTTTGAAAAAGGAGCTAAAAATTTTGTCGGCCGAAAAAGAATATCAAACCGAGCTTTTGTGCGACCAAGACTATTTCACCAAAGCCGCCGAAGCCGCGCTGTTTGCCTATGGCAGTCCCATCAGCTTTGAAAAGTTAGCCGAAGCCATCGGCGCACGGGTGGAGGACGTTCCGAAAATTTTGAATGCCATGATGCCGCGCTATAAGGATTCCGCCATCGAAGTGCTGATTTTGGGACGTGCGGCACAGCTTGTCACCAAAAACGAATATGCCGAAATCGTGCGCAACACCTTGGAAATCCGCCGCAGCCAGCCGCTGTCGCGCGCCGCGCTTGAGGTGCTTTCCATCATTGCCTATAACCAACCGGCCACACGTGCGCTTGTGGATAAAGTCAGAGGCATCGAATCGCCGTCGGTCATTCTTTCGCTCTGTGATAAGGGACTTATCGAGGAAAAGGGGCGACTGGACGCGCCGGGCAGACCTATGCTGTACGGCACGACACCGGCGTTTTTACGCACCTTCGGTCTCGAATCCATCGAAGACCTCGAACAGATTCCGGAGCTTGCCTCGTTCACCGAACAGATCAACGAGCATAAAAACGAGCTTCTCTTAGCCGAAAAACGCGAATCGCAAAAGACCATTCCCGGTCAGCTTGCTTTGGAGGAAGCACCGGACACATCCGCCTCGGAAGCTGTCGTTACCGAAGCGGATGAGCATTCCGACAGCGAAGAAGATCCGGCACCGCCGGAAAATACGGGAATTCCCGAAACAGCCGAAAATACGGAGGAAACCCATGCATCCGAATGAACTTTTACACAGCGGCGAAATCTATGACCCGTCCGAATCCGCTATCATGACCGAGCAGACAGCGTGCCTTGAAAAGCAGTATGATTTTAATGCCACACGCCCGTCCGAAGGTGCGCGCCGCACGCAGCTTTTGAAAGAAATGTTTGCCGAGATCGGCGAAAACTGTTATATCGAGCCGCCGCTTCACGCCAATTGGGGAGGCAAACACGTGCATTTCGGCAAAAACGTGTATGCCAATTTTAACTTAACGCTTGTGGACGATACGCATATTTATGTCGGCGATGGCACCATGCTTGCGCCGAATGTGGTACTTGCCACGGCGGCTCATCCCATTTTGCCGGAGCTTCGTAAAAAGCAATATCAGTTCAATCTGCCGGTGCATATCGGCAAAAACTGTTGGCTCGGCGCAGGCGTGATCGTGCTTCCGGGCGTGCATATCGGCGATGACACCGTTATTGGTGCCGGAAGCGTCGTGACAAAGGATATTCCGTCCGGCGTTGTGGCGGTCGGAAATCCCTGTCGGGTGTTACGCAAGATTTCGGCACATGACCGTGCGTTTTACTATAAGGATCGCGCCGTGCCGAAAGAATTGCTCGATTCGCAGGAAAAAGGAGAGTAAACGTGGCTTTTGCAGTGGAAAAGGGAACGCTGTATGTGGTTCCAACGCCGATCGGCAACCTGTCCGATATGACCGAGCGCGCGCTTGCCGTGTTAAAGGACGTCGATTTTGTGGCTGCCGAGGATACGCGCGTTTCGGGAAAGCTGTTGAATTTGTTCGACATTCACGCCGATTTCGTCAGCTATCATGAGCATAACAAAGCTTCGCAGGGCGAAAAAATCGTTGAACGCTTGAAAAATGGCCAAAGCGGCGCGATTGTGACGGACGCCGGAACACCGGCTATCTCCGATCCGGGCGAAGATCTGGTGGCAAAATGCCGCGAAAACGGCGTGAACGTTGTGCCGCTTCCGGGTGCGTGCGCCTTTGTGACGGCACTTTCCGCTTCGGGCTTTTCTTCACGCCGCTTTTGCTTCGAGGGCTTTCTGCCGACCGATAAAAACGAGCGTGCCGAGGTGCTTGACAGCTATAAAAACGAAAAAAAGACCGTTATCTTTTATGAAGCACCGCACCGTGTTGCCGAAACCGCGAAAATTCTGTTAGACGCTCTCGGCAATCGCCGTGTCTGCGCGGCACGGGAGCTTACCAAGTTAAACGAAGAGTTTTTCATCGGTTCGCTTTCGGAGTTGTGCGAGAGCTTTGAAAGCAAAGAGCCGCGCGGCGAATATGTGTTAATCGTGGAGGGCGCGGCAGAAACCGAAGAAGCTTTCTTTGCCGAAATGACGGTTGAACAGCACGTGGCGTTTTACGAAAGCCAAGGCCTTTCGCGCATGGATGCGATCAAGGCTTGCGCCAAAGACCGCGGCGTTCCGAAAAACACCGTTTATAAGCAGTTGATTCCCTCATGAGCGGCTTTGTGTATCCCGATGGCAAGCGGTATTATACGTTTGACAGCTTTTTGAAACAGAAATTCGGCTGTAAAATCGCCAAGCTATCCTTAAACGGCGGCTTTACCTGCCCGAACCGCGACGGCACCAAGGGCGTCGGCGGCTGTATCTACTGCTCAACTAAACTCAGCGGCGATTTTGCCGGCGACCCGAAAACGAGCATTGCCGAGCAGCTTGCATACGGAAAAGCACTTGTGGCTGACAAATGGAAGCACGTCAAATATATGGCGTACTTTCAAGCCGGAACAGGTACGTATGCGCCGACAGAGCGTCTGCGTGTCCTATATGAAGCTGCGCTTGCCGGAGAGGATGTTGTTTCCCTCAGCATTGCCACACGTCCTGATGCGATTGCGCCCGATGTGTACGACCTTTTGTCCGAGATAGCCGAACGCACCTTTTTGACAGTCGAACTCGGTCTTCAGAGCGTTTCCGACCAAACCGGCCATCGCATCAACCGAAAGACGGATTATGCGGAATTTTTAACCTGCTTCTCCGAACTCAAAAAACGCGGCATTGCCGTGTGTGTTCACCTTATCAACGGACTTCCGGGCGAAACGCGCGAGGATATGCTTGCAAGCGTCAAAACGGTTTCCGCGCTCGACCCGTGGGCTATCAAACTGCATATGCTTCATGTGCTTCGCGGAACGGTGTGCGAAACCATGTACAAAAATGGAGAGTTTCGGACGTTTGAAAAGGATGACTACGTGAATCTTGTCTGCGATGAACTCGAACATATCGCGCCGCATATCGTCTTACAGCGTTTGACCGGTGATGGGGCAA
>OIWM01002961.1_pt1 | contig 13023 bp, 10 predicted proteins | sample 1587451 | NCBI WGS metagenome assembly OIWM01 (sample SAMEA3888907, study PRJEB22519) | human gut metagenome | biome: human gut; feature: human-associated habitat; material: faeces | place: Denmark | collected 2011
CAGTTCAAACCGTAAAGCGTCGAATTGCACGCTGTACGGTTTGAACTGCTCTGCTTTCTGAAATTTTATATAAAATGAACAAATTCGACATGAAACGACAGGATACGGTATCACAGGGGCGAATAAAACGCCCCGGCCCTGTCGCCTTGACAAAGCAGGAGCGTATGCTATTATATAAATATAAAGGGACGCTGCTACCGCAGTCAGACCCATTTTAAGTCAAATTTTTTTAGTCATTGACCGTTTGGGTACCAGCCAAGCGGTCAATGCGCTTTTATACAGAAAATGTACAGCAAAATCACTGCACATACTAAAAGCCGAAAAGCCTTTTTCCGAACATGCGCCACCTCTTCCTGCCGCAGCCTGCGGGAAAGGAAAAGAGGGTCTGACCGCCAAAAGTAACACCAGAAAAAGCAGTGATGCGCTTCACCTTTAGAGGCAGCATCACTGCTTTCTTTCGTTTTTACCCGAGGTGCCACCGCACGAGGTACGTCACGCTGTACTCGCCCTGATGGCCGGAGCGCGAGCGGGGGAAGGTCAGCTTCATCTGCGCGTCCGGGGACTGCGTCGCGGCGGACAGCACCGGCTCGGCGCGGAAGTCGCTTCCGGTGGTGAGGAAAATCTCCAGACGGATGCAGGTTCGGCTCTCATCCGCGTCTACGACGATGCGGTCGACGAGCGCCTTGGACATCTCGCGCGAAAAGCCGCAGTTTGTCTGCCACCGCTCCTCGATGGTGCGGCGCAGGCTTTCCACGCGCCGAATGCGCTGCTCGAGTGTTTTGTCTGCATTCTGCAATTCCTTTCGCTGCTGCTCGAGCGCGGCAAGCTGCTCGTTGCAGGTCTCATTGCGCTGCCTGAACTCCTCGTTCGAGAGTGCCCCGGCAAGCGCGAGGTCGAGCAGCTTGTCCTTGCGGCGGGTGACGGTCTCGAGCTCCTGCTCGACCTTCGCGAGAGCAGGGGCATTGTCCTGCTGCGCGGCAAAGGCGCGCAGATTGTCGATGTACTCCTGCATGGCAGTCGAGCGCTCGTCCGTCACCTGCTCGAACACGCGCGCAAGAATGCGGTCGAGCTCATGGCTGTAGACCGTGGGGGAGTCGCAGCCGCCCTGTTTTCCCTTTTCGCGGTACAGCTTGCAGTTCCAGCATTCCACTTCGCCGCGGCTTTTGCTTTTATACACATGCCTGTGGAAAGCGGTGCCGTGCTTCGCGCAGATGAGCTTGCCGCTGTAGGCATAGCGGTTCTGCGATGCTTGCGCGTGCTGCTTCATGGTCTGTCCGCGTGCGGCGAGCAGACGGTTCGCCTCGTCCCACATGGCCTCCGGCACGATGGCAGGCACGCGGTCATCCTCGTGGACGAGCCACTTGTCCTCGCTCAGACGGTAGCTGCGCTTGTCGCGGTAGTCTCGGGAGGCATAGCGCCGGCCGGCGTAGCAGCCCTTGTATTTCGGGTTGCGGATCATGCCGTACAGCGTGGAGTAGGTGAGCGGCCTGCCCTGCCGTCCGCGAATGCCGCGCCGCTCAAGGTCGTTCGCGATGGCGCGCAGACCGAGGTCGCCTGCGGTGTAGCGCTCGAACACCTCGCGGACTATGGCGGCCTCGTGCTCGACGATCTCAAGCCGTCCGTCGACCTTGTTATAGCCGAACAGATTGTTCTGACCGAGCAGGACGCTGTTTTCCTGCGCACGCTTGAAGCCGAAACGGGTGCGTTCGGACAGCTTGCGCACCTCGTCCTGCGCGATGGAGGACATGATGGTGAGGCGTAGCTCGGCATCCTTGTCAAAGGTATTGATATTGTCGTTCTGGAAATACACGCCGACGCCGAACCGCAGCAGCTCGCGCGTGTAGCTGAGGCTGTCAAGGGTGTTTCGGGCGAAACGGCTGATCTCTTTGGTGATGATAAGGTCAAAGCGGCCGCGCTTCGCGTCCTCGATCATGCGGAGGAACTGCTCACGCCCCTCGACCGAAGTGCCGCTGATGCCCTCGTCGACATAGCCGCCGGCAAACGTCCAGTGGGGATTGGCGGCAATGTAATCCTCAAAATAGCGTTTCTGATTGCCGAGACTGTTGATCTGCTCGTCTTTGTCGGTCGAAACACGGGCGTAGTAGGCCACAGCAAGCTCGGTGTCGAAGATGCTGCGGCCCTGCGCCTGCATTTCGTCCAGTCTGCGGACGTCCATGGAGCCGCCTCCCTCAGTTCAGAGCGGTGCCTCGGGGGTGTGCGCTGTCGCGGCCGTGGAGCCTTGTCAGCTTGTCCGTCTGCAAATGGCGGACGAAATCGTGCTCGTCACGGGTGATGCAGCCGCTGCGGAGCATCTCGTCGTTGAGCGCTAAAATCTGGTATACCTGCGCGCGTTCCAATTCGTTATTCATGAAAAATCCTCCTTTGTCATACGGGTGAATACCATATATATACAGATATAGTATATCAACGAGATGCGCGGTTGATACGCTCAACCGAAGTACTTCGCGATGCCCTTCCATGCCTTTTTCGGCTCGGCGATGACCTTTTTGAGCGCGTCAAGGCGCTTTTCGCCGCGATAGTCGGTTGTGTCATTGTTGTTCTGACGAATGATACGGCTGGCGTCGGCGAAGTCTGTCGGGGTATAAAGCAGAACGGCGCGCGCCTTTTTGCCGTCGCGGCCCGCTCGACCGATTTCCTGCGCGTAGGCATCGATGCCGAGCGGCAGACCGGCGTGCACGACGAGCCGGACGTCCGGCCGGTCGATGCCGAGACCGAATGCGTTCGTCGCAACGACGATCGGACGCTTTTTCGTGAGGAAATACCGGTGCACACGCTTTTTTCTGCCCTTCGGGAGCTCGCTGTAGTACGCTTTCGCCGAGTACTTCTCCCCGCGCAGGTATTTCGTCGTGCGCTTGACATCGTTGACCGTCGGGCAGTAGACGATGGTCGCGCCGTTCTTGGGCTGGTGCTGCCGGAGCACAGCGTCAAGCATTTTGAGCCGCTGCGTGCGCTTGCGGCGCTTCACATTGTCTTTGCCGCGAACATCGAATTTCTTGACGGAAATCCTGATATTCGGACGCTTTACAGAGAAGAGAAAGCGTTTTGGTTCATCCATATGCAGGCTTCGTGCGATATAGCTGAAGTCTGAAGCGGTCGCCGTTGCCGTGAACGCAAGGATTTGCGGCGGTATGCGAAGCGACTTGATGAACGCGCCGATCTCGGCGTAAGCCGGGCGAAAACCGCGGTCGACCTGCGGCAGGATGTGCACCTCGTCCACGACAACGCGGCGCACCCGTGCGGTGCTGAGCGCGGTGCGGACGTCCTCGCGGCGAAGCTGCTCGGGGGCAAGGTACAGCAGGCCGCCGTTCTGCACGAAGTCGCGCAAAGTCGCTGCGTGGCGGTGCTTGCTGAGGCTCGAGTTGAGGAGGGCGGCGCGAACGCCCTTCTTCTTCAACGCGGAGACCTGGTCCTCCTGCAGGGCGAGCAGGGGAGAAAAAACGAGGGTCAGCTGTCCCGGCTCGTCGAGGAGAGCCGGGAGCTGGAAAAGGAGCGATTTGCCGCCGCCGGTGCAGAGGCGCACGAGAACGTCGCGGTTCTGGAGAATGCAGGAGAGAACCTTGCTCTGTTTCGTGCGAAGCTGGGTCACGCCGAGCTGACGCATGGCGGCGTATACATTATAATTATACATCATTATCTTCCTCCTGACCCGCCGGAATAGCCGGAATGACGGAATTCTTGAACATTTTCGCGGGTATCGCATAATAGCGCCGCGAGGTGCCATCAGTGTTAATTTTAATGTTCTCGCGCTCAAAGATTGAACGTTCTTTGAGTTCCTGCACGACATTCGGGGCGAGTTCGGAGCCGACACCGGCGCGCTGGAGCAGCCGTTCGAACTGCGCCGTGTTGTAGACGAGCATGGGAACGCCGTGGCTCGTATATGGGAACGCCACGGTTTTTTCGAGCTGCTCGAGAGTCTTCGGACGCGGCGAGATGGCATCCTTGTAACGTTCCGGGTCGAGCACAAAGGCAACGCAGTTATCGATAGTCAAGGTGCGCTGCACCTGTGCTTCGCGCTGCTCACGCATCATACGAGCTGTGAGCTGGTCAAAGGCTTCACGGCAGTCCTTACGGGTGAGGAGCGCCTTCCGGATGTAGAGCAGCACGAGAGAAATCCAGCGTTCGGGCGCTTTATAGCGGTAGGCGCTGGGGCGTGCGCTCAAGTCGGACAGCGCATCGTTCAGGTCCGACACAACCGTCGGAACATGCCGCAGCAGTTTCGCGGCGGCGAGGCGGAGCAAATCGGCTTCCGCATCGGTGAGCGTGTGCACGTTCTCCGGCACCTTCACGTTGTGCGCGAGGTGCGAAGGAAAATCTCGCGTTATCATCGTGACGGGGAACGCCGGAAGCGGACGGTCTGCCGCTTCGCCGATGTTGTGGCGGATGTGCGATACCTCAGTCAGCGCGTCCATGAGTGCCTTGCGCGCCGGGTCGCCGATCGGCTCGAGAACGATCATGCGGCCGGCTGCCGACAGCGGATAGACCGGCAGGGAAGCGTTCTCGAAGCGGAAGGTGAACACGCGCTCGAACGGTGCATCCGGCGAGCGAAGCAGATCTACCGCATGAAAATGTTCGTCGACGCCCTCGCGAACGGTCGCAGACTGCGCGTTCGGCAGCATAAAGTTAAGGAGGAACGCCGGAAGATACTCCATGTTAGGAGCGGTCCAGACCGCGGAGAGGAGTGCCGCCTCGAGGACCGGAAGCGCGAGCGGGTCATTTTTGAGCAGCGCAAGGAACCGCTGTTCATCGAAATCGCCCAACTCCTGCGCGATTTGCACGTTATCGTCGATGTTGTCGAAAAGCTCGTCTGAGACATCGAATACATCATCGGCATACGCCTTGCGACGCGACAGCTCGTCGCACATGATGTATACCAGCTCGACTTCGCGGTCGGTGAGGCCGAGGCCCGGGAGCGGCGGATGCTTTTCCCACGCCGTGCAGCGAACGGCAAAGCGGTAGCGCATGTCGGGATAGCGAATTGCGATCATCGCCCAGCGCTCGCAGCCGTCGGGCCCGCTGACGGTCATGGTGTCGGTCCGCTCGGCGAGGAACCCGACGGCGAGGTCGTCGAACAGCACAGAGCCATGTTTCGTGAGAAGAAAGCTGACGCTCGCGTTGGCGCGCCTGCGCAGATGCTTCGGCCAACTGCCGTCCGAGACCCATTTCGAGTCGAGGCGTACCACCGGCGCAGTAGCGGTTGCGGCGAGTTTGCGGGTGAGAATGTCGTTCATTTTTTTGTCTTCCTTTCGTAAAAAACGGGTTTTCAAAACGATTTTGTTTTGATGCACATATTGTACCAGACAAGAAAATGATGCGCACGGAACCCTGCTCACGGGGTGATATGAACAAAATGACGGTAAAAATGACACAAATCGAGGCGGAACCGCGTAAATCGCGTCTGTGTCCAAAAGTGCCGAGGGGGCTCGCTCACGGGTGGGACAAAAAAAGCCGCTTCGACTATATGCCGAAGCGGAGAGACTGTTTATTTGGATATTTCTGGTTTGTTTTCTTCTTTCGGAAATGCCTGTTTCCGAGCTAAAGAGATAGCCTGGTCAGTCCGTGCAAAGAAGAAATTCTCCGGATAAGCATCCGGGTTCTTCATGAAGGCGGTCCAGCAGACACCGCTGCTGTTTATCAGCCGATCGAGCAGAAACTTGAGTGGAGAATCATCAGGAAATTCATTTTCAGCAGAATAAAGAAGGCAAAGGCATGGCTGTGCATTATAGACATCCTCGCCGGGAAGTTCCAATTCACTTTCGTATTCTAACAGCTCCGATTTCATCAGCTGTTTGAGTGCAGATAACGGATAAAACCACTGAATGACACGCCTCAGAAGCGGAAAGCCTTTTCCTGCTGCGTTCAGCGCAAGCAGCTGCGGATCGCTGTCCTTCAAATTAGAATGCCGTGAGGGGAGTTCGTCTGTCTGAAAAAAATTCCGTGCCCAGCGCCAAAGCAGCAGATCTTCCTCGGTCGTATCTGTTTCGTCTGCAATGTAATGAGCGTCCTGCGGTTCAATTGCAGGAATAAGCGTTTGCAGCTGCTCGAGTATATGGGCCGTTACACAGGCTCCTATAAAATAGTGAGTGATGCAGCAAGCACTTTCCTCCGGATCAGCAAAGGCGGCTGGCCAGAGTTCTCTGTGTACACGGGTAAAGAACATTTTTGTGCAGGGCATTGTAATATAATCGTCCGGTTCAAACAGCAAATACTTGAGAGACGCTTTGTCCCATTCGTCTTCGCGCTCAAACCAGAATGGCTTGGCAGAGCCGAACGCTGCCTTGTTTTCGGAAGACTGGTGATCTTGAGAAATGGTGAGCAGCTGATAGACCAGCCTGTGCAGTGACTCTTTATATTGCGCAACAATCTGCTCATCATCGCAAAGTATCTGAACGGCCGCCTGATCTTCAGTTATTTTCCTTTCGCATTTTGCCGTAAGTGCATTCAAGTCCTTCAAGGGCGTTAAAGGTATCTGAGGAGAGACCGGCTTTAAAGATTTTGAATCGGAAAAGAGTGCACTGAGCAGGGCGTATACGTTTGTATAGTCCCGGCTTGATCTTGCAGCATTCAAGGTCTGGCACAAGGCGTCTATATAAGGCGTCAGGTCAGCGTTTTCATTCAGACTGTAAGACAGACGGCGTTCCAGCTCGGATGAATTGACAAGCTCACGAAACTGCTCGAGGAAAAGTCCTTGGGGGTTTTCTACATGTTTGGGATCAGCGAAAAGCGAGAAAAATAGATTGTCGACATCAATGGGAGGAATTTCGATAGTTTTCTTTTTGTCACTGTGCTTTTTCCATGGAGTGCTTTTTACCGTTATGTCTGCACAGTCATCGTGATGCTCCAGAGCAACCGTTAAGCGGTCGATGATAGAGCGACCGTAAATGTCTGTCTTTCGAGAAAAACTGTAATATTGTGAAGAAAACAGCTGGACCCATTCCGTCAGCAGATCGGTTATATTAGTAAGCGCTTTAACAGTCAATCTTGCGCATACCATGAATTCGATGCCGCAGGGCTCAGGAGCTCTGGCTTCACGTATGTTCTTTTGAACGAGTTCAGGGGAATAGTCGTAGTGCTGCTGAACGGCAGAGAGCAGCTCATTGAACGAAGAAATAGCATGCTTGTTTCGTGGGGTATGCATCTGATAGTAACCGAAGTGCTTTTCAACCGAATAAATAAAATACGGGTGATCACACATAAATGGCAGAAAACAAAGTGGCTGCAGAATATACTGATCATCCGGTTTCTGGAAATCACATGAGTGCATTGAGGTAATGACTTGCAAGAACTCAGTATCCAAGGTACAAGGAAGAAAAGAACCATCACTGGCGTAATAATAGCGCGATAAAGGTTCGCGTTTAAGGTTGGAGAGCTTGAGGTGACGGGTTGGGTTCTCCGGGTAGAGCCAGCGGAAATACGAGGCTGATTTTATGGCGGGAGCAGTGCTGTCCGAGGCCTGAAGAGTCGGACGGGCGTTGTATTCGTTCAGGCGATACTGCGTTTCGAAACGCTGCAATGCGATCATCAGCAGATCGGTAATCATGCAGTCGATCATAATGTCATACAGGCTGCGCTCCTGCTCATTAAAGCTGCTTGTGGTTGTGCGGAGAAAGGATAAAAAACCGCATGCATGACGGCGAAGATGCGGAAACATATCCAGCTTATCATAAATCCAGCCCGGCAGCGGTTTGCCTATTTCCCACGCGAAATAAGCGCGCAGGTCGGCTTCAACCTCGCTGATCTTCTTCCTTTCGAGGAACGACTCGGACGGTTCGAGAACCTCGGACTCTGTAAATTTCGCAGACGGCACGGAAATGCCTCCTTCCTGATGGAGATGCGTAATCTTAGTTTAGTATCATTATAATACTGCAGAACAATAATTGCCAGGTAGCTTCTATATATAATATACAATCCCTCCGGTTATAGAGATAAAAGATAATGGATATATAAGATAATATCAATCTTTAGATAGATGATAAATATACAGGATAGTATGTATTGATCATTTTATGTATGATATGGTTTATAATCATATATTACTGTAATGTTCTGTTCGTATAAAATAGTATCTGCTTATAACAATATGATAATTTATATTGTGGAGGCGTGCGCGATGGGCGTTTATCATACGATACACACGTTAGAATTGCAGCGGAAAATTCCGCTGGGAGAAGTAAGCCGCTGGAGAGGGCGGCTGTATGAACTGTCTGATCGATATGGGACAGGAGTTTATTCGAAATCAAAAGACGAACAGGAATTTTATATGTATGCGCAGAAGGGCGTGACGATCAATTTGCGTGCCGCTGTGAATTGCGGCTTTATTAAACTGACGATCAACTTAAACTCTGTGCTCTATGCAGAGCCGCAGAGGGTTGTACTGTTCTGCCCCGACAAATACTATCTGGGCATATTCGACCGCAATCTGCGGGAGATTTTGCGTGACGCAGGACTGGGTGGAGCGGAAGAATTTGAATTTTCGCGCGTGGACTTCAGCGCGAACGCGAAGGTGGATGACCCGCTCGCATATATCGCTCTGGCAAGAAAGAGCGGCGTGCCGAACGGCTATCAAGAGACTTATCCGCGGTTTGATAATAAAAAGCGGAATAAACCGATAAAATATGCGTATTCCTTTGATTTGACGCACAATCGGGAGGATTACGCTGTTACACTCTATTCCAAGGCAGACCAGCTGAAGGATGACCGCAATGCAGAGCTGAGGGATATACAGGATGCACAGGGGCTGCTGCGGTTCGAGGCGAAATACGGTGCGCCGATGCTGAAAACATATATCGGAATGCACGATCTGCATTATTCTAAAGAAAAACTGTACGATTTACTGTCAGCTTCGCCATCTGTCCTGCGCAGAGCAATGTGCAGCTGCTTTCCGGAGGGTACCTATTATTCGCTTCCGGCGGCGCGAAAGCAGCTCGACCGGGCTGCGCAATCAAAACAGCGCGAGCGGCTTTTGAAATGGATCGAGGAAACCTCGCGTATGAACAGCGCCTGCAAGGCACGGCGAAAGCTCTGCGAAGGTCTTTCTTTTTCGCAGCGTGCCGCGCTGATGCAGTTTCAGCGCGAAAGCGCTATCAATCCGGTCACGATCGGCCGGGACTGGAAGCGGCAGTCCCTCCCGAGCTTGCAGGAGGTATTCGAGCTCGAGACATGAAAGCCTGAGGGACAGAACAGAGAAATGAAAGTAAATGAGAATAATTTATGCTGTGAACAGCATAAACTTGATAAAATAAAAAGTTTATGCTATGATGATGCAAAGGAGTGATGCCGCATGATCCGTTCACATACCCTCAGAAAAAGAGACCTTTACCTGGATAAGCTCATTGCATTTCAGGACACCGAGCCCATCAAAGTAGTAACCGGTATCCGCCGGTGCGGAAAGTCCAGTCTGCTCAAGTTGATGGCGGCGCATCTGCGCGGAAATGGAGTTTCGGATGAGCAGATCATTGAAATGAACTTTGAATCCTACGAGTTTCTGAAGATGACAGCGGACGAGCTGTATCGCTATGTCAAGGAACGCGTGCTTCCGGACAGGCGGATATACCTGTTTTTTGACGAACTTCAGCGCATGGACGGCTGGGAAAACGCCGTCAACTCGTTCCGCGTGGATTTCGACTGCGATATTTATATTACCGGCTCGAATGCCTATCTGCTTTCCTCTGAGTATTCGACCTATCTATCCGGACGATGTGTGGAAATCAAGATGCTGCCGCTGTCCTTTGCGGAGTTCGTTGATTTTTACGGCTTTACGATTAGAACGGTCAAGAGCGCACTTGGCGGCCAAAAGAAGAAAGCGGTCGATCAAGATGGTACGCAATACGAACTGCGTGAGATTTTTGACGCGTACATGCGTTTTGGCGGTATGCCCGGTATTGCCGACGTCGGCATGGAACAGGATAAGGCGCTGACTCTTCTGGAAGGCATCTATTCGACGGTTATTGTTCGTGACATTCTCGAACGGGAAAAGCGCAGAGGGCAGCGCCAGCTTACAGATGCTATGCTGCTCAAGAAAATCGTCCTGTTTCTGGCGGATAACATTGGCAGTTCGGTTTCAATCTCTTCCATCGGCAACACACTGGTCAGTGAAGGGCTGCTCGATGACAGCGGGGCAAGCCAAGTGCACACACGGTTCAGGCCTATGTCAATGCGCTGCTGGAGTCCTATTTTTTCTATGAAATCAAACGATTTGACATCAAAGGCAGGGAGTTCCTGCGCACACTGGGTAAATATTATATCGTGGACATCGGCCTGCGGAATTACCTGCTTGGATTCCGCAACCGCGACAGCGGACATGCGATTGAAAATGTTGTATATTTCGAATTGCTGCGCCGCGGCTATGATGTCGCAATCGGCAAGGTCGGCAACGCGGAAATTGATTTTATTGCAGCCAAAGCTGATGAAAAAATATACGTGCAGGTAACCGAGTCGATGGAGAGCGAAACGGTTCGCGCACGTGAACTGGCGCCGTTGCAGGGGATTGCAGATAACTATGAGAAAATCGTGCTTTCGCTGCATCCGGGACTGGAAACGTCCTATGACGGCATTAAATCCATCGATTTGATAGAGTGGCTGCTTGAAAATCAATAAACCGTATTAACCCTCCTTTTTGTTGATATATTATACTTATATATAACGAAAAGGAGGGAAAACAATGCCGCCAAACCATTTTATCTGCTCCTGCTGCGGCAAGAGCAAGCCGATCGATCAGCGCATCCTTCTCGGCGGGGATGCGCTTTGTCATGCCTGCGCCGAGGAGTTCACGACGCTCTGTGATCGCTGCGGCGAGCGGGTGTACCGCAGAGATGCTATACAGGTAAATCATCGTATACTTTGTCCACAATGCTGTGGAAAAGTCCGTGCGCAAAACTGATCCCACTGAGAGTCATGCTTTCAGTGGGATTTTGCATTTTAAGGAGAAAATTATGTTCGAAAATCAAAAATTCGTGACGCGCGGCGTACAGAACGAGATCCCGTCGTGGCTGATAGACCTTATCTGGTGCATAGTTTTTAGCATGAAAACCGAACATAAGGACTATTTGCAGGTGTTTACCTTAACCAAAACGCCAACCGGTCAGCACATCGTCCACGAGCAGGAGCAGCCACCGTACCGCTACGAACTCGATGTGCCGTGTGACGATGCCGTAGATGCGAAGGTGTTCGTCATCGACGATTTGACGCATTCTACCATGCTGCTTGCCGAAGAATATTAAGATTTACTATACGAAATGGAGGAACAACCAATGAAGGAAACCAGAATTTGTGCAAACTGCGGTGCAGAGCACCCGATTGAAGATATGTTTGAGGTAGAAGGCGACTGGCTCTGCGAGGACTGCGCAGATCGCCTGACCGTAATCTGCGACCACTGCGCCGAGCGAGTCTACGAGGAAAATGCTGTCGAGGATGATACGCACACGCTTTGCGACCACTGCTTTGATGAGTACTACGTCCGCTGTGATGACTGCGGCCGGATTATTCACCGCGACCGCGCGTACTGGGACGATGACGACAACGCTTACTGCGCGTCCTGCTGGGGCGAACACTGCGAAGTTATCCACGAGTATAGCTATACGCCCGACCTCGTGTTCCACGGAAAAGGTCTGCGGCATTTCGGCGTAGAGCTTGAAATCGACGACGGCGGCACGGTAAACAGCAACGCCCAGAAGCTGCTCGACATTGCGAATAAGAATGCCGAGAACTTGTACATCAAGACGGACGGCAGTCTGGATGAAGGCCTTGAGCTCGTCACGCATCCGATGACGCTCGAGTATCAGCTGAACGAAATGCCGTGGGCGGAGGTGTTGCGTAAAGCGCAGAGCATGGGGTACCTCAGCCACGCGGCGGGAACTTGTGGACTTCACGTTCATATTTCGCGTCTGGCCTTTGGCTGCACCTACGAGCAGCAGGAAGCCGCGATTGCGCGTCTGCTGTATTTCGTCGAGAAATTCTGGGCGGAGCTGCTGCGGTTCAGCCGCCGCACCCAGTCCCAGATGAACCGTTGGGCGGCGCGGTACGGCATTCGCCTCACCCCGTCCGAGCAGATGAACCACGCAAAGAATTCCTGCGCTGGGCGATATACTGCGGTCAACCTTACGAATTCGGACACGGTTGAAATCCGTATGTTCCGCGGCACGCTCAAGCTGAACACCCTCAAAGCCACCTTGCAGATGGTAAATCATCTGGTTGAGGTGGCTGTTTCCATGTCGGACACCGCCGTACAAGAGCTTAGCTGGTTCGATTTTCTCGACGAAATCAGAGAACCGGAGCTTATTCAGTATTTGAAGGAGCGCCGTCTTTACGTTAACGAACCTGTATCTGCAAACGAGGAGGAGTAATATGTGCAGTCTTTTCGGCTTAATCGACTTTAAGGAGTGCCTGAGCACCCACACGAAGAACAAAATTTTGAACACGTTAGCGCGTGAGTGTCAAGTGCGCGGCACCGACGCGACAGGCATCGCCTATAACTTCAACGACCGTCTGCGGATTTACAAGCGTCCCCTTCCCGCTCGCAAGATGAAAATTCATATTCCGCACGGTATAAATGTCGTGATGGGTCACACTCGCATGACGACACAGGGTAATGCGCAGTTTAACCAGAACAATCACCCGTTCCTTGGTCATGTTGACGGAAACAGCTTTGCACTCGCACACAACGGCGTTCTCTGGAATGACAAAGAGCTACGCATGGAAGAAAATCTTCCGCTGACGAGCGTTGAGACTGACAGCTACGTTGCCGTACAGCTTCTTGAACAGCAGAAAACCCTCGACTTCGACAGCCTGCAAGCTATGGCTGAAAAGGTCGAGGGTTCTTTTGTGTTTACCGTTCTGGATAAGGACAATTCCATCTGGTTCGTGGTCGGCGATAATCCGTTGTGCGTAATGTTCTATGATGGCTTTCTGATTTATGCCTCGACGCAGGAAATTCTGTGTAAAACAATCAAAAAATTAAGAATAAAAGCGCCCTCCGACATTCTCGAGCCGCAGGAGGGCGAAATCATG
>OIWM01002962.1_pt1 | contig 13022 bp, 6 predicted proteins | sample 1587451 | NCBI WGS metagenome assembly OIWM01 (sample SAMEA3888907, study PRJEB22519) | human gut metagenome | biome: human gut; feature: human-associated habitat; material: faeces | place: Denmark | collected 2011
CGTCACGCCGATGGCCTGCGCGATGAGCACCAGCGAAGCGGCACCGGACACAGCGGCAAAGATTTTTCGCCAGACCGGGAGCTTTTTCACCGTCCGCGTCTCTTTCTCCGGCGCGGGCGGGATGCGTTGGTACTCCGGTAATTCCACTTCCAGCTCGGCTGCGCCGCCGCAGGCGGCAATGACGTCCTCCGGCGTGACCGCATCTAGCAGGATGTCGCGCGCAATGCGGTTCGCGGCGGTCGTGTAGAAGCTGTTGCCGGAGAAGAACGTTCTCGGTTCGGCCTCCGTGACGATGTTTCCGTCAAAAAACAGGGCGCAGCGATCGGCGTATTTCGCGCAGAACTCAATGTCATGGCTGACCATGAGAATTGCGACACCGGACGCTTGGAGCGTCCGCAAAATCTGCCCGAAAACCTGTTTGAACTCTGCGTCCAGACCCTTTGTCGGCTCATCGAGGAGCAGAATGTCGGGGTTCAGAAGCAGGATTTTCGCCAGCGCCGCACGCTGCTGTTCGCCGCCGGAAAGATCATAGGGGTGACGGTCCAGCAGCTCTGCCAGCTTGCAGAGGGAGACGACTTGTGCAAGGCGCTCAGATTTGCGTTCGGATTTTGGTAAAATCTCCAACAAATCCGCACGCACCGTGGATTTCACAAACAATGCCTGCGGATTTTGGGGCAGCATTCCGACGCTGCCGGTGATGGTCAGCTCGCCGCGATAGGCTTTTTTCAAGTTTGCCAGCAGCTTGAGCGTGGTGGTCTTGCCCGTGCCGTTGCCGCCGAGCAGCGCAAGAAATTCGCCCTTGCGCAGCTCCAGCGACAAGCCTTTGACCACATCGGGCAAGTCTTTTTCATATTTGAACCAGAGTTCCTGCGCCAAGACAACGGTTTCGCCGTTCGGCGTGTTTTTCTTTTCTTCCGGAACAGGTCGCAACTCATGCGTTTTCGCATAATCGAGCAGCCAGTTCCGGCCGTCGCAGACGGAGATCGGGCAGACCGCCTTGGAAGCCGACGCTGCCCAGATGCGCATGGCGGCGGGCATGGCGAGGAACATGGCATTGCCGCTGGCTTTCAGCTCCGCGCCCACTTCGGCGGGCGTGCCGGTGCAAAGGAGCTTGCCGCCGTCCATGACCGCCACGCGAGACGCAAAGGAGAACGCTTCTTCCAGACGGTGCTCCGTCAGAATGACCGTCGTGCCAAGCTCCCGATTGATCTTGCCGAGGGTGGCAAGAAAGTCGGATGCGGCAATCGGGTCAAGCTGACTCGTTGGCTCGTCGAGAATCAAAACTTTCGGCTGGAGCACCATGACGGAAGCGAGATTCAAGAGCTGTTTCTGCCCGCCGGACAGCTCTGTGACCGGCTTGTAAAACCATTCCTGAATCCCGAAAAAGCTCGCCATTTCCGCAACTCTGCGGCGAATCGTCGGCGTATCGTAGCCGAGGGATTCCAGCCCGAACGCCAGCTCGTGCCAGACCTTGTCGGTCGCGATCTGATTTTCCGGACTTTGCTGCACAAAGCCGATTGTTTCCGCCTGTTCGCGCTGGTCAAGGGAATCAAGATTTCTGCCGTCGAACAGGATCTCGCCGCTTCTGCGGCCATGCGGCGCGAGAACGGTTTTCAGCTGCCGCAGAAGCGTACTTTTGCCGCATCCGGAGGGGCCGCAGAGCACCAGAAACTCTCCCGGACGGACGGACAGCGTGAGGTCGGAAATTGCGTTCTTTTCCTGTTCGGGATATGCAAAGCTCAGATGGTTGATTGTAAAGAGCTCCACTGTCTGTCCTCCTTTCGGTCGAGTATTACCGGCGTCAGCACCAGCGCGAGATAAACACACATGAAGCTCACGGTCATGGGCGTCCATGCGGCGGTTTTCACGGTCGGATAGTAGCGGAAGTACGTGCCGCCTGCCATCCAGCCGGAGATGAGGTACGCGCCGCAGAAGCAAAGCCACGCAAGCGCGGCTTTATCACGCTCATCGAAACGATAAATTGAGAACGCCGTGCGCCCAGGCAGACCGTAACCGCGGGCGCGCATGGAATCTGCGGTTTCGATTGCATTTTCCAAGCTCCATGTGACCATGATGGAGAAGATCTTGACGGCGTTCCCAACTCTTTGGAACACGCTGCCGTTTTTCGTATCTCTGCCGATGCACGCCTGCGCCTCGGAGACGACCTGCATCTGCGCTTTGAACTTTGGGATGAAGCGCAGCGCCATGGAGAGAACGAGCGACAGCGCCGGAATGACGCGCCCGAATAGATAGACAAACTTGTCCGAGGTCATCACCTCGTTATAGCTGGAAAACCACAAGACAACGCTTGCCAGCATGACCGCCGCGGCTACGCCGTACAGCATGGACTCCAGCGTCAGCGGATTTCCGGAGGGCAGATAGGTCAGGATCGTCGCGCCCTCATGGTTAAAGGCCGGATTGACCAGCGCGGCAAGCGCCGCCATGGGAAGAAGCCCCATGACGGCAAACCGCACCGCTTTCCGGCCTTTCAGGTAAATATCGTAGGTCAGTGCGCCGGTCAGCGAAATTGCCAGATAGACCGGGTGCATCAGGCACATGGAAAAGAGCAGTACCAGCGCGAAATACAGAAAATTGATCGTCGGATGGTAGCCAGAAAAGGTGTCTCTGTTTCTCATGCGTCACCGCCTGTCGCATAGCCGCCGCCAATGTCCTTTCCCAGCTCGCAGGTGTATTCCCATTCCACGACATCGCCGTTTTGAAGCTGATAGCGGCTGCATCCGTAGTTCGGAAACCAGTCGTTGACCTTGTACATCCAGCCGGACACCTCGCCGCAGTCAAACTCATAAAGGTTTCCAATACCCTCGATATAGGCAGAGTTATAGATCGGCGTCATGGAAAACTCCATGTGGAGCTTGTTGTCCTTGCAGACCTGTTGGAGCACATCAAAAACGCTCTGCCCCTGCTTGAAGGTGACCTCCACGGGCTTCAGCAGCCAGCCGTCCGCCGGCACAAGCTCCACCTTTTCCTTGTCGCACAGATCCATGTGCTCCAGGATCGACGCGCAGGAAATAGAGATCGTACAGGTGTATTCCGTATCACCGACCGTCACGTCCTGCGGCTCGACCGGCTGCGGCTTGCCCTCCGGAACAGGGTCGGTCAGGTATTCATCCTGCCCCTCCTTCCGCTCGGGTTTCCCATAGCCGTTTTCTGCCGCACAGCCGCAAAGGAGCAGGAGCGCCAGAAAAAGTGCGGCCAGCCTGTAAAACTGCTTCATTGCATCACATCCGTCATGTCATAGAGTGTGGTTTCGCCTGTTTCGGCGCGATGGATCGCAGCCAGCGCATAAAATGCCTGCTCTGTCGCCATGCCGTCGTCGCCGCCGCTGCCGTCCAGCGCATGCACGAACGCGCCGCTTTCCTGCGCAAAGCGCAGAAGCGCGTCTTCCACGGTAACGCCATTTTTCACGAAGCGCGCATCATCCAGTGGCACACCAAGCTCTGTCAGCGCCACGATCACCTGTGCGACCGATTCACTGTTGCTGGAACCCCATGAAGTATAGCCGCCGTCCTGATCCTGCAAGGAGGAAAGAACGTCAAGGCCGCGTTCCACAGCTGCCGCCACGTCCGCTTGGTCGTGGTATTTGGCGAGCGCCTGCAGCGTCATCGCCGTGATGTCCACGTCCGGCTCACCGCCCGTCAGCGTCCAGCCGCCGTCCGGCAGCTCCCGCGTGAGCAGCTCGTCCACATACATCTGCCGCGTCGCCTGCACAGCGGCATCCGGGTTTTCGGGAATTTCATAATTACCGCTGTCCAGCGCCAGCAGCGCGAAGATCGTGCCGTTGATGCCCTGTTTTGTGACCTGTTCAAAGTCCGCCAGCGGTTTCAGAAGATCATATCCGGCCACGCTGGCAGGATCTTTTCCAATGGCGGTCAGCGCCAGCACGGTGCGGGAATACTCGGTGTACTTCCGCTCGCTGAGTATTCCGTTTTTCTCGCGGACTGCTGCTTCTACATTTTTGTAATAAGTATCAAAGTATTTCTGCGGAACCTTTATGTCGGAGCGTGCCAACCCGAAAATCAGCCAGTCTCCGCCAATGGAACCCGCCCCCGGCTCGGCTACCTGCGCTTGCAGGTAACCGGCCGTTTTTTCAAGCTGCGTTTCCGGTTTCCCGCAGGCGGTCAGGGAGAGCAGCAGGGAAAGCAGGAGAAGCAGCGTAAGCATCCGTTTCATGCCGGTTTGTTTTCTCATTTCTCTGTCTCCTTAACTGCGCGCAGTTTTCAGGGCAATGCGGGCGATGATCGCGGCGGCCTCCGCACGGGAAATATTACTGTCCGGTGCGAAGCGTCCATCTGTGCCGCGTCCCTGCAGCACACCTGCCTGATAGAGCAGGCGGATTTCTGCCGCATAGGGTGCGCTGTCCGAAACGTCCGGGATCTTCACATCGGTATGCAGAGCTTCCAGCTCTGTTTCCGGCAGCGCGTGTGCAAAAACATATGCCATTTGTGCGCGGCTTGCTGCCTGCTGCAGGTCTGCAAAGTCCTTCGCGCCGAGGATACCGCTGAACACAGCGTAGGTCAGGTAGGTATCCCACCAGTGGTCACCCTGCTTCTGGTCAAATACATATCCGTCACCCATGTAAATGCTGTGGGTGACAGCTGCCATTTTGACAACCTCGGCCAGCGTAATGCTGTCGTCTGGTGCAAAGCGTCCGTGACCGCGGCCCGCCATGATGCCGAGTCGGACAGCCTGACGGACAACGCCCTGCTTCTGCGTGCCATACCACTTGCTTTCGTCCACGTCCGAATAGCCGGGATACGCATCGGCAAACGTGAAATTGTCCATGGAGGCCGTGTCGGTCATGCTGCCTGATGTCTGGCCGGAATCTTGCCCCTGATCTGGAGTTGTCGAGGGAGTCTGCTGGGGCGCATTAATGGTCAGCACCGCAGGCGAATAGCTTGCGGAGATCGTGTTTTGCTGTTCATCCGCAAAGGTGAACGGCTTGATGGCGATGCTCGTACTGCCGCCCGCGGCAGATTCCTTTACTGTAAAGGTCACAGTAAAGAGCGTTCCGTCCTTTTTCACATTCTGCGTGTGAATGGCCGAAATATAGCCGATCAGCGTGCTGGGGTTTTCCCGGTCGATGTATTGCAGATTCACAACAGCCATGCCGCCGCAGAGATATTGGCTTTCTGCCGCAGAACCATCCGGAAGTGAATGCTCCTGCTTCGTCTGGATGGAATCCAACGTCAGCACACTGCGGTCATATTCAATACCGAAGTCGAAGTTGGTAAAGCCCGGATTTCCGGTGATCTCCACATTAAAGGTGACGCTCTGGCCCGGCTTTGCCGTGCTGCCGCCCTGTATGGATACCACACAGGGCGAGGCCGCCAGTGCGCTCACGGTAAGCGCCGCGGCGAGCAGCAGGCAGAGAATTACCGATCTCAGTTTTTGGTGTTTCATGCTTTATCCCTCCACCGGGAACTTTGTAATGAGCTGTGCGGCGTAGCGCAGGACCAGAACGGCATCCGTCGAATTGATCTTCCCATCGCCGTTCACATCTGCGGCAGCCGTGTCAATGTCCACGCCGAGCTGTGCGGCATAGCGGAGGATGAGAACAGCATCTGTGGAGTTGACTTTCCCATCGCCATTCACATCACCCCATGTGACTGTGTCTTCGCCCACACGGATCTGCAGCGTCGTTGTGATCGGTGAGATCAAACTGCCGGCATTCATCTTGCTGTTGTTTGCCTCGACATTACGGTACATGGTCTGGTCACGGCCAAACTGCAGCGTGAGCTCTGTCGTGCCGTCTGCAAGCGTACCCGCTGGCGCAGACACCATATCCGTCACATCGCGCGTCGTACCGTCTGAGAGTGTCGCCGTCACGACCATGCCGGTTTTGTCAAAGATTTCACCGGCGTTGTACTGCGTCTTATTTGGCTGCTTTGTGACCTCGATCTTCTCAATGCTTCGACCGAACGCCATCAGATAACCAGAGTCATTCTTAAAATAGATCGTGCCGTCGCTGTCAGTGATCGGGCTGCAAATCGCGTACTGTGCCTGCTTGCCGTTTGGTGAGAATAGCGCATAGGCTGTCTGGTACGTCTCATCATTAAAGGTTTCCGATGTCAGATAATTTGCTTCGTCCTGACCCTTTTTATCGCGCAGGACGCGGAGCGTGCCTGGCGTATAGTTATCAAAGAAGTAAACATAGACGTATCCATTGTCTTGGTCTTGCTCATAGGCCGTCGTCAGAAGACCACTCGTCTGCGGATAGCCCTGTGTCGGCACTTTGTACGCAATTTTCCAGTTTTCCAAATCGATGACCGTGATGTTGTGGCCGGAATACTGCGTAAACTGACCCGTGCCGCTGACACCAATGTATGCACGGCCATTATAAACGACCGGTGTGGAGGTGCTCATCGGCGGAAGCGCCGGATCGTCGGAACCGTTGTCCAGTTTCAGTCCGTCACATGCTGTAATGGCGTAGCTGCCGTTCTGCGCTTCAACCTTTGCGCGGTAGAACGTGCCGCCCTTAGAGGTAAAATAGTACGCCTTTGTCGCATCGTCATAGCAGATCGTGCTACGAATATCGCCGTCAAAGCCGCTTTTGAAGTCCAGCACCTTGCCGGTCAGCGGGTCGAGCAGATAGAGATAGGAGCACTGAGCGTCACCGTCGTCTGTGCCGACTATGACGAAATCATCGCAGGCATAGGCACCGGCCCAATAGAAGCCGCCATTTTGCACCATACGCCATGTTGCAGCTTTTTCTTCCATTTCGTTTTCCGGATCCTCATCCGTCAAGGAAATGCACACAAAGGAACTGTCCTTGCTTTCACCATTCCAAAAGCCTGTATAAGCATAACCATTCAGAATTGTAATTGGGCAATTCGGTTGGTCTCCTACCGGATCCTTGTATATCCACAGAGATTCCAGCGTTTTGGCGTTGAATGCCTGAATGCGTCCATTGGACAGACCGACCAGCAAAATGCCGTTCGCATAGGTCGGGCCGTTGATTGCGAAGCTGGACGTTCCAGCCATATTGCCTTCAGTCTCTACTTCTCCGGTAGCTTTGCTTACACGGTAGATCTTATTGTCCGCATAGACAACCAGGCAGTCATCCACAAGGATGGGGCTGCTGACCGCACCAGTGTCCCATCCGTTTCCCAGATGGGATGCCCAGTACAGCATACCGCCCAGTGCGTCGACCGGCGTCTTTGCACTTGTAATGCCATTGTTGCTGTCTGTGCCGCGGAAATTTGCCCATTCCGCGCCATAATCTACAATGCCGGGGTTCGCAGCCGCCTTTTGAAGTGTGACCGATACCGCGGAGAGATTCGTATAATCTTCTTCGCCAAAGCGCAGAACGGTCTGCCCGCTTTCATTTACGATTTGCAGCGTACCTGCCTGTGCCGCATATCCGTACAGCGAAATGCTGCAATAGTAAGTGAAGCCTTCCGACAATGCGAAGCTCCCATCCTCATCCGGCCAGACACGATTTCCAGCTCCCTGTTCGTAAATATAGATCAAAGCATTCTTCGGATTTGTTTGGAATGTAACGCTAGTTGTCGCAGCTTTCTTTACTGTGATAACATAATCACCAGAGGCTCCCGGAACATATTTGTTCGTTACCTTGATTTGAACGTTTTCTTCTTCCTCAGTGCCAGTCAGATCCACTGTTGCGGTATCTTTTGAAGAAACCGCCTTCCCATTTACTGTGATCACATAACCGTTATCCGTATCACCATACTTTGGGCTTTCTGTATGCTTTTGCAGAAGCAGATCCAGCGTTGTTGCAGCCGCAGGGATCAATATGCTGTATTCGTTTTCATCCATGCTGTAACCTGTTTGCTGACTGTTTTTTCTCTGGAGCAGAAGTGAACTGCCGTTAAAACTCGTGCTGATGTTTTTCAGGCTCAGGCTGCGCTTCAACGAAACAAGATAATCTGTATAGTAGGTCACGCCGTCTGTATTATCTGTGTAGGCCACACGAATCGTAACTGTGTTGCCGTATGCACTGCCCGGAAGCAATACCTTTGCAAGACCATCGCCTTCAAAGCGACTTTCCAGTGCAACCTCATTCGTTTTTCCGCAGTCCGAAGCCGTACTCAGCATGCTATAAACTGCTGCGCAGCTGCCTCTGCTATTCGTTCTCCACACATAGACGGAACTGGAGTTGTCCGGAACAGTAGCCGTATAGGTATGTACTGACTTTGCGAAGCTCGGTGATAACTCGATATCCCCTTTGTATTTTTCGTCGGCAGCGCTGCTGAGCGCAAGAGATGTCAGCCAGTCCTCCTGCTTGACCGATACCTGAATGACCTCGTTGCTGCCAAGCGTAAAGGACTTTTTCGCGTGGTAATAGGTACCCTGCGTCGCAACATACGAGTAATCGTCGCCCGGCACGAGCGTGTAGAGATAATTGACCGTGCCGCTGGCGTCAATCGTTTTTGTATAGGCCAGTTCTTCGCCGTTCTTGTTTACGACCGTCAGTGTGACATCACTGGCCGTCTTGAACGTGACCTTTTTTCCTTGGCCCGGTTGGATCGCCAATGTATAGGTTGTCGCATAGTTGCCGGAGGAAACCGTGATCGTGACTGTCGTCTCGCCGGAGATTGTCACGGTCGCGCTGCCGTCTGTGTCCAGTGCGTTTCCGTTGACTGTGATGGAAGACCCGGAGACCGTGGCGGTCGGATAGATTTTCAATACCTGTTCGGAATCAAGGATCTTATAGGTATATTCCGTCTTGGTGCTGGAGAAGCTCTCTGTCGCCGCCTGCGCCGTACCTGCGGCATTGGTCACGCGCAGACTGCCGAGCGTCGGCATGCGGTCGAGCTGCAGCGTCAGATCCACGCTCTGCGTATAACCGTCAGAACCAGTCTTGCTGGCTCTGAGCGCAACCGTATTGCCCGACGCGCCGCGGGAGAGCGCATTGTCAATGCTGGTCGCTTTAGACTCAGCCGGGATGGCCTTATCTCTGGCTGCACCGCTTATGTCCGTGTAAACGGCCTTGACCGCTGCTCCTGTGGTGTTCAACTTGAAATATGGATACAGCCGTCCGGTGAAGCTGTCCGGCACCTGCACGGTTGCGGTATGATCCTGCAGCGTATATTTGTAGCAGTTCGCATCGAACTCCGCGTCGTAGCCGCTGGAAATCTGTAGGCTGCTCTCATTGAACCAGTCCCCGGTGGGCAGGCTGGCGCTTACCGTCATTGCACCGCTGACCGTGATCTTGCCGGAAACCATGCGGTTACCCTGCCGGACATAGAAGGTATAGCCGTCTGCCGGAAGCTGGAGCGTACCGGTATGGTTGGCATCCGTAAACTGCTTGCCATAGTCATTGGCTGCAGAAACGGTATAGCTGCTGCCGGAATAACCGGAGAAGGTCACGGTGTATTGGGTATTCTGCCCGGCTTTATAGGCGTTGATCTTCGCCGTGATCGCAGCTGCATAGCTCTGTGCTCTCTCACTGGTAACGCCCAAATAGCCACTGACTGCTGCCTGGTATTCGTCTGCTGCGGCGTTCTGCACATCGGCAGCTTCTTCCAGATAGTCCGCCATGACCTGCATCAAGGTTTGCAGGCCGGAAGACGGCGCGCTGTTCGAGGCTTCACTAAATCTGAAATGTGTCACCGTGTTGGCAGCACTGTCAATGGAAACGCCATCCGGCGTACTGCCATAGGTATAGTTGCCGTTGACGCCCTCAATCGCCGTAATAAACTGATTGCTGCCATTCGTTGTAAAGCTGTATTTGCTGGCGTTCAGCGCCTGCCGGATAGTCTGCCCATCCGTAAAGGCGATCCGCGTCGGCGCAATGAGCAGCTTATTTGCCGTTTCGGCGGAAAAATAGAAATATCCGCTTGCATTGACCGCCTGCGTCGAAATTGCAGCTTCCTCCACAGGTTCTTCTGTGGTCACTTCCGCGTCTGTATTTTCCGCAGGCACGGTATCCACGGTTTCTTCCGCTTCAACCAACTCTGCGTCCGCTGCCAGCACGCTGAGCGGCAGGCAGGACAGGAGCATCGCCAGCAGGAGCAATGCGGCGGTCATTCGTTTCAGTTTCATAGGGTTACCTCCCATCAGTAGAGACAATTCAGCCATTTCAGCCGCAGCTTGCGAAGCGGCTTGCAGCGTGTTTTCAGGTTTTCCATCGTCGTGCCGTGGAACGCCCGCATTTCTGTGAGCTGCTCCGGTGAGATTGCACGGCTGGAAAACAGCGCCTGTGCGTTATACATGGTCATATCGTGCAGCTTCGCGGCGTACTCCTCTCCAAGCTGCTCCTTTGCCGTTTCACAGAGCTCCAGCATGGAGCCCGTGCCGCGCTTCAGACCCAGTGCAGCCAGCAGTGCCGCGCAGTCTGTAAACAGGCAGGCGGCTGCGGCGGATGGATCCTCCTGCGTGAACGTTTCGTTCCGTTTTTTTAGGATGACCGCATGGCGGATGAAGACAGCCGCAAGCAATAGAAGCAGCAGTGCCACAATGAGGATGATCCAGAACGCGGGCTTGTGGAGAAGCCCTGTCCGTTGTCCGCCATCCGGGGTGTTGTCCTCCGAATTGTCCGGCTCTGCGTTGTCCTGCTCCAGCTCCTGACCCTCGGTCACGCGCGGGCCGTCGCCGTTTCCTTCCTTGCCCGCGCCGACCGGCTTGATGCCGCTCTCGGTCTGCTCGGCAGAGAGGTCTTCAAGGCCCGGCGTCAGCGCCAGCGGCAGCCAGCCGATGCCGTCCTGATACACCTCGACCCATGCGCCAGCGGCGCTTGCGTCTACGCTTGTCGGTTCATTCTCAGTGGTTTTTACTGTATACCCCTCGACATAGCGGGCAGGGATGCCGTAATAGCGGAGCGCCAGCGCGGCAACAGTCGCGTACTGATACGTTGTGCCGTCCGCGGTATCCGCCAGCGGCAGCGCGATATCGCCGCTTCCGTCAAAGCACAACTCCAAAAACGCCAGCGCAGCCGTCTGCGCCTGCTCTTTTGTCAGGCTGTCTGCCGGGCCGTAGCTTTCGCAGCATTGATCCAGCACTGCGCCGAGCTGCGCGCGGAACTCCGCGGGAACAGTCAGCGCGTAGGAATATACAAACTCGCGGTACGCGCTTTCCATCTGTAAGTACGATTTCACGCCGTCCGACGTGTCATTTTGCAAAAAGTCCAGCAGCTCCGGCAGCAGGGTCTGTGCGTCCGAAACGGTCTCATAAGAATATCCGCGCTCACCGCGCAGACCGTTTGTTTCAAGCGTAGAGGGCTGAATTTTGTTTTTCGTCAAACCTGCGCGTTCCGGCAGCACCGTACACGGCTCATAGCGATACAGGCTGCACCCGGCAAGGTTCTGGACACTGACGCTGCCGGACTGATAATTGCCCATCAGCCGCGCAGCAGTTGCCAACTGGCTCTGCGGATAGAAGCCGGACTGATGCAGCCAGTAAAAGAGGTCTTTTTCCTCTGCGGCGGTTTCCGCGTCCAGCGCAGACCATACGCCGTTTTCGTAGCTGTCACCGACGAAGCCGCGCAGATAGAGCGTCTGCGCCGTATCCGCCGTGACGGACAGGAGGGTGTCCGTGCTTTCTGTCTTTGTGACCGGTTCGGACAGACCACCCTCCGGCAGAAGTCCTTCCACTTTTTCGTAGCGCCAGTGATGCAGAGTGTCTTTCGCATTTTGCGAAAGGGCCTGCATCGTGCCTGTTTGCAGGGAAATTGCGGCTACGCCCGCGACGATCACGCCCACGAGCAGGAAGCTCGCCGCCGAGACGGCGTTTTTGCTTTTCTGCCATGTCAGCAGCAGCAAGGCAATCGCTGCGGCGGCAAGGAGCAGGATACCCGGCTGCACGAATGCTGCCGCTACGCTCAAGGCTGCTAATAGAACTGCCGTTAATGTCGGTACGCGCGAGAGCGCGACACTCACCATCGCAAGCAGAATACCTGCCACGATCCCAGCCAGCCAGAGGCCGGAGCCGTCCGTTTCCGCCAGCGGCAGGAGGATGCCTTTTTCCGCCGCCCAGAGGTCACGCAGCGTATTCCACGCCGCACCGAAGCCGTTCAGCAGCGGATTCCGCGCGAACAGGACAACGAGCAGCAAAGCCGCCAGCAGAATGGGGAACAGCAGCTTCGTTTTTCTGAAATGTCGGATAACCGCAGCAGCGATGCAGGTCAGAATACCTGCCCCAAGCAGCCAGAGCATTGCAGAAAAGCCGCTTACCGTGTAGAAAATCGCGGCAAGCGCGAGGAAAATCAGGAAAGCAGACAGCAGTTCCAGCAGCGTTTGACCGCGTGTGGACTGCGTCTCGCGGCAGATTCCGGCACGCAGGCCGGTATTTCTTTTGTTCTTCATAGCCTGCCCTCCTTACAGTTCCAGCTCGGAGAGCTGCGCGGCGTAATCTTTCTCATTGAACTGCTCACCGCAGACAAGCGCGGTCAGCCGCCCGATGGACGAAAGCTGCTCCGTTTCCGCCTGCTGTTCACCGGAAACGTAAATCAGATGCGACCAGCTTCCGGCAGGTACCTCTTGGAGAAGCAGCGACGCACCGCTGACGCCGGTTGCCGCCTTCGCCGTAAACAGGCGCGGCAGCAGGCCGATGAGGTCGTCCATATCTCGGATCTGCTGGAACACGCAGCGGCCCATGTCACCCTCGTTCCAGCCGACCGTGAACTGGACGGACTGGGAAAGCAGATTCCGGCAAACGGAAACGACGATCTCGGCTTCTGCATCCGTTCTGTCTACCGTTGGATTTTCTTCCGTGCGCTCCCAGAATACCGCGGCAGAGCGCGTGATGGGCAGCGACGGATCTTTTACAATAAGCTTGCCATATTTGTGACTGAGCTTCCAGTGGACTTGCCGCTGGCTGTCGCCGGGGACGTAGTCACGGATCTGGAACATCTCGGACAGATCATAGCCGGGACGCTCGTTGGAATAATCCTCGGTATCGTCGATGTGCGCCGCGGCAGGAGAGATCACCAGCGTCTGCAAAAACGTATCCGGCTGCACGACGCAGGCGCTGTGCGCGTCAGGCTGCGTTTTCACGCCGATGAGGCCGAAGCAGTCATACAGGCGGGCAGATTCCACGTTCAG
>OIWM01002963.1_pt1 | contig 13019 bp, 12 predicted proteins | sample 1587451 | NCBI WGS metagenome assembly OIWM01 (sample SAMEA3888907, study PRJEB22519) | human gut metagenome | biome: human gut; feature: human-associated habitat; material: faeces | place: Denmark | collected 2011
CAAAATATACCCGTAAATACTGAACTTGTTAACCACACGATTGTAGATTGTTAGAATTTTTATAACTCTTATACACTATTTCAAGCGAATATAGCAGGTTGATTTTCCGGTTCCTTCACGCTTCAGTTCGCCGGATGCCACCATTTTCCGCAGCGCAGCTTCTACAGAACTCAAACTCAGCGATGGACACTGCTCCCTGATATCCTGCTTCGTGAAACGACCGATTTTATTCAGAGCAGCCTTGCGGACCATATCAATGGCAGGAAGCTTCTCTTCCACGATGGCAAATCTGTCCCCGAAGTCTTTATACGCAGCCAGAATGGTACCAAGCAGATATTTCATAAACGGAACTGCATCCTCGGTTCCTTCATGCCAGCCATGCTGTGCCCGGTTCAGGGCGTCATAATACAAATCCTTGTTTTTCGCGATCTTCGCCTCCAGGGAGATATATTTGCCAACATAGAATCCGCTGCGATATAAGCCACACATCCAGTTCCTTGTAGCAGACAGCGCTGACACAGGGATGGCCTTTGGCGTAACAGCAGCCCTCACATTTCTTTTCCTGCTCGGTCTTTACTGCTTCAGCCAGGTAGTAGCAGTTCTGCGTTCCAAGGACACAGCCGACCTTGCGGTTCTTCCAGAAAAAGCACTTGCGGCAGGTATCCGGCTTGTCATCGTAGTATCTGATCCCATCGATCAGAATGGTTTTGCGGTTCACTTTTTTTCTCATCACGATATCCTCCATAGTTTTGATCCGCCGCCGGGAAAGTCCGGAGACGACAAAAGCCCTGTGATGAGGATTAGTCACCACAGGGCTATGTAAGATATCGATATTAAGTCATTCAGGAGAACGACAAACTGAAAGTAGTCGAGATGTGTTACACGGGTGTTCCTACTTCAATCAGATTTCCGTCAGGGTCATAAAATCTGACTACCTTTTGCCCCCAACTGTGTGTCATCAGACGATTGACATATTCGGTTTCGGGGTAGAGCAGCTCAAGCCGTTCCACAAATTTTTCTATATCGGGTTCTTCAAAATATAATTCGGACTGATTGCTGTTTGAAATTATGCGTTTTTCCGTAAAATCTTCCCAGCAACCCAACTCCTGCAAATACAAATGATCCGTCAGTTCCATATTTCCGTCATTGTCTTGTAGAAGTTGAAGCCCAAACATATCACGATAAAACTTTAGAGCACGGTTGCAGTCTTTAACAACAATAAGCGTTCCTTTGTATTTCATATACGCTATCCTCCAAATCCCGGTTTGCTGCTTTCTCTAATTTTGGTGGTCGATTTTAGAATTCTAAAATCTCGTCACCCGATTTTCTAACGTCTTTAGAAATCAGCCCTCAAGTCTTTTCTTCCGTCATAGCAGTTCCAGGTATCGTATTTCAGATTTCTGCAGCAATAGGGGCGATTTATCACAGATTTACACCCAGATACACAGGTGAACACGAAAACATGCGCCATTTTTAGCCAAAAGTCATTTTGTGACGTTTTTTCTGATTAGCAAAATGTCCTGTGATTTTGGATGACATCTAATCCGGTTAGAAAAAAAGCGGGAGATTTTTCATCTCCCGCGCTGTTGACTGGCGTCCCTGGGTGGGCTCGAACCGCCGGCGTTCCGCTTAGGAGGCGGACCCTCTATCCAACTGAGGTACAGAGACGTGTATTAAAAAATGGCGTATTTTCAAGGTTTTTTACCCTTAGGACTACGTCTTACCTGCATTATTATAACTCAGCGGGTTTTCAAAATCCAGCGTTTTGAGATTTCAAAAACCCGCTGCATTCGAACTACGAACCTGATTTGGAAAAATCATTTGGCGCGTGATTAACATATTATTAGGAGGGGCCCGTTATATCCATTTAACTATAGAGAGATAACTGTGATAGTTAGTACTATTTGGTGAAATAATAACACCAAACCTTTCACATTTCATCAAAAAGTGGTGTATTTGGCATCCTCTTAGGAGGCGAACCCTCTATCCTACTGAGGTACTGAGACTTATTTAATTGTAATGGAGCAATTTTCAAATTTATTTCATAAATCGCTTCCGAAAGGGGATTGCTCCACCTGACCCTTAGGAGGCGAACGCTCTATCCAGCTGAGCTATTGGGACATAAACAAGAATAAGTATATATTATTATACCCATTCTTGTAAAAACTATCACGCATCTTCTGCTTTTAATTCAAATAACATATCTCTAAGTTCAGCAGCTCTTTCAAAATCTAATACTTTAGCAGCTTCTTTCATTTCTGCTTCTAAGCCTGCTATCATTTTGGCTTTATCTTGTTTAGACATCTTAGCTTTTTTCTTGAGATATTTAGTAGCCATTTCTTTCGTTTCTTTGCCACGAATTGCATCTTCAACTGGTTTTGAAATTGTTTTTGGTGTAATACCGTGTTCCTTGTTGTACGCTTCTTGAATATTACGTCTTCTATTAGTTTCATCTATAGCTTTCTGCATTGAATCAGTAACGACATCACCATACATATATACTTCGCCATTAGCGTTTCTTGCAGCTCTACCAATTGTTTGAATGAGTGATCTCTCACTTCTTAAGAAGCCTTCTTTATCCGCATCAAGAATACATACTAAAGATACTTCAGGTATATCAAGTCCTTCTCTTAACAAGTTAATACCAACAATAACATCTATCTTGCCAAGTCTAAGATCACGAATAACTTCTATTCTTTCTAAAGTCTTCGTCTCATGATGCAAATACATCACTTTATAATCTCTTTCTTTTAGGTAAGCTGTTAAATCTTCTGCCATACGAACAGTTAACGTTGTTATTAATACTCTTTCATTACGTTTAATTCTCTTATCTAACTGCTCGCAAATATCGTCAATTTGTCCTTTTGTAGGTTTAACTGTAATCTTAGGATCCAGTAATCCCGTTGGACGAATAATCTGTTCAACTACTTCTCCACCTGTTTTTTCTAGTTCATAGTCACCAGGCGTTGCACTGCAATAAATAGCTTGATGAATCATGCTTTCAAATTCATCGAATTTCATTGGTCGATTATCTAAAGCCGAAGGTAAACGAAAACCATAATCAACTAGTACCTGTTTTCTTTGATGGTCCCCATTATACATCCCTCTAACCTGTGGTAAAGATACATGTGATTCATCCACAATCAATAAGAAATCTTTAGGAAAATAATCAAACAAGTTATATGGTCTTTGTCCAGGTACTCTGCCATCAATATGCATTGAGTAGTTTTCTATAGCTGCACAATAACCATTTTCTCTCATTGCTTCTATATCAAACCGTGTCCGTTGTTCTAAACGTTCTTTTTCTAGTGGTTTATTCTCCTTATCAAAGTAAGCTAATCTTTCTTCTAATTCTTTTTCAATCGCATCACATGCTCTTTCCATTGTCTCATGTTTTCTTGCATAGCCACTTGCTGGAAAGATGTTATAAAATTGATAGCCACTAATTGTATGACCAGTTACAGGATCTACTTCGGTAATTCTATCAATTTCATCACCAAACATTTCAATACGAATATTAAAATCAGTAGTCCATGATGGTGTTAATTCAATAACATCACCTCTAACACGAATTGTTCCTCTAGTTTGATCAATATCATTTCGTTGATATTGTAGTTCAATAAACTTACGTAATAATGCATCTCTATCATATGTTTCACCAACACGAATAGTGACAAACATATTTTTATATTCAACTGGATCACTGGCCGCATAAATGCAGGCAACACTTGCCACAACGATTGTATCTTTTCTTTCGATTAATGAGTTAAGCGCACTTTCTCTAAACATATCCAACTCTTCATTAATCGCTGCTGTTTTTTCAATATACATATCATTCTTTGGCATATACGCTTCTGGTTGATAGTAATCAAAGTTTGATACAAAGTATTCAACACGATTATGAGGAAATAATTCTTTAAATTCAGAATATAACTGTCCTGCTAACGTCTTATTATGACTAAAAACAAGTGTAGGCTTATTTACTCTTGCAATAACATTAGCCATAGTAAAAGTCTTACCAGTACCTGTTGCACCTTCTAAAACCTGCTCTTTTTTACCTGATTCTAGACCTTTAACTAAGGCATCGATTGCTTTAGGCTGGTCACCTGTTGGTTTAAATTTTGAAACAAGCTCAAATTTATCTGCCATTGATTAAATCCTCAGCATATTGTAATTGTGTATCATGAGTTTTATTTGTACTCCAGTCAAATGTAACTGAAGAAATAAGTGTTTGATATGTTGTTTTATCCATAATACCAGTAACTTCTAATTCATGATCTTTTTGGAATGTTTTAATGCTTTCTTCTGTTTCATGAGAGAAATATCCATCATTACGATCTACTTCATAGCCTAAATAATCTAATGCTTTTTGAGCAATACTTACTTCATTACCTACAGAATCATATGCATAAGTTGTTTCTTCTGGTAATTCACTGATAGCTACATTTAAAATATCAGGAAGCTCCACAGTAACATCTGGTTCAATACCTTCACCATTTACCCATACACCTTTTGATGATAACCATTTGCTTGTTGTGTATTTGATTGCCGAACCATCTTTAAATTGATCAGTTATCTGTACTGTACCTTTACCATATGTTGTTTTACCGATAACTGTAACATTAGCTCTCTGCTCTTTCATTGCTAAAGTAAAAGCTTCAGCAGCACTTGCTGTATTGCCATTTACAATCATGACAATTTGACCATCATCATTCCATAACTTATCGCCATTTACAGTTAATGTCTTACTTTTTCCCGAAGCATATTCTTCTACTAACGCAACACTACCACTGTCTAAGAATAATCCACCAACACTTTGTAATGCTGTTAAGTATCCACCACCATCATTTCTTAAATCAATAATCAAATCTTTAATATTCTGATTATTAAAATCTTCTAAATACAGTTGTACTTCACTCGCTGTAGATTCACCAAATTGAACAATTTCAAGATAACCTATACCGTCTTTTACTTCACCATAAACTGTCGAAGAAATTTGTTCTCTCGTTAAATCTAAAGAAACCGTTTCACCATCACGGATAAAATCAATATGAACCTTTGTTCCTTCTTCACCTTTTACTAAATCCGCAATATTAGAAGAAGACATATTGTCCACAACTGTTCCATCAACTATATGAATAATATCTCCAGGTAACACCCCTGCTTTTTCTGCAGGAGATCCTTTAAATACTCTTTGAATCATATTTAAACCATTATTTGCAACAAATTGCACTCCAATACCAACAAAATTACGGTTAATACTTTGTACAAAAGAAGCTACTTCTTCCTTTGTCATATAATAAGTATGTGGATCTTCCGCATTTGTTGTAATACCTGTTAGTGCCTGGTTTAATAAACGATCATCTAAATTATCGATGTCTTTACCAAAATACCAGTTATTACCCATGATATTTAAAGCTTCTTCAATCTTGCCTTCGGCTGTAGAAATTGTACTCGTTTTAAAAAATACACTACGAACAAGCAAGGAAGACAAACATATACAAATACAAATCAAAAGATAAACAAATATTTTTAATCTTTTATTTGCCTTTTTTAATTTATTTACTAGTTTACTTGAGGCATTTTTATTACTTGTCTCACGAATCATTTCTTTATTTTCACTCATATTTGCCTCCATCTAGTTAGCTTTATTAGTTATTACCAAATACTGCTTCTGGTCTTACACGACATGGAATACCGTCACCATTTTCACAAATATGGCTCATCGCAGCAGCACCCCATTTTGTTCCAAATGATAAATCGCCATTCCAGTTACTTAAATATGTTGATAAAGATGTACCTGCTGGAGCTACATAATATACTTCAATATGACAATGTGGTCCCGTACTATTACCGGATGTACCAAGTTGACCAATTTGTTGACCACCTGTTACAACTGTACCTACAGCGATAGGTGAATTTAACAACAAGTGGCTGTATTGCACTGCATATAAACCATCATTCATCTTATATAATGCATAGATCTGGTTTCCACCACCCCATACACCACCAGTACCAACGCAACCATTACCAAGCCAGCCATCGCCACAGCCATTAACACTGTTGATAATAACGCCATTACCTGCTGCTACTACTGGTGTTCCTTTTGTACCTACATAATCACAACCTAAATGTCTTGCACCACTTCCATATGCCCATGTTCCTGCATATTGGTTTTTATGACCTGCTGGCACAGGATAAGTCCACCCTGCTGCCGTAGGAACATCATTTAAGTGCTCCGCAATATCTGTCATTGTTTTCTTAATAGAATCAATATTTGCAGCCATGTTTGCATATTGTGCCTGCAAATCAGAGAATTGTCTCTGGAATTCATTTTGAATAACTTGAATTTGATATTTAGCAGCTAAAATTTCATTTTGTTTATTCACTACTTCTTGTTTACTAGCATCTAGTTCTGTTTTTTCTTCTTCAAGTTGTGCCTTGTCGTTATCAAGTTTTTCGATTAAATCAGATAATTCCTGCATTGTGGATTCATCATAATTTGTAATATCACTTAAGCCATTAGCAATTCTAATAAAATCATTAAAACTTTTCGCACCCATTAGAATATCTAAAAATTTATTTAGACGCATTGTCTCTTGTGCAGATACCATACGTTCTTTAATCTTTTCTTCAGCGGCTGCTACTTCTTCTTCATTTTTGGCGATTTCTTCTTCTTTTGTAGCAATTTCTTGTTCCTTAACAGCAATCTGACCATTTAATGTAGCTATTTCGCTGTTTAACGCATCAGCTTGATTTTGATAAGTTTGAATCTGTTGACCATAATATTCAATATTTGCTGCAATTTCATCTTTTTTTGCATCAATTTCTTTCATTTGATTAGCAAATGATTCACTTTGCGAAGAAATATATTGCATATAGGCAGTACAAGCATCACTGTTATCATAAGCTGCATTACCTAAACATAAATTATTCCAATATGTTGTATCAGAATAATCAGGTTGATCTTCACCTTCTGCATAAAGAAAAATAACAGAATTCATGGATAAAATGGTGGTCAAAAAGAGAATCATCCATTTTTTCATCGTTTCCACCTCAAGTATTTTGTTACTGATAAGAAACTACCAAGTAAACCAACCATCATACCGATAATTAATAATGCTCCGCAGATTTGATAAATAAATGGATCTGGAACAATAAGTGAGAACATATTTGAAATCAAATGACCACCTGTCATTTCATATAATTTGTTATATCCAAAATAGGTAATCGCAATAGGTATAATTGAACCAAGTGCACCAATAATTAAACCTTCCACCATGAATGGAGAACGAACAAAACTATTCTTCGCACCTACATTACGCATAATTGCAATTTCATCAGCACGAGCCATAATTGTTAATTTAATTGTATTTTGTATTTGGAATATCGCTAATAAAGATAACGCTAAAGCAATAATCCATCCACCATTACGAATCGTACGTAAAGCAGAGATTAAACTAACAGCAGAATCTCCACCATAGTTCACTTTATAAACACCTTCAATATTACTAATTTCTTCGGCAATTGCTTCAATGTTTGAACCACTTGTTGTTTCTACATAGAAAGCATCATGCATTGGGTTACTGTCTTTAAATGGTTCAAATGCTTTTCTTGTTTTTTCATCATCAAAACTTTCCAAATAATATTGAAATTCTTCATCTTTACTTGAATAAGTTACTGTTGATACTCCGGAAATATTTTTAATTGCTAAAGAAATTGCATCTTCATCTTCAGCACTTTCTTTGCTGTAATCTACAAGTACAGAAATAGAAACACTTTCTTCAATTCCTTTAGTAAAATTCTGCACTGTCATTGAAAACATTAAAAATAAACTAATAATAATTAAAGCTAAAGTAACAGCACTTGCACTTTGAATGCTCATGCTGGCGTGTCTACCTACACCTTTAAAACCATCTCTAATTGGTCTAAATATTCTACTAATCATGTTGAACATATCCTCCTTCAGTAAGATCTGCCACAATATGACCGTGTTCTAATGCAATTGTACGTTTTCTATGACGATTAACAATTGCTTTATCATGTGTAACCATTAGAATAGTTGTTCCATATGCAGAATTTACTTTTTCTAATAAATTCATAATTTCATCTGACATAGCAGGGTCTAAGTTTCCTGTAGGTTCATCCGCAATAAGTACTTTAGGACGATTAGCAATAGCCCTAGCAATCGCTACACGCTGCTGTTGTCCACCAGATAATTCCCCGGGAAAAGCATTTCCTTTATCATCTAGTCCAACAAGATTTAATACCTGTCTTACTCTTCTACGTATTTGTTCTTTATCTAAGTTAATTACTTCTAATGCATAAGCAATATTCTCTGATACTGTTTTTGATGGTAATAAACGATAATCTTGGAATACTACACCAATATTTCTTCGATAAATTGGAACTTTTGAGTGTTTTAGTCTACCTACATCAATGCCAACAACATTTACAATTCCTTTTGTAGGCACTTCTTCACCATCCAACAATTTAATTAATGTACTTTTTCCACTACCTGTAGGTCCAATGATATATACAAATTCACCTTGATTTATTTTCAGGTTGATATCATATAAAGCATTTACACCATTTCTATATCTTTTATATACATGTGTACATTCAATCATACTTTTCTCCTAAATTCTAAAGCCGTATGTAAATCCTTCTCCATGCATATCTGTAGCATCTGTTGTGATAATAAATGCAGAAGGATCTATTTCCTTAACGATTTCAATTAATGTTCCATACTGTCTATCTGAAACTACACAAAGAATAATCCTTTTTTCTTCTCCTGTATAGCTACCATATCCTTGTAATAATGTAGCACCTCGTTCTAACTGAGCGTCGATTTCTTTTAAAATATCTTCATATTTAACACTAATTATTTGAACTGCTTTTGATACTGTTCCATTGATAGTTAATACTTTACTGATTGCAGCAGACGATGCAAAAACTGATACCAAGCCTAAAAGTACAGCTGATAAATCATATACAAATAGTCCTAACAAAACTGTTAAAAAGTCAGTAATTAATACAAGTGTAGATAATTTAATTCCTGTTAATTTATTGATAATTAATGGTGGAATATCCATACCTCCAGTGCTGGCACCTGTTTTTAATACAATACCTACACCAGCAATAAGCCCTCCATAAAGGCTGGCTAAAATAGGATCAACAACAACATTAACTCTACCATTTAAAATAGAAGTGAATATTGGATAAGCTATACAAGATAATACTGTATTTTTCAAGAATTCTTTTCCCAAAATAAAACTACCAATAATTAATAATATAATTAATACACTATTGGCAATTAATGTTGCTGAAATATGTAGTATTGGATGCAAAGCAACCGCAATACCTGCAACACCTCCTGATAAAATACGATAAGGGATAATAAAAGTTTCTACCGCTATGGCCAGAATAAATGTACCTACAACAACTGTGATACTATTAATAATTTGTTTTTTTTGTTCTTTTCTCATAGAGAAAATTATACCATTAAATCCGCTATCTTTTGTGAATAAATAATGAACCAATAGCTTGACTCGATTTTCCTTTGTGCTATGCTACTGAACATGAAACGTTATAAACATATTTGGATATGGTTGCTAGTACTTGCATATATTGGTTTTATCTTTCATAACTCCATGACTGTCGCCGTCGCTTCAGAAGCTACAAGTTTAAAAGTGTCAGAATATTTGCTCAAAATATTCAATCACTTTTCCTTATACACCAACGATATTACTGTATTTAATCACTATGTGCGTAAACTTGCACACTTCTCAGAATTTGCATTACTCGGCTTTCTTGTCGGTATAGCCATGCATATCTGTCCTTTATTTAAGCATAAATCTCTAAATTTTATCTTTTTCATGATATTAATTCCATTTACTGATGAAATGCTGCAAAATTTCTATGATGGAAGAAGTGCTCAATTTAGTGATATGTTAATTGATTCATCAGGTTATATCTTTGGAGGTCTTGTCATTTATATTATTTTCTTAATTACTTATGATATATTTCGCATACAAAAAAGGTGATCACTCACCTTTTTAAATTTCTCTATTTTTTCCTCTAAATGTTAAAGCCATAAAGTCTGGACCAACATGAGCACAAATTGTAGGACCAAGATGTGTAATAGTAAAGTTTGTATCTTTTAGTTCAGGGTATGTCTCTTTAATATTTTCAATTTCTTTCAAACAGTCTTCATCATCATCTGCAGAGATAATTGTAAATTCTTCTTGAGCAGTTTCTTCAGTAATACAGTCTTTCATTGATTCAATTAAAGAACGAAGACATTTTTTACGGCCATGTTCTTTTTTGAATGCAACTAATTTACCATCATTTCCTACGAAAAGCATGGGCTTAATTGCTAATAATGTCCCCACAAAAGCTGAAGCGTTAGATAATCTTCCACCTCTTCTTAACCATTGTAAGTCTTCAACCATAAAACGATAGATGTATTCTTTTTTATGAGCTTCTCCCCATTCAACCACTTCATCAAATGTTTTACCTTCTTCATGTAATCTAACTAGTTGTTTCACAAATAAAGCTAAACCACCAGTAATATTAAAGCTATCCATAAAATAAACTTTTTGATTAGGAAAGTCTTTACTTACTTCCATAATCGCTCTTTCACAATTTTCAATAGAACTGGAAATAGCACGTGACATATCTGTAAAAATAATATCTTTACCTGTTTCAAGTAAGCTTCTAAAGAATTCTTCATAAGCAAATACTGGAATTGCTGAAGTACTGACGGATTTTCCTTCTCTCATCTTCTTATATACAAACTGCTTTGTTTCTTCTTTGCAGTCATCTTCATATGGAACATCATCTATAATAAATGAATAAGAAATGAATGGTACATTATGCTCATTTAGCCAACCCGCATCAATATCACATGTTGAAGCTGTCGCGATTAAATAGTCGTTCATATAAATATCTCCCTTTTAAAACAATATTATATTATAACACCTTTAGTTTTTCGTCATTATTGTCGTTTTAATTCTTCTTTTCACTTCCATAAATGTCCAAACTGCACTTGCACCGATGACAATTCCACAGGCAATAATGGCAAGTTCTTCTGCATATGCTTTAGCTAAAGCCCATTCCCCTATAACCGCATTACTTAGTGTGTAATATAATGCACTTCCTGGCATTAAAGAAATAATAGATGGAACAAATATAACGATAGTTGGTTCTTTAATCATTCTTGCCATGATTTCAGAATAACTTGCAATACAAAGAGAAGCAATTGTTACTGACAAGAATTCGCTATACAAAAACATTCTTCTGCATAAAACATATACAATCCCGCATACAATTCCACCTAATGCATCTGAAAATAGCACTTTATTCTTAGCATGGAATACTAATGCAAACCCAATTGATCCTATTGTGCCAGATAGGATTAGCATAAAATTACTAACCATTATTTATACTCCTATTAGCATAATTGCCATCATAAAACCAGCCGCAATAGATGCTGCTATTAATAAACTTTCAATCAATTTTAATATTCCAGAAATTGTATCTCCAACAAGAATATCTCTTAAGCTTAATGTAATAGCTGTTCCTGGAATTAAAGGCATAATATCCCCAATCATAATCATCGCTCTTGAAAGATTTGTTATTTTCGTAATCGTACAAATAATAAGGCCACATGCAAAAGATGTAATTAGACTGAATGTTACCCCATTAGGGCAAAACTGTTGCACCTTTCTTTGCATTAAAGCAATAAATAATCCAACAATTCCCGATACAATTGCATCAATAATGCTTCCACCGTAATATAAGGCAAAACCAAAAGCAACAATGAAATTACCTAAATAACGATAAATAGGTAATTGATCCGCATATTTAATTATTTTTACTCTCTTTAATAATTCTTTAGGTTTTATAGGATTCTTACAAATTTCTCTACTTAAAGAATTTAATTTTTCGATTTTTTCAAAATCATAACTTGCAGTAGAACTAATACGTCTACTTCCACTCAACATACTTCCATCACTATACAAATTAGTAATTAATATATTTTCAGTAATGACAAAAATATCTGTTTTTTCAATACCATATGCTGTTCCAATTCTTCTAAGTGAGTCTTCAACACGTGATACTTCTGCGCCAAAAATCAATAGTGATTCACTAAACTCCAACATACATTGAAGCATTACAGAACGGTTTTCTGTTGTTTCCAAGCAAATATTTTCCATAGCTGTAAATCATTTTACAACATTTATGGAAATTCTAAACAATGAAATTAAAAACCCATACAACAAAAGGAATTGTTACTATTGCAAGTAATGTAGATAAGATTACAGTTTGTACTGCATAGTGATAATTTTTACCATGTAAATGTGAATATACCGCAACATTTGTTCCAACAGGACACGCAATAGCTATCATAATTGCCATCTTTAAATCCATATATGTATTAGGAACAAAATAAATGATTATCATTGCTACAAAAGGAATAATTAATCCTCTACCAAGTGCAATAAGATAATTAGCTTTATTTTTAAACATATCTGTTAAATTTACTTCTGATAAATATATACCAATCATAAACATACTTAATGGTGTATTCACACTAGCTGTCATTGATAATACGTCCTGTACTAAAACTGGAACATTTATACCCGAAAAGAAAATCAATAATCCAATACATGTTGCAATAAAGAAAGGTGCCTTCATTATAGATTTAATATCTAATCCATCTTTCTCTCCTGTTAAAAGTGATACACCATAACTCCATTGCATAATATTTAAAAAGGCAATAAATGGTGCAATATAGAATACAGCCTCTCCACCTAAACTTGCAGCAATAATAGGTACACCAAAGAATCCCGGATTACAAAATCCTGTTGCAAAATCAGCAATTTCATCTTTTTTAAAGATTAAATGTGCTATTACAATCGAAATTAAAACAACAATAATACTTACAAGTGAAGCAATTAATAACCCTCTAATTGTTTCACTGCTTCTATCAACCATAAAGCCATTGATAATAA
>OIWM01002967.1_pt1 | contig 13002 bp, 11 predicted proteins | sample 1587451 | NCBI WGS metagenome assembly OIWM01 (sample SAMEA3888907, study PRJEB22519) | human gut metagenome | biome: human gut; feature: human-associated habitat; material: faeces | place: Denmark | collected 2011
CGACGTCCGGTTCCTGGAGCAGTTCTGAGAAAGGAGAGCGAAGAAAATGAATTTAAGCAGAAATTGGCTCAACGAATTTGTTGACCTCCACGACATCACCGACAAGCAGTTCAACGATGAAATGACGCTCTCCGGCTCCAAGGTCGAGACCATCGAGCGACTGGACGAGAGCCTCAAAAACGTGGTCGCGGGCAAGATCCTCTCCATGGAAAAGCACCCCGACAGCGACCACATGTGGGTCTGCCAACTCGACGTCGGCAGGGAGGAGCCGGTGCAGATCGTCACCGGTGCGTGGAACATCCACATCGGCGATCTGGTGCCCGCGGCGCTGCACAAGTCCGTGCTGCCCGGCGGCGTGAAGATCGAAAAGGGTAAGCTGCGCGGCGTGCCGTCCAACGGTATGCTCTGCTCGCTCAAGGAGCTGGGCCTGACCGCCGAGCACGACTTCCCCTACGCGGTCATCACGCCCGCGGCGCTTCTGAACGACTATCATCCCATCGACCCCGCCAAGCCCTCCATCCCCGCCGACATCAAGCCCGGTGACAAGGTGTTCGGACCGGTCGCGGCGGCGAAGGTGCTCGAGTGCGCGCCGCAGGGCGACGGCACATTCCATACCTGTCTCGACCTCGGCGGCACGACCGCCTGTCCCGACACCGTCTGCTCCAACCTGCACGAGGGCGATCTGGTGGCCTACAACACCAAGTCCGACTCCATCTGCACGCTTGCCGACCTGCACGCCGAGCAGCGCGAGTTCCCGCACTGCATCGCCGACGGCATCTTCGTCCTGCGTGAGGATGATGTGAAGCCCGGCGACGACATCGCGAAGGTCATCGGCTATGACGACAGCGTGGTCGAGTTCGAGATCACGCCCAACCGTCCCGACTGCCTTTCCGTCATTGGCCTTGCCCGCGAGGCAAGCGCGACCTTCCGCCGCCCTCTCAAGCTGCACACACCCGGGGTCAAGGGCTGCGGCGGCAGCATCGCGGAGCTGGTCGACATCGAGATCGAGGACGGCGAGCTTTGCCCGCGCTACACCGCGCGCATGGTGAAGAACGTGAAGATCGCGCCCTCCCCGAAGTGGATGCGCGAGCGCCTGCGCAACTCCGGCGTGCGCCCGATCAACAACATCGTGGACATTACGAACTACGTCATGCTCGAGTACGGCCAGCCGATGCACGCGTTCGACTACGCCTGTCTGCACGACGGCAAGATCATCGTCCGCCGCGCCGAAGAGGGCGAATCTCTCCGGACGCTCGACGGCAACGACCACGCTCTCACGCCCGGCATGCTCGTCATTGCCGACCCCGAGGGTCCCGTCGCGCTCGCGGGCGTGATGGGCGGCGCGAACAGCGAGATCACCGACGAAACAACGACCATCGTTTTCGAGAGCGCCAACTTCCTCGGCCACTCCATCCGCAAAACGGCCATCGCCCTCGGCATGCGCACGGACGCCTCCGGCCGGTTTGAAAAGGGCCTCGACCTGTTCGCCACCGTTCCGGCGGTCGACCGCGCGTGCGAGCTCGTAGAAATGCTCGGCGCGGGCGAGGTGTTCGACGGCACGATCGACGTGCTCGCCAAAGAGCCGGAGACGACGTTCATCGAGCTGGACGACAAGCGCATCAACGCCCTGCTCGGCACCGATATCCCGCGCGAGTTCATGGCCGATACGCTCACCTCGCTCGGCTTTGAGCTCAACGGCAATACGCTCACCGTCCCCTCCTGGCGCGGCGACTGCACCATGCTCGCCGACATCGCCGAGGAGTGCGCCCGCTTCTGGGGCTACGATAAGATCGAAGCCACCGACATCCGCGGCGCAGCCACGCAGGGCGGCTACAGCGAAAAGACGCTCTTTGTCCAGAAGCTCGGCACGGCCTGCCGCGCCATGGGCTATACCGAGGTCATGACGTATTCGTTCGTCAGCCCGTCGAGCCTCGATAAGATCAAGGTACCCGCCGACTCCCCGCTGCGCGATAACTACCGCATCCTCAACCCGCTCGGCGAGGATACGAGCGTCATGCGCACGACGGCGCTGCCCTCCATGCTCGGCGTGCTGTCCACGAACCTCAGCCGCCGCAACATGGAAGCAAAGCTCTATGAAATGGCGACCGTGTACAAGAAGCAGCCCGGCAAGGTGCTGGCCGACGAGCGCACCGTGCTCACGCTCGGCGCTTACGGCGGCGATGTGGACTTCTTCGCGCTCAAGGGCGCGGTGGAGGCGCTGCTGTGTGCCGCCCGCACGCCGGACGTGCGCTTCACCGCCGACACGGAGACCGCGGCGTTCCATCCCGGCCGCTGCGCCGCGGTGTGGTCGGGCGATACGCGCCTCGGCACGCTCGGCCAGATCCACCCCGACGTGTGCGCTGCCTACGGGCTCGACGGCGCGACGTACTGCGCCGAGATCGACGTCGTGCTGCTGCACGATCTCGAGGGTGCGGAGCCGGTCTATACGCCGCTGCCGCGCTTCCCGGCCATCACGCGCGACATCGCCGTCGTGTGCGACGCTTCTGTTCCCGTCGGCGAGCTGACCGAGTGCATCCGCAAGGCGGAAAAGAACGTCCTGCGCGGCGTGAAGCTCTTTGACGTCTACACCGGCGTCGGCATCCCGGAAGGGAAGAAGAGCGTCGCCTTCTCGCTGACGCTCCGCTCGGACGACGGTACGCTCACCGACGATCACGCCGAGGAAGCCGTCCGCGCGGTGCTCGACGCGCTGCGCGAGAACTTCGGCGCTGTCATCCGGTAAGATTTTCCTTGAAACTCGCCCGCCGCTGTGGTATGGTAATAACAGAAAGAAATTTTTGACTGAAGGGGGTTGCGGACATGGGTGACGCCACCAAGCCGTTCGCCACGGTATCCAATCGCGCACAGATTCGGGAGATCCTCTCCTCGGTATACGACTCGCTGATGCTCAAGGGCTACAACCCCATCAATCAGCTTGTGGGCTACATCCTGTCGGAAGACCCCACGTATATCACCAACTACAACAACGCCCGCTCGCTCATCTGCCGCATCGACCGCGATGAGCTGCTGCAGGAGCTGGTGCGCAGCTATCTCGAGGACAAGGAATAACCCGGGAAAACGAAAAGAGCCGCCGGAGGTTAGCTGGTTGCTCATAAAAAAGTGAATCCGACCTATGGCTGCAATCAAAGGTCGGATTCTTTTTTTATGTTAGGGCTGGAATATCCATGGCTCCCTCTGACGCGGGAGGCTTGGATGCGGTGCAAAATCGCACATTACCGCACTACACCGAATGGTGTATAGAAGTGCGCCCTTACTGTTTGACAAATTGGAATTGATTTTCCTTTTTATTTCTTAGTATCAATCCAAATGAAAACTCTCTCGTCAGTTCTTTCAGTAACAACACCTCCGTTTGCTATTGCCACAGCTTGAGATGCTATGTTATCTAAAAGAATGGTTACTAACACTTTATCTATTCCCATTTCTTTCGCTTCATTAAGCAATAATCTCAGCAGTTCTTTTCCATATCCTTTTCCACGAAACGCTGGTGCAATTCCGTACCCGATATTTCCTCCTGCTTTTCTCAGTGCCTCAGTCAAAAAATGTCTGACAGAACCAAATCCAACCGGAATACCATCAGCATATAGCCAAAAAGTTGTAGAAGGCACTTTCCAACCATCTACAATCCCTTCTTGCTCAGAATCCCTCTGTTTTACAATCAGCCATTCTTTATACTCATCAAATGTTAATCCGTTGGCTTTGTTAATTAATCCATTTTCTTCAGCAGGGATCTCTTGCAGCATTGTGTAAATATCTAAGCCATCATCAACTGACAATCTTTTTAATTCCAACATTATTTTCAATTCTCCTTAATCAAATAAACTCAAGTTTATCAGTCTGTTTAATCATATCATATGGCTTCAATGTACGGCAAGAACAATCCCGGCAGACATTACTGCCGGGACTGATGCTGTTTTATGGACATCTACATTTTCTCCGGCGGCTTTTGCGCTTTTTTGGGAAAAACTGCTATAGGGGCGTTTGGGGGCGTCTGATGCACGGAAAGAGATCTCTGAGTAAGGAAAAAAGCCTGTAATCCTTGAGATTACAGGCTTTTTTGGAGCTGGCAATGTGACTCGAACACACGACCTGCTGATTACGAATCAGCTGCTCTACCGACTGAGCTATGCCAGCAACTTCTGCCGATTTCTTGGCAGCTTGTGTATTTTATCACGTCGCGCTGCCGTTGTCAACAGAAATTGCCGGTATTTTGCGCCCGGTCTGCGGCTTTTTCGCTTTTTCTCCGGTAAACTGTCCCGCTGGTACGGGCGGAGCAGAGCCCCGCCCCTACAGAGAATAAAAGCGGTCAAGCTCCCATTTTTTCGGATTGTTGTCGATGTACTCTGCCATACGTCCCGAAAATCGTCTTCATTTCGTACTACATGATCGTAAAATGACCGCTGCCATACCACGTTTCCCGGCGTATGCATTTCTGTATTAACCAATTTGGTCGTGACGGATTTCCACGAGCATAGGACATCAGATATTGTAGGGGCGGGGCTCTGCTCCGCCCGATAAAGAGAGAGCAGCATATGAACGTGATTCGGCATGATCACATGACGTTCAATTTTTATGGGATAACGTTCCTCCAGAAGCAAAAGCTGCGTTTCACAAATGCGCCCGACAGCTGAAAGAATGGTACATCCTTCGTGGATGGCTGAAAGGATTTGCCGCCGGCTTTTGGTGCATACCGTCAGAAAATAAGCGCCGGGCAGGGAATAGTCAAACTCACGCAGCCGCATATCACGGCGCTTTTTTGCGTTCACTCGGTGGCCTTGACGCTCACCATGGCGTCAAAGTCGAGTCCGAGCTCGCCGCCGACGGTGCGAAGCTCCGCGAGCGTGGAGTCGTTGACGGGGATGCCGTTTTTGAGCTTTTCATTGCGGGAGTCGACCTCCATTTCGCCGGAGGTGTAAATGCGGGTGCGGCCCTCGGCCTTGGCGCTGTCGCGCAGCTCCTGCAGAAGCGTCGAAAGGCTCTCGCGCATCGCGGCCTTGTCGCCGAACATGCCGTAATCGAGCGCGAAGAAGCTCTGCGATGTGTCGCCGAGACCGTTCTTGCTCACATGGTTGGACGTAGCGCCGCCTGCGATGATCGAGGAGAGGATCTCTACGATCAGCGCGAGACCGTAGCCCTTGTGCGAACCGGTCGCGGGGCTGGAGCCGCCGAGCGGGAGAATGCCGCCGCCCGCCTTGGAGTTGATGTTGTCGATGACGCGCTTGGCGTCGGAGGTGTCCTTGCCGTTTTCATCGACGGCCCAGCCAAGCGGCATGGGCTTGCCCTGCTTGGCATAGACCTCCAGCTTGCCGCGCGGCACGACCGTGGTCGCCACGTCGTACAGCATGGGAATGGGATTGGCGGGCATGGCAAAGGCGATGGGGTTTGTGCCGAGCATGACCTCGCGGCCGAACGTCGGCACGCAGATGGCCTGCGTATTCGTAAAGCACATGCCGAGCATGTCCTCGCGCTCGGCCATCATGGCATAATAGCCGCCGACACCGAAGTGGTTGGAGTTGCGCACGACCGCCGCGCCGAAGCCGTACTGCTTCGCCTTGGCAATGGCGCGCTCCATCGCGTCCACGGCGGCGATCTGGCCCATGGCGCTGTGCGCGTCGAGCACGACGGAGAGCGGCGTTTCATGCACGACCTCCGGCACGGCGTCCGGGCGGATCACGCCGCTTTTCACACCGCGGTGGTAGCGGATCAGACGCTGCACGCCGTGGGATTCCAGTCCCTGCAGATCGGCGGTGAGCAGAATGTCGGCAATATCGCGGCTCTGTTTTTCGTTGAATCCGTATTTGCCCATAACGGCTTCGCAGTAAGCGCGAAGCTCCTTTTCCGGCAGACGATAGTACGCCATATGTCTCTTTCCTTTCTTTATCGAACTGGATCAAACCTTTTCGACCGATTATACCATTTATACCATATTCGGACAAAGGAAAAAAGCCTTTTCCGGCGGAAAAAGACCGCACACGGTATTCTGCAAAAAGACATTGGAAAATCTCCGGGCAGGACGTATAATTATGGCAGAACGTTGAGCGGGAGGAACGGACGATGGATAAATACGAGGTGCTGAAGCACTGCTTCGGCCACAGCCGTTTCCGGCAGGGGCAGGAGGAGCTCGTCGACGCCGTTTTGTCCGGCCGGGATGCGCTCGGCATCATGCCGACCGGCGGCGGGAAATCCCTGTGCTACCAGATCCCCGCGCTGCTTCTCGGCGGCATTACGATCGTCATATCGCCGCTGATCTCCCTGATGAAGGATCAGGTGGCGGCGCTCAAAAACGCGGGGATCAGCGCCGCGTACATCAACAGCTCGCTCACCGCCGAGCAGCTGCGTCTTGTGTACCGCCGCGCGAGGGAGGGAGCATACAAGCTGCTGTATGTCGCGCCGGAACGGCTGGAAACGGAGGGCTTCGCCGCACTCATGCAGGCGGTGACGGTCTCGCTTGTGGCCGTGGACGAGGCGCACTGCATCTCCCAATGGGGGCAGGACTTCCGTCCAAGCTACCGGAGCATACCGGACTTTGTTGCCTCGCTGCCGCAGCGCCCGCCGGTGACGGCGCTCACCGCGACCGCCACGGCGGAGGTGCAGCAGGACATTGTCCGTCTGCTTGAACTGCATGACCCCGTCCGCTGTGTCACGGGTTTCGACCGCCCGAACCTCTTCTTTGACGTGCAGCGCCCGAAAAACAAAATGTCTGCGCTGCTCGATCTTCTGCGGACGTGGCGGGACAAGACAGGTATCGTTTACTGCGCCACGCGCGCCGCCGCCGAGCGCGTTTGCCGGACGCTGTGCAGCCGCGGCGTCGCCGCGGTCTGTTATCACGCCGGAATGGAGGACGGCGAGCGCCGCGCAAGCCAGGACGATTTTCAGTTCGATCGGAAAAACGTGATCGTTGCGACGAATGCCTTCGGCATGGGCATCGATAAATCCAATGTGAATTTCGTGATCCACTACAATATGCCGAAAAGCCTCGAAGCGTATTATCAGGAGGCGGGGCGTGCCGGACGCGACGGCGAGGCTGCAGACTGCATTTTGCTCTACTCCGCGGGTGATGTGGAGACGGCGAAATTCCTCATCCAGAGCGGCGGGGAGGAGCCTGGCGACGCAGAGCGGGAAGAGTTGCGCCGCCGCGACTATGAGCGGCTGAAGATCATGACCGGCTACTGCAAAACGACGCGCTGCCTGCGAGGGTACATTCTCGACTATTTCGGGCAGCCGCACGCCGAGGAATGCGGCAACTGCGGCAACTGTCAGGCGGAATACGACCTGCAGGATCTGACGCGCGAGGCGCAGATGATCCTCTCGTGCGTTGTGCGCGTGCGCGAAACGCTCGGATACTATGTCGGAAAAACGCTGATCGTCCAGACGCTGCGCGGCAGCCGCGACCGGCGTCTTCTGCAGCTCGGGCTGGACAGGCTCTCAACGTATGGCCTGATGCGGAAGCTCTCCGCGGAAAAGGTGCTCGCCATGATAGACCGGCTGGAAGAAGCGGGGTATCTGCGCACGAACGCGCAGCACTTCACGCTGGAACCGACGGCGGCCGCCAACGGCGTGCTGTTCGGCGGCGAGAAGGTCGCCATGCCGGTACACCTTGAGCCGGCGGCGCAGAGCGGAGAGAAAAAACGCCGCCGGAAGAGCGCGGCGTCATCCGCCCCGACGACCGGAACGGACGGTCTCTTCGCGGCGCTCAAGGCGGAGCGCACGCGCCTCGCCGCGGCGGAGGGCGTGCCTGCCTATGTTGTATTCTCCAACGCGACGCTCGCGGACATGGCGGTGAAAGCTCCGCACACGATGGAGGATTTTCTGGAGGTCTCCGGCGTCGGCGAGATAAAAGCCGCGCGCTACGGCGAAGCGTTCCTGAAAGCCATCGCCGCATACGAAAAAGCGGACGAAGCCTGAAAAAAAGAAAAGCCCTCCGGCATCCGTTTCGGATGCCGGAGGGCTTGTGCGTTTTATACGGATATGCGGGGATGATTTAGTACATGCCGCCCATGTCCGGCGCGGCGGGAGCCGGCGCGGGGGGTTCGGGGATGCTTACGACCATCGCCTCGGTGGTGAGGACGGTGGAGGCGACGGAGGCGGCGTTCTCCAGCGCGCTGCGGCAGACCTTGGTCGGATCTACGATACCGGCAGCGATCATATCGCAGTACTCTTCCTTCGCGGCGTCGAAGCCGTAGCCGGGGATCTCAGAGCCGCGGACCTGATTGAGGATCACGGCGCCCTCGAGACCGGCGTTCTCGGCGATCTGCATCAGCGGGGCCTGCAGAGCCTTCGCAACGATGGCAGCGCCCGTCTTCTCGTCGCCCTCGAGCTCGGTGACGACCTTCTCGGCAGCGATGCCGGCCTGCACGTAAGCCGTGCCGCCGCCGGCGACGATGCCTTCCTCAACGGCGGCCTTCGTCGCGTTGAGAGCGTCTTCGACGCGGAGCTTCTTCTCCTTCATTTCGGCCTCGGTAGCCGCGCCGACCTTGATGACGGCAACACCGCCGCTCAGACGGGCCAGACGCTCCATGAGCTTCTCACGGTCGTAGTCGGAGGTGGAAACTTCGTACTGGTTCTTGATCTGCGCCACGCGGTCGGCGATGGCTTCCTTCGTGCCGGCGCCGCCGACGATGATGGTGTTCTCCTTGGTGACCTTGACCTGGCGCGCACGGCCGAGCATATCGAACGTGGCGTCCTTGAGCTCCATGCCGTAGTCGCCGGAGACGACCTGACCGCCGGTCAGAACGGCGATATCCTGCATGGTCTCCTTGCGGCGGTCGCCGAAGGCCGGGGCCTTGACGCACACGCAGGTGAAGGTGCCGCGCAGCTTGTTGAGAAGGATGGTGGCGAGCGCTTCGCCCTCAACCTCGTCGGCGATGATGACGAGCTTTTTGCCGGCCTTCACGATCTGCTCGAGCAGGGGCAGGATCTCCTGAATGTTGGAGATCTTCTTATCGGTGATGAGAATGTAGGCGTCATCGATGACGGCTTCCATCTTCTCGGTATCGGTGACCATGTAGGGGGAGACGTAGCCGCGGTCAAACTGCATGCCCTCGACGACCTCGGAATAGGTCTGCGCGGTCTTGGACTCTTCCACGGTGATGACGCCGTTCTGACCGACCTTCTCCATAGCCTCGGCGATCAGCGTGCCGATCTGCTCGTCGCCGGAGGAAATGGTGCCGACGCGGGCGATGTCCTTCGTGCCGCTCACGGGCTGGGACGCGGTCTTGATCTCGCTGACGGCGGCCTCGGTCGCCTTGGCGATGCCGCGGCGGAGGACCATCGGGTTGGCGCCGGCGGCGAGGTTCTTCAGACCCTCACGGATGATGGCCTGGGCGAGAACGGTCGCGCTCGTGGTGCCGTCGCCGGCGACGTCGTTCGTCTTGGTGGCGACTTCGCGGATGAGCTGCGCGCCCAAGTTCTCGGCGGGATCGGCGAGCTCGATCTCCTTGGCGATGGTCACGCCGTCGTTCGTGATGAGCGGGGTGCCGAATTTCTTATCGAGAACAACGTTGCGGCCCTTGGGTCCGAGCGTGATCTTCACGGTGTCGGCAAGCTTGTCAACGCCGGTCTGCAGAGCCTTGCGGGCTTCCGCGCCATAAACCAGATTCTTAGCCATAATATATTCGTCCTCCTGAAATTACTCTACGATCGCCAGAATGTCACTCTGACGGACGATGGTGTATTCCTCGCCGTCGAGCTTGACGCTGGTTCCGCTGTACTTGCCGGCGATGACCTTGTCGCCCGCCTTGACTTCCATCTTCACTTCGTTGCCGTCCACCATTCCGCCGGGGCCGACGACGATGACTTCGTAAACTTCCGGCTTTTCCTGCGCCGCGCTCGTGAGGATGATGCCGCCCTTGGTCTTTTCCTCGGCTTCCGTCCGCTTGAGGACAACGCGATCCGCCAACGGTTTGAGATTCATGGTTTCTGCCTCCTATGATCATTTTAATTTTTATTTTGTTGATTTAGCACTCAATGACTTCGAGTGCTAACCCATGCCTATAAAATAGCACACGCCCTCTGCAAATGCAAGAGGGAATGTGCTGTTTTAAAAAATAATTCACATATTGCGGGAAACGGGATATCAAAGGTACATATAAAGCTGGCAGGGGATCATGCCGTTATAAAGTCTCCGCCGCTTGTCGGCGCGCTTGCCGTAGATATTTTCAAAATTCTCAAGCGAGGAGATCACGTACGTCTTCCAGTTTTCCGTTTCGCGCATCGTTTTGCCGAATGCGCGCATGAGCTCGACCGCCGCCTCCTTTTCGAGCAGGCGCTCGCCGTAGGGCGGGTTGGTGCAGAGCGTGCCGTTCTCCGTTTTGCGGGAGAAATCTCTTGCGTCGGCCACGGAGAAGTCAATGTACTTCTCCACCCCGGCGCGGCGGGCGTTCTCGCGCGCGAGAGCGACGGCGCGCGGGTCAATGTCGGAGGCGAAGATGTGATAGTCGCCGGAATATTCGCGGCTGCGGGCAAGATTCCGCTCCGACTGCCATATGCCGCGCGGCAGGCAGCGCCACGTTTCGGCGGCAAACTCGCGGTTCAGCCCCGGCGCGCGGTTGAGCGCCGCGAGCGCGGCTTCAATGGCGATCGTGCCGCTGCCGCAGAAGGGGTCGCAGAAATCACCGCGGCCGCGGTAGCGCGCAATGTCCACGATGGCGGCGGCGAGCGTTTCGCGCAGCGGAGCCGCGACCTGCGCCGGGCGGTAGCCGCGCTTATGGAGCCCCGTGCCGCTCGTATCGATATAGAGCGCGGCCTCGTCCTTCATAATGGCGAACTGGATGGGGAAGCTCTCGCCCTCTTCGGAGAACCACGAGAGACCGTACACGCTCTTGAGCCGTTCGACAACGGCCTTTTTCACGATTTTCTGGCAGTCCGGCACGGAGTGGAGCGCGCTCTCAAGCGCCCAGCCCTTGACGGGGAACGCGCCGTCCGCGGGGATGAAAGCCTCCCACGGCAGCGCGCGCACGCCCTCGAAGAGCTCGTCGAAGGTGCGCGCCGGGAACCGGCCGAGGACGATCAGAACGCGCTCGGCAAAGCGCGAGCGGATGTTCGCGCGCGCGACGGCGCTCTCGTCGCCGGTGAAGTATACGCGCCCGTTTTCCGGCGCAACATTTTCCATATCCATATGGCGCAGCTCGTTGCCGAGCGGACCTTCCAGCCCGAACAGGCACGGCGCGCAGAGAGTGAGTTTCATGTTATTTCCTCCGATGTGATCTCTATTCGGAAAGATAGTACCCTGTTTCGCTCCAAATTGCAAGCAATATAAAAACCCCGCCGTTTCCGGCGGGGCAAAAAGAGAGAATGAGAGAGGGTAGGTATTTAAAATGTATGGCTCACTTGCCCGAGGCGGCTTCGATCTCGGATTTGACCTGCTCGGCAGTCATCACGCGGCCGAACATTTCCGCCCAGAGATCAAACATGGCGGTGTTCCAGTCGTTCGCCGTGCGGCCGCAGTGGTCGTAGGAGCTGATGCCGTCGGCCACGGCGACAACGTTGTAGTCCTTATGATAGGCCTCGCGGATCGTGCTGTCCACGCACCAGTTCGTCACCGTGCCGCAGATGATAAGCGTGCGGATGCGCTTTTTCTTCAGCCACGTTTCGAGCTCCGTGTGGGAGAAGCAGGAGTAGGTGTACTTCGGAAATACGGTGTCGCCTTCGACGGGCGCAAGCGCCGGATCGATCTGGCACTCCGAGGAGCCGGGCTTGAACTTAACGTCGCCGTCCTCGGTGAGAAGGCCGCGCTGCTTATTGCGGAACCAGTAATGATCGTTGTGGAAATCCACATCCTGCGCGAAGATGGACATAAACACGGGGATGCCCTTTTCGTTGCAGAACTTTTTGAGATCGGCGATGGTGGGCAGCTGCTCGGCGGACTGCGGCGTGTAGAGCGGACCGTCGGGCTGGGTGAAGCCGGTCTGCATATCAATGATCAGCAGGGCGGTCTCTTCCGGGTGGATCGTGAAAGGAGCGTCCCACTCCCAATATCTAGCCATAGTATTTTTCCTCCATTTTGTATGGGTTTACTTAAATCAAATAAGGACGTGCGTTCACTCCTGCTGCAGCAGGTTTTCGAGGATCGTTTCGCACGGGTAAAAGTCAAAGTTGTAGTTGATCGCGAGAAGCTGCATTCCCTGCCGGTGCTCCGCCTCGGTGGTGGAGTTTACGCCGTCGTCCGCAACAGCGACGCGGAAGCCGCGGTAAAACGCTTCGATCGCCGTCTGCGCCACGCACACGTCCGAGCGCCAGCCCGTCATGATGACGGTGTTGATCTGCATCTGGCGGAGCTTTTTTTCGAGCGTCGTGTTGACGAAGCCGTTGAACCGGTTTTTGTAGACAACGACGTCGGCCGGATCGGGCTTTACTTCGTCGATGATCTGCACGCCGTAGGAGCCGGCCATCATATGATTGTTCCAGAGCTGCAGCTCCGGATCGTTCTTATAATGCCGGTCGCAGACGTAAATGACCGGAACGCCCATCTGCCGCGCGCGGGCAAAGAGCTTTTTGAGCTGCGGAAGAATGTGATGGATGCGCCTGCAGGCAAGCGTGCCGCCTTCGAGAATGTCGTTCTGAAGATCGATCGCGACGATGGCCGGACGGCACACATCCGGCGCGGCGGGAAGCGCCGCGGCATCGATATCCTCCGGCAGGAGAGACTGCAAGAGCATCTGCGCGCTCTTATACTCTTCCAGTATGCGGTCCACCTCCGCCTGCTGGCGGATCATGGCTTTCTGCACTTCTTCGGTGGATGCGTCGAGCAGCGCGGCGATTTCCGTCAGGGGGAATTTCATCTCGCGGAAATAACGGATCTGCTGCAGACGCGCGATGTCCGATTCCGAATACATCCGGTATCCGGCATCGGTGCGCTCCGGCTTCGGCAGAAGGCCGCGGCTTTCGTAGTGCCGGATAGCTTTCACGCTCAGTCCGGTGAGGGAAGCCGCTTTTTTTATCGTTATCATGCAGCGCGCTCCTTTCCGTGCCGGTGGGATATTTCAAACG
>OIWM01002968.1_pt1 | contig 12997 bp, 9 predicted proteins | sample 1587451 | NCBI WGS metagenome assembly OIWM01 (sample SAMEA3888907, study PRJEB22519) | human gut metagenome | biome: human gut; feature: human-associated habitat; material: faeces | place: Denmark | collected 2011
TCACAACTTAGTGGCTGGCAACTTGCACAAAACCGGGACTGCTTTTGTGACTTTGTGAGAAAATTAGTAAATCTTAGTCTGCCTATTCATGTATAGTGTTTTGCTGCCATGGACGGCAGCAAAAGTCTTAGCACCCCACGGACGGGGTGTCTAAGACGTACACGTCACTCCATCACAGCCTGACTCAGGCAGACTTAGATTTTCTTATTTTCGTACAACGGAACAAAACAGACCCGGTTTTGTGCATCTCCCAGCCCCAAAACTAGAAACCTCCTTTTAACACCCTAATCCTATAGCGAAAAAACAAGACTTCACTTTGGGATTTTTTCCTAATGTGAAGTCTTGTTGGGAATTATGACTATAGGTTGGGAATTTTTACCCAACGCTATTCTTCTATGTGATATTTTCTCGCTTTTGCTGCCACGGTCTTATGGGTCAGTCCCAATGCTTTTCCGGCGGCGTTATAGCTTCCGTATTTTTTGAGTGCCTTTCTTATGATCTCACGCTCATAATATTCCCATGGCATGATCTCGTCATTTCCTGTTACGATTTCTTCTGCGGATGTTTTTCCTAGGGACAGTCCTGCATCATAGAGTCCGTTTTCCGTGACTGCCTCTGACGGTACCTCATCATTGACAGCCGTGTGGTAATTTTCACTGATGTAATGCGGCAGATCTTCTTTTTGCACTTCCCTGCCATCTGCTAAGATATTGATACGTTCCATGACGTTTTCTAATTCACGGATATTTCCCGGCCAGGAATAGTGGATCAGGGCATCCATGGCTTCGCCACTCAGCTTCTTTGGCTCACAGCCTAATTCTTCTGCAATTTTATTCAAAAAATATTCCGACAGTACCGGTATGTCCTCCCGGCGCTCCCGAAGCGGCGGCAGCCAGATTGGAATAACGTTCAGACGATAGTAAAGATCCTCTCTGAATTCTCCGTTTTCGACTAATTCTTCTAAGTTTCGGTTCGTTGCTGCAATAATTCTTGCATCCACGGTGATCGTGCGGTCATCGCCAACCCGCTGAAATTCTTTTTTCTGGATGACACGCAGCATTTTTGCCTGCATGGATTTATCGAGTTCTCCAATCTCATCTAAAAAAATGGTACCTTTATCGGCAAGTTCAAATTTACCGATCTTGGTCTTTATCGCTCCGGTATAAGCACCTTTGACATGACCAAACATTTCACTTTCCAATAAATTTTCCGGGATCGCCGCACAGTTGACACGGATAAACGGCTGTGTGGCACGTTCACTCGAATAGTGGATCGCCTCTGCGATCAGTTCTTTTCCGGTGCCACTCTCTCCACGGATCAGGACATTAAAATTATTGTCCGCCGTCTTAGCCGCTAATTTCATGGCATCGTAGAGTTTGTTGCTGACTCCTACGATCCGGTTGAAAGCAGGGTTTAATTTTTTACGGCGGTGCAGCTCTTCCTCCAAGTATTCTGTCTTTGCGGAAAGATGACTGATACGGTCGATCAGTTCTTCTATCTCACTTAAATTTTTTACAACGGAAATTCCACCGGTGATCTGCTGATTGACAATGATCGGAACAATATTTGCCACTACGCTTTTGCCGTTTTTCTTCTGGCTGATCTCTCCCATAATCTTCTGTCCTTTTTCTAAGACCCGCATACGGCTTCCGTTCGGGGATATCTCATGGATGTTGTCGCCCTCAGAAATATTTTCTCCGGTAATTTCATTATAGGAACCATTAATATAGGTAACGGTTCCTTCTCTGTCAAACACACAGATTCCGTCCTGCACGGCTTCTAATATCTGAAGATAACGCTCCTTTAACTCTTTGACTTCTTCAAATTCCCACGAAATCTGTACCAGTCTCGACACATCCTCAAAAGTACTGATAGCTCCTTTGATCTCGTCATTTTCGATGATCGGTGTCGTATTTACTACAATGGTCGATTTACCGATTTCTCTCGTATAGCCTAAGATCGGTTCTTTGGTGTCTACGACCTCCGGCAGTCTGGAATCCGGGAAAACTTCCGTCACTTTTCTTCCAAGTACCTCTCTTGCCGGAATCCCAAATAAACGCTCTGCCTCTGTATTATAGATAATGATCGTATGCTGGTTATCTACCACTAAAAGTCCGCTCTCGATGTTACTGTAGACATTTTCTGCTGTGATGACATTATCCTGCAACAAATTGTCCACCTGATTCAGTTCTGACTGGCTGATATTAAAATCACCCTCTAGGAACTGCTTCATCTCTTTTGATGCTTCTTCTGCCTGCTCTCCTTCGGTCACTAAGTAGATCTCTTCGCCTTTTTTGACCTTCAACGCCGTTACTAATAAAATACTGGTCAGCGGTACGTTGTGCAGTCCCTCTCTGTGTACGGAATAGAGTACGTTATATTCATTTTGCAGACGATCTGCCTTTTGTACAATGGTCGCTGCCACACGGACATGGAGACCTTTTTCATAATATATCGTTACTTTTTCTTCAATTCTCTGTGTCTTACTCATGCATTTCCTGCCTTTTTCTTTACACATATTCCTTTCGCATCTGCGTATTTGGTATCTGCATCTGCTCTCTATATTTTGTCACGGTTCTTCTCGATATCCGAATCCCCTTTTTTTCTAACTGCTCTGCGATTTTTGCATCCGATAATGGTTTTTGCTTATTTTCGCTGTGGATGATCTCCTGGATGTAGGTCAGCACATTGCAGTTATTTCCATCGGAGGTTTTATTTGAAAAGAAATATTTTAATTCAAAAATCCCCCAGCGGCATTCTAAATATTTATCCCGCACTGCCCGGCTGACGGTTGACTCATGGACATCCAGTTCCTGTGCAATGTCTAAAAGGTTCATTGGTTTTAAAGAGGCTTTTCCTTTTTCAAAGAACTCTCTTTGCCAGTCCACGATTGCCTCTGCTACTGCTGCAAGTGTCTCTTCTCTCTTTCCGATATTCCGGAGCAGTATTTTTGCCTTCTGATACTGTTCTTTTAAATATTTATTTTCCTCGCTGCTGTGCACCTGCCCTAACATTGGTAAATATTCCCTGTTCAGTTCTAAGGTATGTACTTTTTCTTTATTTAAAATGATCCGGTAACCTTTTTCATCTTCTTTTACCGTAATATCCGGATAAATGTATTCGTTTCTGTTTGCACATCCATAGCCTCTTCCCGGCACAGGTTCTAATTCTTCCTTAATATACCGGATCGTTTTTGTGATCTCTGCCGTTGTAAGTCCGGTCTGTTTGCTAATCTGCGGGATCTTATTCTGTGCTATTTCATCTAAATATTTTTCGATCAAAAGACGTGCCTGTCTTTGCATCTGTTCTTCGCCCTCCACCTGTAACAACAAACACTCTTTTAAATCTCTTGCAAAAACGCCACACGGCTCTAATGTCTGCATAAAACGGATTTCCCGCTCTAACTCTTCTTTCGATAGTCCGATGCCTTTTGCTAACTCATCCATGTCCATTTTTAAATATCCTGACTCTTCTAAACACTCGATCAGATATTCGCCTATTTTCTGGCGACGTGGACTGATTTTTTTTGTATATAACTGCATACGCAGATATTCTGCTAATTCGGTATCCTCGCTCTTTTCATCCGCTATCGCATTGAGATACGACTGATAATCGGTATCTTCCGTCTTTTTTCTACTGTAATAGCCGATCCCTTCCCCCTGCGAACGGCGAACCTCTTTTTTTTCAGGCTCTTTTGCATAATCTAACATCGGGTTTGAAAGAACTTCTTCCTCAATACACTGGTTCAATTCTTCGGTTCCCATCTGCAAAACGGATAAGGACTGCTCCATCTGCGGGGTAAGTGCAAGTTTCTGCGTCTGTTGGATAGAGACATCCATTCCAAGCTGCATGGCAATCACCTCATTTTTATGATTTGACTCATTTCACTCATTATAGCATATCCTTTAGGGAAAGGGATAGCTTTTTCGACTCCTGCGGATGCTCTTCAAACAATGTTTTTTTCGTTCGCTCTATCTCATCTTTCAACTCGCGTGCCGATAACAGCCGACAGCCCTGCCCACGGATGATGATCTGTTCTAAGCCGTCGGAAGTCGCAACCGTGACGTTGTATTTTTTCCCATTTTCATGAGCAAATTTTTCAATATACTGGTCTGCGGTTTCCGCTTCTTTTGTAAAGACCACATGGATATTGTGATAGGTGCTGATCTCTGTCTTGTGTCCCTGCACCCGATAGGCATCAAACACGACGATCAAATTACATTTTTTCATTCCCTGATAATCACAGAGGACATCTAAGAGTTTTCCCCTTGCTCCGTCTATGCTTACCTGTGCTAAATCCTTTAAATCCTCCCATGCAAAGATCACGTTGTAGCCATCCACTAACAGATATTCTTCCCGCACTTCCTGCTTTTTCGGTTTTGAAGTGGACTTATAATATTCCGGCACTTTCTTTTTCGGAAGAGTCTTTTGCTTTTTATTTGCACCAACGGACTGTGCGATAATGCGGTCTACTTCTTCCGTATCGATCCATGCATCGGTTTCTTTTGACACCCGGTAAGCTGTCTGTTTTTCTTCGGGGGAATCTGACGGTTTTTCCTGCATAATGGATGGAAGATGCATATATTCCTTCACTTCGTACCACGGAACAAGAAAACCTGCTCCATGCGCACAGAATACGGAACCCGTCGGATGCAATGTATCCCGTTCCGAATCATAACCGGTTGCCGCAAGCACTTCTTCTGTATTATGGCAGGGTGCATAACCCTTTAGCGTACATTGCAGTGTTCCGTTCCCTCTGGTATAGGCATGGACTTCCTTCTGGTAATCCCGCATGGTGCTAACCGGTGCCATTCCCGTAAGAATGGTTCTGTCAGCTTCCGTCTGCGGCAGTCCAAAGGTTCCATGCATCCGCTCGATATCTGTCATGGCACGTCCCACATTTTCCGATGGAAGTTCTAACCGGTACTCATAATAGGGTTCTAATAAAACACTCTCTGCCTGCTTTAAGCCCTGACGGACGGCGCGGTACACCGCCTGTCTGAAATCTCCGCCCTCTGTATGCTTTAAATGTGCTTTTCCTGATACTAACGTAATACGGATATCGGTAATCGGTGCTCCGGTCAGAACCCCTCTATGCTCAGTTTCCATCAGATGTGTGAGTATCAGCCGCTGCCAGTTCCTGTCTAACAAATCCTCACTGCAGACGGACATACACTGCACACCGCTTCCCGGTTCTCCCTGCTCTAACAATAAATGTACCTCTGCATAATGGCGAAGCGGCTCAAAGTGTCCGACTCCCTCCACGGTATTTTGTATCGTTTCTTTATAGAGAATGTTTCCCTGTCCAAATTCCACTTCTACGCCAAACCGTTCATAGATCAGTGTTTTCAAAACCTCTAACTGGACCTCGCCCATCAACTGTACATGGATTTCCTGCAATGCCTCTTCCCACACAATATGAAGCTGTGGCTCCTCTTCTTCTAATTCCCGAAGTTTTGGCAATAAGAGGATCGGATCATCCCCTTCCGTTGGGATCACCTGATAATTTAACACCGGCTCTAAAACCGGAAGATACGTCCCCTGTTCCGCTCCAAGTCCTTCTCCCGGATAGGTGTCGGACAGACCTGTTACTGCACAGATGCTTCCGGCTTTAGCTTCATTGAATGCCTCGTATTTTTCTCCCGAATAAATACGGATCTGGTTTACCTTCTGCCCCTCGATCACGGCTTTTACCTTCAGGCTTCCACCTGTGATCTTTAAATAGGTCAGGCGGTTGCCTGCTTCATCTCTTGCGATCTTAAAGACTTTTGCCCCGAATGTTTCGGGATACGCTGGGACTTTTATCAGTTCCTGCATCTGCTCTACGAATTCTTTTACTCCTTCTAACCGGAGTGCCGAACCAAAAAAACACGGAAAGAGTTGTCTTTCTAAAAACAGCTCCTGTAGCGTCTCCTTTTTTAATCTTCCTGTCTCTAAAAATTCTTCTAATGCATCCTCACTGCAGACTGCCGTTTCCTCATAAAAATGCGCATCTCTTTTTGTAGAAAAATCCACGCAGCCTTCCTCTAAGACATTCTTTAACTCCTGCAAAAGCACCTCTGCATCCGTTCCCTTCTGATCCATCTTATTGACGAATACAAAAGTCGGGATTTCATAACGTCTGAGCAGATTCCAGAGTGTTCTGGTATGTCCCTGCACTCCATCCGCTCCACTGATGACTAAGATCGCATAGTCTAAGACCTGCAATGTACGTTCCATTTCCGGAGAAAAATCCACATGTCCAGGCGTGTCTAACAGTGTTACCTGCGTAGTCCCAAGTGGGAACACTGCCTGTTTTGAAAAGATCGTGATCCCTCTTTCCCGCTCTAGGGCATAGGTATCTAAAAAGGCATCCCGATTATCCACTCTTCCCATGGTCCGGATTGCCCCACTGGTATATAACATTCCCTCCGATAAGGTTGTTTTTCCCGCATCCACATGTGCCAGTATTCCTACTACGATTTTTCCCATAGTCTCTCTCTTTTCTTTACTCTAATTCAAATGCTCCGGTATAGAGCTGATAGTATCTGCCTTTTTGTGCGATCAGATCCTCATGTGTTCCACGTTCCATAATCCTGCCGTGTTCTAACACCATAATGACATCCGAATTGCGTACCGTCGAAAGTCTGTGTGCAATGACAAACACGGTTCTGCCTTCCATCAGTGCATCCATACCTTTCTGTACGATTGCCTCAGTTCTCGTATCGATTGAAGAGGTTGCTTCATCAAGGATCATAACCGGCGGATCAGCTACTGCTGCACGGGCGATCGATAAAAGCTGTCTCTGCCCCTGCGAAAGATTTTCTCCATTTCCGGTCAGCATCGTATCATAGCCATCCGGCAGCCTGGTGATAAAATCATCTGCTCCGGCTAATTTTGCTGCCTCGATACACGCTTCATCCGATGCTTCTAAATTACCGTAACGAATATTTTCCATCACGGTTCCGGTAAAAAGATTCGTATCCTGCAATACCATGCCAAGGGAACGACGTAAATCCGATTTTTTGATCTTATTGATATTGATACCGTCATAACGGATTTTTCCATCGGCAATATCATAAAAACGGTTGATCAGATTCGTGATCGTCGTCTTTCCCGCTCCGGTCGAACCGACAAATGCAACCTTCTGTCCCGGTTTCGCATAAAGCGTCACATTGTGAAGCACGGTCTTGCCCTCTTCATAGGCAAAGTCCACATCAAAAAAGCGCACATCTCCGGTCAGCTTCGTATAAGTGACCGTTCCTTCTTCGCGGTGCGGATGTTTCCACGCCCACATTCCGGTACGTTCCTTACATTCCCGAATGACTCCGTCCTCTTCTTTTGCACGGACTAAGGTGACATATCCCTCATCTGCTTCCGGTTCTTCATCGATCAGATCAAAGATCCTGCTTGCGCCTGCCATACCCATAACTACCGCATTGACCTGCTGGGAAACCTGATTGATATTTCCCGCAAACTGTTTGGTCATATTTAAAAACGGCACTACGATGCTGATGGCAAACGGCAGTCCTGAAATGCTGACATTTGGCACTTTTAACATTAAAAACAATCCGCCTGCAAGTGTCACTGCAACATATAACAGATTTCCGATATTATTCAAGATCGGGCCGAGTGTATTGGCATATTTATTTGCTCTTTCCGATACTCCAAACAGTTCCTCATTTAAAGCATCAAAATCTGCCTTGCTCTCTTCTTCATGGCAAAAGACTTTTACAACCTTCTGCCCATTCATCATCTCTTCAATATATCCTTCTACCTTACCGATCGATTCCTGCTGACGGATAAAGTATTTCGCCGAGTTGCCACCAACTTTTTTAATGACACGCAGCATAATGATAACACCCGCCACAATGACAAGCGACATCCAAAGACTGTAATACAGCATGATCCCAAATACCGTAATGACCATGACCCCGGAACTTAAAAGCTGCGGCATACTCTGCGAGATCAACTGGCGGAGTGTATCAATATCATTCGTATAATAACTCATGATATCTCCGTGGCTGTGTGTGTCAAAGTATTTAATTGGAAGGTTCTGCATCCCGTTAAACATTTTTTCACGCAATTTTTTCAAAGAACCCTGTGTGATCACTGCTAACATACGGCAGTAAGCAAAGGATGCGATCAGGGAAACGGCATAGAGGATTGCTAAGATTGCCGCCATTCCAAGGATTTTTCCTGCAACTGCCTCCCAGTCTCCGCTCTGATAACTCTGCTCGATCACTGCAATAATATTCTGCATAAACACTGCCGGGATCGCACTGACGATCGAATTAAACAAAATACAGAATAATACTACCGGCATCAGAACCGGATAAAATGAAAACAATGTACGGATAATCCTTTTGATAACACCTTTTTTCGGTGCTGCCTGCATTTCTTTATTCTCCATCCGTCTCACCTCCTCTATTCTGTGAAGCATAGACTTCCTGATAGATCGCATTTTCTTTTAATAATTCTTCGTGTGTTCCAACTGCCTGTATCCTGCCACCTTCTAACACAAGGATGCGGTCTGCCTCCTGTACGGAAGAAATCCTCTGGGCAATGATGATCTTTGTCGTATCAGGAATATACTCTTTGAATGCGAGACGTATCATCGCATCTGTCTTGGTATCTACCGCACTGGTCGAATCATCTAAGATCAATATCTTTGGTTTTTTCAGCAATGCCCTTGCAATACAAAGTCTCTGCTTCTGTCCACCGGAAACATTTGCTCCCCCCTGCTCGATATGGGAGGCATACTGATCCGGAAACTGCATAATGAATTCATCCGCCTGTGCTAATTCACATGCCTGCTTCATCTCCTCCTCTGTGGCATTTTCATCACCCCAGCGAAGATTATCCATGATACTTCCGGAAAATAAAATATTTTTCTGCAATACAACGGCAACCTGATTTCTCAGGGCTTCAATGTCATAGCTTTTTACATCCAGACCGCCGACTTTTACGGTTCCTTCCGTTGCATCATAAAGACGCGGGATCAACTGCACCAACGAGGACTTTGAGGAACCGGTTCCACCGATGATCCCGATCGTTTCTCCCGATTTGATATGCAGATTGATATCCGCAAGTGCTTTTCTCTTTGCTTTTTTTGAATAAGAAAAACTTACATTTTCAAAATCGATCGAACCATCGGCAACCTCATAGACAGGTTCTGCCGGATTTTTCAGACTGCTCTCTTCTTTCAGCATATCCCCTGCCTTCTCCAGGAAATAGTGACGGTTTCCGATCTGTGTCAGCCCATCTCGGTTCGCTTCCATCCTCAGACGTTCTTCCCGCAGCTTCTCTTTCGTCACATCCCGGATAATATAAAGAAAGGCCTGTTCCCCCCTGCCACTGCATATATCCGGTAATGATCCTATAAAAATGATGTCTTGAATCCTCTGCTTCCCATATCCATTCAAAAGAATCTCTGCTCTCTTCCGACCGGTGTTTCTGTGCGAACCGAATACACATCTGGTAAACTTCATTCCGGTCAATACTTCTGTCATTCCTCTTTTTACAGTACAGAATCCTCCTGCCGTCGGCACTGGTCACGAAAATCTCCTCTTCGCTGCGGTCGATCATCTCTACCAGAAGCTGATTGTAAGTTTCTACCATCCCGGCATGTATTTTTTCCCGCTCTGCTTCCTGTTTCAGTTTTAATTCCCGCTCCTTCAGCTGCTGCGTCATCGTATTGAATGCCTCTGAAAATTCCCCGAGATAAGATACTGTCTGAGAATAGTCACCCTTTGCCACCTGTTTTGCCTGCCAGGTCAGATGATTTAGATTTGCATGGATATTTTTTAAATTTTCGCACAAAAAATTCTCTCGCGGAGGCGGCTGCACCGACAGATTTCCTCTCGAAAGGGCTGCTGCGTACTGTTTTGTTTCTGTAAACGTCTTTGCAAAATACTGCAGTCCCCTGCCAAGCTTCCGAAAAGGCTCATCGAGTTGTTCCACATCAAGCGGCTGAATTTTTTTATCATACAGGATGCTTCTGAGGTATTCAAACAATAATTCGCTGTTTTTATCCTCCATGACTATGCTCCTATTTTTCGTCTTCTATATTTGCATGAAATCTGCACACGCGGTCACCGGTTGCCCAGCAGTCTACCTCTACTGCCGTATAGAACTTTCCAGAATACATGCTTAAAATACCGCCGATAAATCCTTCGTCGTAATTGCATACCGTCTCGCCAAGGATCGGAAGTCCGGAACAGTCCGCATCCTCTGACACATTGAGAATGATCTTTCCGCTCTCCTCATCTACCTTTTCGATACGCAGCACACCGATCTTTAATTCCTGCATTTTACTCTGAAGCTCACTTACAAACTGATCCAGCGGCTGATCCAGATTCAGCATTTTCTTTGCAAAATATTCTCCCGCCTTGCGTCCGGCATTGCGGAAAATCTCAATCTGCTTTTCCTTTCCAAACTGTCCGATCAGCTCCTCTTTCAGGGAATATTCCAGCAGACGGTAAACCATCACCGGAAGCTCTTCTCCGAGATTGCCTCTGCTGCCCGCATCATACTGCAGATAATCCTCCAGTGTAAGAACTTTCCCTCCCGTCATAAAAACATTTTCTTCCATTGTATTCTCCTCTGCCCGTGTCCATTTATTCCTTGACTCATCATTCTATGTATTTCAGTATAACATCTCTTTTTTCTCAGTTCAACCAATTTTCCGATAAAAAGAGCCATAACCAACTTCATTTAAAGTCAGCCATGGCTCTGTTTTCTCAAATTTTTATTTATCTTCCAGAATCTTATCGATACTTACCAGTTTTACGCTCAGTACAAAGATTTCTGTTGCCGTTTTCAGCTCTTCCGGTGTCGGGTAAGACGGTGCGATACGAATATTGGAATCCTGCGGATCTTTTCCATACGGGAATGTTGCACCGGCATCGGTCATAACAACACCCGCTTCTTTTGCTTTGGCTACGATTGCTTTTGCACAGCCAGGCAGTGAATCAAAGGAAATGAAGTATCCACCATGTGGTTTTGTCCACTCGCCGATTCCAAGACCGCCAAGTTCTCTGTCCAGTGTGTTAAGGACCATTTCAAATTTCGGACGGAGAATTGCCGCATGTTTTCTCATGTGTTCATGAAGACCGTCGATATTTTTGAAGAATTTTACATGACGTAACTGGTTTAATTTGTCATGTCCGATTGTCTGGATCTGCATGTAGCTGCGGAAATCTTCCAGGTTTGCTTTGGAAGCTGCAACTGCTGCAATACCGGAACCCGGGAAGCTGACTTTTGATGTTGATGTAAATTTATATACAAGATCAGGATTTCCTGCTTTTGCACATGCTTCAAGGATTTCTACAAGGAAGTCCTGATTGTCATCATAGAGATGATGAATGCTGTATGCGTTATCCCAGTAGATACGGAAATCAGGTGCTGCCGGTTTCAGATGCGCAAAGCGCTCTACTGTTTCTGCTGAATAAGTATATCCCTGTGGGTTGGAGTATTTCGGCACACACCAGATTCCTTTGATCGCCTCATCCTTGCTGACAAGCTCCTCCACCATATCCATATCCGGTCCTGTCGGAAGCATCGGAACATTGATCATCTCAATACCAAAATATTCCGTGATGGCAAAATGTCTGTCATAGCCCGGAACCGGACATAAGAACTTCACCTTGTCAAGCTTGCACCACGGCGTATTTCCCATCACACCGTGTGTCATGGAGCGTGAAATCGTATCGTACATGATATTTAAGCTGGAATTGCCGTAGATAATGATATTTTCCGGATTGCACTCGATCATATCGCCAATCAGCACTTTCGCCTCCTGGATTCCGTCCAGTACACCGTAGTTGCGGCAGTCCGTTCCATCCTCGCATGCGAGATCGGAATAGGACGAGAGAACATCCATCATGCCCATAGACAGATCCAGCTGTTCCTGGGATGGCTTTCCTCTGGACATGTCAAGCTTCAATCCCCGCTGCTGGAACTTCTTGTATTCTGCTTCCAGATGTTCCTTCTCTTTTAACAGTTCCTCTTTGCTCATCTCCTGATATGACTGCATTGTTCCTTCCTCCTGCTATCTGTATATACATTTTATATGAACCTTATTTCTAAGGCTGCATCCCTTTTATTTTATTAAAATATTCCCGGATCGTTTTCTCATAGCCGTTCTCCGACGGATGATAAAACGTGCGGTCGGTCAGACCGTCCGGCAGATACTGCTGCTTCACATAATGATTCGGATAATCATGCGCGTATTTGTAACCGACGCCGTGTCCCAGCTTCTGTGATGACTTATAGTGTGCATCCTGCAGGTGCACCGGAATCGGTGCCGTCATGGTATCCCGCACCGCCGCCATGGCATCGCTGATGGCACAGACCGCGGAATTGCTCTTCGGTGCGCTCGCCACATAGGTCACCGCCTGCGCTAAAATGATCTGAGCCTCCGGCATACCGATGCGCTCCACCGCCTGCGCCGCCGATGTGGCGACCACAAGCGCCATCGGATCTGCATTACCGACATCTTCGGATGCTCAGATCATGATACGTCTGGCTATAAATTTGATATCTTCTCCTGCATATAACATTTTTGCAAGATAGTACACCGCTGCATCCGGATCAGAACCTCGCATGCTTTTGATAAATGCTGAAATCGTATCGTAATGATTATCGCCTGTTTTGTCGTATTTTACTGCACGTTTTTGAATACATTCCTGGGCAACCTCCAGGGTCAGATGGATTTTTCCATCCTCTGAGCGCTGTGTCGTCATTACGCCAAGCTCTACTGCATTCAATGCCGCACGTGCATCTCCGCCTGCAATATCCGCCAGAAACTCCAGCGCATCCGGCTCTATCTGTGCCTGATAGGCACCCATTCCTCTCTGATCATAGACTGCCCGTCGGATCAGTTCTTCGATATCTTCCTTTGAAAGCGGCTTGAGCTCAAAAATAACCGAACGGGACAGCAGCGCTCCGTTTACCTCAAAATACGGATTTTCCGTTGTCGCACCGATCAGGATCCGGGTTCCATCCTCCACAAAGG
>OIWM01002974.1_pt1 | contig 12972 bp, 11 predicted proteins | sample 1587451 | NCBI WGS metagenome assembly OIWM01 (sample SAMEA3888907, study PRJEB22519) | human gut metagenome | biome: human gut; feature: human-associated habitat; material: faeces | place: Denmark | collected 2011
CAGATTCCTTTGCACGCCTGCCTGCTATGCGTGGCAGGCGCTTCGCAAGGTGTTTTTGCCGATATTTTGGAAGCATCGCAAACGATATTCCCGCATAACAGGTAAGGGGCTGCTGCCCTAACGGTTGGTTTCCGTTAGGGCGGCAGCCCCTTGTTTTTGTACGATCGCGTTTTATGTTTTGTTTGGTTTATACCAATCCCTGTGCCATCATCGCTTCTGCAACCTTTTCGAAGCCTGCGATGTTTGCGCCCTTGACTAAGTCATACGTGCCATAGTACTTTTCGGATGCTTCTTTACAAGCCTTGTGGATGTTGATCATGATCTGGTGTAACTGATCATATACATCCTGGTGCTGGAATACGGTGTGACCTGCGTTCTGACCCATTTCGATGCAGGAGGTTGCTACGCCGCCAGCGTTCGCAGCCTTAGCCGGACCAACGATGATGCCGCTTTCCTGTAAGTATGCCAGCGCTTCGTTGGTGGTCGGCATATTGGAACCCTCGCAGTAGAACTTCGCGCCGCTTGCGACGATGTTCTTCGCGTCTTCCATATGTACCTCGTTCTGGGTTGCACAAGGAATGTAGAGGTCAGCTTTAACTTCCCAAGGCTTCTTGCCTGCGACGAATTTTGCGTTCGGGAATTTTTCTACATACGGTGCGCAGATGTTCTTGCCGGAAGCTCTGAGCTCCAGCATCATCTGTAACTTTTCGTCCGTGTTGATGCCGTCCGGATCGTAGATGTATCCATCCGGACCGGAGATCGTGATCAGCTTTGCACCTAACTGCTGCAGCTTCCAGGCAGTACCCCAGGATACATTGCCGAAGCCGGAGATCGCGACAGTCTTGCCCTTGATGTCCTCGCCGTTCGCCTTAAGCATTTCTTCCGCGTACCAAACGATACCGAATCCGGTCGCTTCGGTTCTGCCGAGGCAACCGCCGTAGGAGAGACCCTTACCGGTCAGAACGCCGCCGTCGAATCTGTCTCTGATTCTCTTGTACTGGCCGAATAAGTAGCCGATTTCTCTTGCGCCGACACCGAGGTCACCTGCCGGAACGTCGGTATCCGGACCGATATGTCTATATAATTCTGTCATGAAAGCCTGGCAGAATCTCATAATCTCAGCATCGCTTTTGCCGTTCGGATCGAAGTCCGCGCCGCCCTTGCCGCCGCCGATCGGCAGACCTGTCAGGGAATTCTTGAAGATTTGTTCAAAACCTAAGAACTTGATGATGCCCGGATATACGTTCGGCGCGAATCTCAGACCGCCCTTGTAAGGTCCGATCGCGGAGTTGAACTGATATCTGTAACCTTTGTTTACATGAACTTTGCCGGCATCGTCCACCCAAACAACTCTGAAAGTGATACCTCTTTCAGGCTCTACCAGTCTTTCCAAAAGACCGGCCTTTTCGTATTCCGGGTGCGCGTCCATAACAGGAGCCAGAGAAGTTAAAACTTCCTCTACAGTCTGATGGAATTCCGGTTCGCCGGGATTGTTCTTTTTACATTCTTCGATTACTCTTTCAACATAAGTTGCCATTGCTTTTCTCCTCTTCTCATTTAAGATTTTAGAATGTTTCACCGCAATTAAAATAAATTGTTTTCTATCTCAAATGTAACACTAAGGCATGACCTTGTCAACACCGTGTATACAAGATTTCTTTGTTTTTTTTGCGGAACAAAATCAACGCCGTCAGAGACGCCAAAAGCCTTAAATTACAAGGATTATCAGCTCCCGAAGCTCCGATAAGCCGCCTGCGCCGAAGCGGCGCGCACTTTTATCCGGCGCTTCTTTTTTCGATTTTTCCGGGAAAACATTTTCGCCCCGCGATTTCGCAGGCCGGCGTGTCAAAGCGGCGCGCTCTCTTAACGTTTTCTGAATTTTTTTTGACTGCGTGCTTGCTTTTTACTTGCAAAAAGCGGGCAAAAAGTTGTATACTATATGAAACTGGGAAAAAGCGGTTCTATCGACGTGTCAAAAAAGTCGAAAGCACGGATTTTCCTCCGTCGCGGCGCAAAAAATGCCGGACGTGTCGAAAACTGTAAATCGCGAGGATTTTCCTCAGCATGGCCGTACGCGGCAGCACTAAAACGAAAGGAGCAAAGACATGGATAGTGTGCCCGATGGGAAAAACACAACAAAAGTAAAAGTGAATAACCTTGCCTTTGCTTACCGCGCGTAAAACGGAATCTCCAAGGACCCGAAGCGCGAGACTTGCTTTGCGCAGAGGCAGGGACAGCGAAAGGAGGAGATTCCAATGGATCAGAATTTAATGAATCTCGACGAGGCGATGAAGGAGTCGCTAGAGAAGATTTTTCAGCTTTTGGATGAGAAGAAGTACTTCCTTGCCAAGGATGAACTGCTCAAGTACAACGATGCCGATATCGCGGAAATGTTCGAGGAACTCTTGGATAAGCCGGAACTGATCGAGCAGACGGTGGTTGTTTACCGCCTGCTGCCAAAGGACGTTTCGGTTGAGGTTTTTTCGTACCTGCCGTCGGACGACCAGCTCAAGATTGTGGACGGCATTACGGATACGGAGCTGAGTTACATCGTAAAGGAGCTCGACTTCGACGATAAAATCGATATTTTGGAGGAGCTTCCTGCCAATCTGGTAGATAAGATCCTCGAAAAAACACCCAAAAATGAACGCGCGCTGATCAACAGCTATCTGAACTATCCGGATAATTGCGCCGGCAGTCTGATGACGCCGGAGTATATCAGCCTGCAAAAGGAAATGACCGTCGGCGAGGCTCTCGCTTATATCAAGCGCGAGGGGATGGACGCGGAGACGATCTATACCTGTTATGTCAAGGACGCCGGCCGGAAGCTGATCGGCATCGTGTCTTTGAGTACGCTCGTCATTACGGGCGATGAGGTCAAGATTAAGGATATCATGCACACAGACTATATCTGGCTGAATGTGTATGACGATAAAGAAGAAGTCGCGGAAGCCTTCAAAAAATACGACTTTCTGGCGATGCCGGTGGTGGATAAGGAACATCGGCTGGTCGGTATCATTACGGTTGACGACGTGCTGGACGTCATGGAGGAAGCGGCAACCGAAGATATCGAGAGAATGAACGGCGTCATCAGCTTCGATGACCCCGACAAAGACTATTTGGACGTTTCCGTCTGGCAGCACGCGATCAACCGCCTGCCTTGGCTGTTGATTTTGATGATCGCCTATATTTTTACGGGGATGATCATCACGAATTTTGAGGCGCGGCTTTCGGAGATCATCTGTCTGGTGGCTTATATGCCGATGCTGATGGGCACCGGAGGCAATACGGGTTCGCAGGCGGCGACGCTGATCATCCGCGGTCTGGCGACGGGCGAGGTGGAGACCTCAGACGCGCTGCGCATTTTATGGAAGGAAATCAGCACAGGCTTTGATATCGGTGTGATTTTGAGTCTGTTTAATTTCGCGCGCATTTGTCTGTTTGACCGCTATGATGTGATGATCGCGCTGACGGTCTGCACCGCGATGCTGTTCATCGTCATCTTTGCCAAGGTACTCGGCAGCATGGTACCGCTGTTCGTCAAGAAACTCAAGCTGGACCCGGCGCTGATCGCGAATCCGGCCATATCGTCTATTTCCGATACGGTGGCGCTGACCATCTATTTCGCCATGGCCAGCCTGTTTTTGGGACTGTAAGCGGGAAGCAGGAGGAATCGAGATGAACAGGACGAAGCTCGCGATCGTCGATACGTTCTGGCAGCTGCTGGAAGAAAAATCTTATCACAAAATCACGGTGCAGGATATCGTGGACCGGTGTCAGGTAAACCGCAACACGTTCTACTACCATTTTCAGGATATCCCTTCGCTGGCGGAGTGGTCAGTCGAGACCTGGGTCGACGCGGTCATCAAAAACCGCGGCGTATTGGAGTCTCCCGCGAACTGTATCTCCTATATGGCGGAGGAATGTACCAAAAGAAAGACCGCGCTGCTGCATCTGTATCGCTCCGCGAAAAAAGAATTTTTTTTGGGATATCTGAACAAGATGGCGGAGCATGTGATTCATTCTTATGTCGAAACCAAGGAGGGATACCTCACGTTTGACGAGGAAAAAACGAAAATCCTGATGAAATATTACAAATGTACCTTGATTGGGATTTTGCTCGACTGGCTGGAGAACGACGCCTCCTACGATTTGATCGCGTTTTGCGGAGATTTCTGCGAGCTGCTCGCGGGCTCCGGAGAAAATGCTTTCCTGCGGTGCGTGATTTCCCGGGAAAACCATGTATAGCGGCAGAGCGTCATCTGCATCGGCAGAGTCTCATCTGCGTCGGCGGACGATAAGCGGCGGCGAAAAACTCGCGATGAAGAACCCCGCGCGGCGGCGAAAAACTCGCGATAAAGAACCCCGCGGGGCGGCGAAAGCCCGCGATGAAGAACCTCGCGCGGCGGCGAAAAACTGAAAAATGAGATATGCCAATACCCTGATTCCGAACCGGATGTCAGGCAGTTCTTAGACAAAGTCCTGCCTGATGTCCGGTTTTTGTTTATATTCCCCTGCTTTGTCTATTGTCTGTGCGTGCGAATTGACTTAAAGTATTCCCAAGACAAGCAAGTACAGCAAGTTGCAGAATCGATCGTGAGGAGGTGATTGCCTTGAATCAGCTGAAAACAGCCAAAAACGGATATATCTTCATTTCCGTTGCGTTTTACATTAGCGGACTGTGCTGCATCTTTAGCCCGGCGCTCATGGCAAGAAGCGGGAGAGTCATGGCCGGAGTTCTTTTGATCGCGTATGGAATTATCAAGATGATCGGGTACTTTTCGAAGGATCTGTACTGTCTTGCTTTTCAGTACGATCTCGCGTGCGGGATTTTGCTGATCGCCTTGGGCGTGATTGATCTTTGTGTAAGAAGCTACCAGGGCATCGATCTGTTGGCCGGACTTGGAATTTTGATTCTGCTGGACAGCCTTCTCGCGGTGCAGACCGCGCTGGACGCTCGACGATTCGGACTTTCGGAATGGAAGCGGATCTTGTTTTTTGCCGTATGCTCCGGCGTGTGCGGCGTGCTGATTCTGGTTCGCGGCACGATGCTGATCGCGGGCTGGGCTCTTCTGGCGGAGGGTGCCATGCGGCACTATATCGTGCGCTGTACGGTCAGGACAGAGCCGCGGATATCCGAGAGAAACTGAAAAACCCAACAGAAGCCGAAAAGGTTTGCACAAAGCGAAACGCAGAGGAAGCTTGAAAAAATCAGAAAAATCAAAAGAAAAATCAAAAATACGAGACTTATTACACAAAGAAAGAGGAGGATGCTGCCATGAACGCGTCAAATACTTTGAAGAAATTCGGAATTGAACAGACTTTTCACTACATTTACAAGGATCCGGACAAGAATCTGCCCAAAATGATGGATTGGGCGGACAAGTTCGCGGATGGGGAATTTGAGACTCAAAGAGCGATGATTCGGGAGGCGGTCACAAATCCCGCGCATCCGTATTACGGCTATATCCGCCGCTTGTTTACGGAAGTGGATCCAAAGGTGACAAAAACGCTGGCGGTCAACTTTTTTATCAACGCCGCGCTGGTCGGATGGAAAAAAGAGGAGGAACTGCGGGACAAATATCAGTGCAATATTCCATGGGCGATCCTGCTTGACCCGACCTCGGCCTGCAATCTGCACTGCACAGGATGCTGGGCGGCGGAGTACGGCCACAAGCTCAATTTGACTTACGAGGAAATCGACGATATCATTCGTCAAGGCAAAGAACTGGGTGTCTATATGTATATCTACACCGGAGGGGAGCCGTTGGTCCGCAAAAAAGACCTGATCCGTCTCTGCGAAAAGCACGCGGATTGTGTATTCCTCGCTTTCACCAACGCGACGCTCATCGACGAGGAATTCGCGGACGAAATGCTGCGTGTCGGCAACTTCGTTCCGGCGATTTCGCTGGAGGGCTTTGAAGAGGCTACGGACGGCCGCAGAGGTGAAGGCGTTTACCGCAAGGTGCGGGAGGCGATGGAACTGCTCAGACGCAAAAAACTGATTTACGGCATTTCCTGCTGCTACACCGGCGCGAATTACGATTCTATTACTTCGGAGGAATTCTATGATTCTCTGATTGAAATGGGCGCGTACTTTGTCTGGTATTTCCATTACATGCCGGTAGGAAACGATGCGGCGCCAGAGCTCTTGCCGACACCGGAGCAGCGCATCGGTGTGTATGAAAAGATTCGCGCTTACCGCGCGACGAAGCCGCTGTTCGCGATGGACTTCCAAAATGACGCGGAATATGTAGGCGGCTGTATCGCGGGCGGGCATCGGTATCTGCACATCAACGCGAACGGCGATATTGACCCTTGCGTATTTATCCACTATTCGGATTCCAATATCAGAGAAAAGAGTCTGCTGGAGGCGCTGCGCTCGCCGATGATGATGGCTTACCATGACAATCAGCCATTTAACGATAATATGCTGCGTCCTTGCCCGATGCTGGAAAATCCCGAAAAGCTCCGCGCGATGGTAGCCGGGGCAGGCGCGCATTCTACAGATCTGCAGTCTCCGGAATCTGTCGAGCATCTTTGCGCGAAATGTGACCGCTACGCCGCGGAATGGAAGCCGAACGCCGAAAAACTCTGGGAGGAAAGCAGAGCAAGACATGCGTGCGGGAAATAGGGGGAGCAACCTGCCCTGTCGCGCGGCGGAAAGAAAAAGGAAACTGCTCCCGCTCTCGGTGCTCGTTTTGATGGGAGTTTTGCTCGCGCTGCTCATAAAAAAGTCGGGGCAGCCGCTGTCTGTCAACACGATCCTCGCGTACACGCCGGAGAACGAAGCGCTCGCGGCTGCCATTCTGCTTGCCTTTTTCGCTTTGAAGAGTCTGACGGTTGTGTTTCCGCTTTCAGTGCTTTATCTGGCGAGCGGAGTTCTGTTTGAAGCGCCGCGATCGGTTCTTGTCAGCACGCTCGGTTTGGCCATCGCCTTGACGATTCCGTATGGTTTCGGTCGCTGCGCGGGCAGACAGACTGTCCGGCGCCTGCGCCGCACGTACCCGAAGGCAGCCAAAATCGCGGCGTATCAGGAACGAGATCCCTTTTTCGCCTGCTTCATTACGAGAATCGTGGGATTCCTTCCGGGCGATGTGGTAAGTCTCTATTTCGGCGCCTGCGGTGTGGCCTATCCGGTCTATCTTACGGCAGGCGTGACTGGCTCCCTGCTGAGTGTTTTGACTACGACCCTGTTGGGTGAAAAGCTCAGCGACCCGTTTTCAAAGGCGTTCGCGCTTGTGCTTTTGTGCAGGGTGCTGGTATCCGCGGGCGCGATTACGACCCACCGCGCGCTGCAGAAGAGAAGTTAGCGCTGCGCTTTGCGTGGCTAGCCGCTTGGCAGTTGTCTGCGGATGTGTTTTCCAAGCGGCATGCCCATATACCCGCGCGCGCACAACCGGCGCAGCGCCAGATTAAGGAAATGATTACACCGGTATGCCCAGCGTGTGGCTAGCTGCTTAGGAGGCGCGCTCGTACCGGCGTGCGCCGCGCGCCGTAAGAACTGCTTGTGATTGCGCATTCCCACGCAGCCAAAACGCGCCAAAGCATTGCGCCGCGCGCCGTAATTTGCGCCTGCTGCTTGCGTGTGAATGCTAAGGCAAGGAAAGGCGGCATCACATGGGCGTGTAGAAGCATCTACCGCAGTTGTTTGCGCGAAGCGCTGCGCGCGCCTGCTGACGGCTTAGAAATATCTTTAGAAAAGCATTGCAGTTTGCAATGTTTTTTTTTATAATAGAACAAGGACAGCATACCGCCGCGGCGTTTCCGAAACAAAAAGCGCCGCGGCGAACTCTGCGCCTCAGGCGCAGGAAGCAAAAAAAGAGGAAATTTTTAAAATGGATGGTATGATTACCGAAAAAACGGTCAAGAATAGAATCGGAAGGCGAAACAGGGAAATACATAAGGGTGATTGCGGTCGGGTTCTGATTGCGGCAGGGTCATGGGGGATGGCCGGAGCCGCGATCCTCGCGGCTCGGGCGGCGCTGCGCGCCGGCGCCGGACTGGTCCGGCTGGCCATCCCCGAAGCGCTATTTCCAATCGTGCAGGTCGGTGTTCCGGAAGCGACCTGTATCGAACGTAACCTTTCGAATTTGGACCTCGCAGCCTACGATGCGATCTGCGCAGGTCCCGGATTGGGAGAAGGGGAAGAAAGCATCGCACTGATTACGAAACTTTTGGAAGAATACGAAAAAACATTGCTCATAGACGCAGACGGTCTGAATCTCATCGCGCATCAGAATTTATTCCCACTGCTTTTGCAGCGACAGGAACGATTCCCGTCGCGAACGATTTTGACGCCGCATATGGGAGAAGCGAAACGACTTTTGAGTGACGCGTGGACAGAGGCTGCCTGTGCGCGGATGCAGCAGCCTGCCCGCGCGAGCAGTGGCGCGGTAGCACCTGGGAAAGCGGCGGAAACGGATTGCCGCGAGGCTTCGAAGCTCGACACGCGGCTTGTTCGAACACAAGCGCAACCGCAATTTTATGACAGTCAAGCGCGGATGCGCGTCGCGGAGGCTTTGGTCGAGAAGACCGGAGCCATTGTCGTCCTGAAAGGCGCAGGCACGATAGTAGCCGCGCGGGGCAGAAAGGCATATACTAATACCACAGGGAACCCGGGCATGGCAACCGGAGGCTCCGGCGATACGCTCTCCGGCATTATCACAGGGCTCGCGGGACAGCGGCTGCAAGTAGCAGCTTACGCGCCGGATGATGCGCGCGCAAGCGACCTCGCGAAAGGGGATGTCTCAAAAGCATCGGCAAAGCACGATGTGAACGCAGCGCAGCCTGCCCGCGCGGAAGCAAATTCCACGCGCACAGGCGGAAGCGCCGGCAGCCATGCCGCAAAAGCTGAAGCCGCACCGCTGGATCCAGACGCGCGCATGAGCGCCTGGGACGCGGCAATCTGCGGCGTATATATTCATGGCCTCGCGGGAGACCTGGCAGCGCAGGAGCTGGGAGAATACGGCGTGACAGCCGGAGATCTGGCACAATATACGGCATACGCGATCAAGCGTATCTGCGGCGTGTAGCGCGCCGCGGCAAAGCGCGGCGCAGGAGAGCAAGCGCCGGCAGTAAAAACTTTTTTAAGACGCGGCATGCAAAGACAGCGGCAAAGCCTGACTATGCGAGATTTTCACGAGGCAATGCGCTAAAGCCTGACTATGTGAGATTTTCGCGAGGCAATGCGCTAAAGCCTGACTATGCGAGATTTTCACGAGGCAATGCGCTAAAGCCTGACTATGCGAGATTTTCACGAGGCAATGCGGCAAAACCCGATGGCGGGAGATTTCCTGAGCTATCTGCGCGAAACACAATACGAAAAATGATATAGTTTCCACAAAAGTTTCAAACACGGACAAAACACCAAAGAGGATTTGAGAGAGGAGTGTTGGACTTGATCGTAAAGAAGGGGGAACTTTATTTTGCGGATCTGAGTCCTGTGGTAGGCTCTGAACAAGGGGGAGTAAGACCTGTACTGGTGGTACAGAACGATGTGGGAAACAAATACAGCCCGACCATTATCGTGGCAGCCGTTACTTCTCAGACAGGCAAGGCAAAACTGCCGACACATGTGGAATTACAGGCCACACAGGGAGGACTCAGCAAAAACTCGGTCGTACTTTTGGAACAGCTCCGAACGATCGACAAGCAAAGGCTGAAAGAAAGGATCGGAAGCCTGGGCAGCGAGAAGCTGCCGATTGTAGACGAAGCGCTCAGTGTCAGTCTGGGCATTGCCGACCTTGTGCAAAATCGCTGATAAACAATCGTTCATGATTTTGGGAAAGCCGCCGCGAGGCATAGGCGAAGATTCGCGCCGCAAAACATATCGGCGCGGCAAACGACCGGCGGCGGGTGCCGACCAGGTACTCGCCGCGAGGCTCGACGGCGGTTTTCCTGTCACAATATATTTTACGGAGGAAAAACATGGATTTCAAACACTACGAGGAGATTGCTTCTCGTGTCCGCGCGGACATCGTGAAAGCAGTACATAAGGCAGGCTCCGGTCACCCGGGCGGATCCCTTTCGGCCGCTGACATCGTGACTGCGCTGTATTTTAAGGAGATGCGCATTGACCCGCAGCATCCGCGGATGGAGGGCAGAGACAAATTTATCCTGTCCAAGGGGCATGCCGGTCCGGTGCAGTATGCGGCGCTGGCGGAGAGAGGCTATTTCCCGGTTGAGGCTATGATGAGTCTGCGCAAGCTGGGCAGCCACTTTCAAGGACATCCGAACCGCGACAAGGTGGTGGGCATCGAGATGTCCACAGGCTCTTTAGGCCAGGGATTTTCGGTCGCTGTCGGCATGGCGATGGCAGGCAAGCTGGACGAAGCCGCCGGCAAAGCATCCGGCAGAGTGTATGCGCTGCTCGGTGATGGCGAACTGCAGGAGGGGCTGATCTGGGAGGCAGCGATGGCTGCCGCGCACTACAAGCTGGACAACCTCTGCGCGATCGTGGACTGGAACGGTCTGCAGATCGACGGTAAAAACGAGGATGTCATGACAGTCGCGCCGATCGATGAAAAATTCCGGGCGTTCGGATTCCATACCATTTCGATTGACGGCCATGACTTCGGGCAGATTTTCGCGGCCTTTGACGAAGCGCGCGCCTGCAAGGGCAAGCCGACCGTTATCATCGCAAAAACCCACAAGGGACGCGGCGTTTCTTTCATGGAAGACCAGGCAGGCTGGCATGGCAAGGCGCCGAATGAAGAAGAAGCAAAGCAGGCAGTAGCAGAACTCGGAGGTGAATGGTAATGGCAGAGAACAAAGCAGAAAAAATGGCAACGCGTCAGGCTTATGGCAAGACGCTGGTGGAGCTGGGCAAGACCACACCGAATCTGGTCGTCATGGACGCGGATCTCTCCAAATCCACGATGACCGCGGAGTTCGGCAAGGCATATCCGGAGCGCTTCTTTAATATGGGCATCGCGGAGCAGAATCTGTACGGCACGGCTTGCGGTCTGGCTCTCTCAGGAAAAGTTGTCTGCGCGAGTACGTTCGCGATGTTCGCAGCAGTCAGAGCGTTTGAGATCATCCGCAACTCCATCGGCTATACCCACGCAAACGTCAAAATTTGCGCGACCCACGCGGGCATTACGGTCGGCGAGGACGGTGCGAGCCATCAGACCTTTGAGGATATTGCCCTGATGCGCACAATCCCGGGCATGACGGTGCTGAACCCGTCCGACGGCGTATCCGCGCGCGCTTTGATCAAACAGGCAGTCGCGTTTGACGGTCCGGCTTATATTCGTCTCGGCCGCGCGGCGGTGCCGACCTTCTATACGGAGGAAATGGCGGCGAAGCTGGAGATCGGTAAGGGCGTCTGTCTGCGCACCGGCGACAAAAAAGACGGCAAGCTGGCTGACGCGACAGTCATCGCCACCGGCATCATGGTCAACGAGGCGATGTTAGCCGCAGAGGAACTGGCAGCAGACGGTATCGAAGTCCGCGTGATCGATATGCATACCATCAAGCCGCTGGACGCGGACATCATCTACCGCGCGGCTCGTGAAACCGGCGCAATCGTGACCGCGGAGGAACATTCTGTGATCGACGGCCTTGGCTCCGCGGTCGCGGAAGTAACAGCGACCCACTATCCGGTCAAGATGGCGATGGTCGGTCAGCAGGACACCTTCGGCGAATCCGGCAAACCGGACGAGCTCAAGGCCAAATACGGCATGACCGCCGCTGACATCGTGCGCGCGGTGAAACTGCTCATAGAAGCGTAAGCAAACGGCGCGATTACTACCGCGCGCTACTACTGCGAGCTACTATCACGCGCCCACTACCGCGTGCCCACTACCACGCGTCGAAGCAGAGTTCATGGCGACACCGACAATCGCCTCGCATCTGTCATTGCGTGCCGAAGCAACTCATGGCGACACTGACAATCGCCTCGCATCTGTCCGACCTTATACGAAAAAAGAAGCCTGTAATCTAATTCCCGGAGATATTCTTCACCGCGCTTTGCGTGCCTGCAGAGATCACCGAGGAATCAGACACAGGCTTTTTGCATAGTCTTATGGAAGTGTGCGGTGAACTTGCTCACAAAACCGGGCGCGGACCTTCTGCGCGAGAGTTTGTATCGTTCCGCCCGCTTCCATCTCATGCGCCATCCCTTCAACCTCATGTGCCATCCCTCGCACGCAGCCACCATCTCTCGCACGCAGCCACCATTCCTCACACGCAGCCACCATCCCCTCACATGGTGCTCCACAAGGTTTTTATCCCACTTTTGCTTCTTTTTTACGAAAAGATGTAACGCAACTTTTCTTAGGACGGTTACCTTTTGCACTTTTTTCCATTTAGCATGTATAAACTGTATTAGAATCCAAGAATAGTACGGAAAAAATGTGGATAAAAACAAATCTTGCCATGCGAAGAAAATTCCAGTAAAATTTTATCGCCAGCATAGGTTTTTTTTGCTGACAATAGTACATCTTTTTGGACTTTTCCTGCAAAAGTGGGAACTTTGGGCTGAGATACCGCCCACGCCTGCAGGGAACTTTGGGCTGAGATACCGCCCACGCCTGCAGGGAACTTTGCGCTGAGGTACCGCCCGCGCCTGCGGCAAGGCTGGTGTCAGGCAGAACGGTCAGCTCGGTTTCAGCGACAACATACGGATAGGTAATGATGCGGGAAACGCTTTCTCCTGCGGCAGGTTCCTCAAAACGCGCGGTGACGAGCATGTTAGAGCCGCCGTCCTCCATCTTTTGAAGACGAATATCCTCGATGGCAAGATCATACCCCGCGGTTGGTTTCTCTCCGCGCGTCACGACTACATAGACCTTGCCGTTCACCAGGCAGCCAAGCGCGCGTTCCAATTCACGGTATTCCGGAATGACGTCCGTTTCGATTGTTTGTGGGATCTCGTCTTTTTTTAGCTGTGTGAAAGTGACTGTCCGCGCGCCGAAAAAGCGTTCCGGCAGACCCGTACTGACAGCTCCGAAAATCAGAATAGCGAGC
>OIWM01002976.1_pt1 | contig 12968 bp, 7 predicted proteins | sample 1587451 | NCBI WGS metagenome assembly OIWM01 (sample SAMEA3888907, study PRJEB22519) | human gut metagenome | biome: human gut; feature: human-associated habitat; material: faeces | place: Denmark | collected 2011
CGCGCAATGTCGCAGAATTCCTTTTCGCCGCTGTCTGTATGCTCCATATCGACGACCATGAAATCAAAGCCTTGACCGGCTAAGATTTCTGCCGCCACGGTATTTCCGGTCTGAATCCAAGACCCGGTAACCGGAAAGCCCTTCTTTATCCTTTCCCGAACGGTCATATATACGTCTCCTTTGCTAAAATTATTTAGCGATTTTTTGTTATTCTATTCCAATGGCATTGTAACACAGCGGAGAAAGCTTGTCAATAGAACGCGATACACTAAAATATTTTAGCAATTTCTTGACAAGCGTGCCGAAATGTGCTATGCTGATACAGAAAAATCATCTGTCAGGAGAAACCATTCATGAAAGTTACTGCTGCCGACGTTGCCAAGCTTGCCGGCGTATCCCGCACGACCGTATCGCTTGTGTTGACCGAAAACACCTCCGTCGCTCTTTCCGAACCGACCAAAAAACGCGTGATCGAAGCGGCAAAACAGCTGCAATACGGCCCGTTTTCCGAAAAGAGAATGTCGCCGTATGCAAAGGAATTCGCCGCCGTGATACTTCCGACCTTACTCAATCCGTTTTATCCGGAATCCTTAAACAGCATTACCGCCATTTTGGCCGACTACGGCTATAAAACGTTAATCCACTGCACCAACAAAAACGCCGACAGTGAAAAAGCTTTTTTGGAAGAACTCGACAAGCGTTCGGTAAAAATGATCCTTTTCACCTACACGCCTTTGGCAAGAGAAACCGCCAAAGCCGTCGCCGCGCAGATTCCGACCTGCGTTTTGGGAGAATTGCATTTTTCCATGCCGTGCCTAAACATCGCTCTTGACAGCGAAAACGCGGGCTGCATGGTCATGAAGCACCTTTGGGAAAGCGGCCGAAGAAACATCTGCTTCGTTTCCAACGGCTTAAACTCATTATCACTGTCACGGAAAAAGCGATTGGACGGTATCAAAAACTATGCCGCCGAAGTCGGTGCGGCGGACAGTCTGTTTCTTGCCATAGAAGACAAGGAAAGCGATGAATATGAAACCGGCTATCGGCAGACACAGGCCGCTTTGGCAAAAAATCCCGAAATTGACGCCGTCATCGGCGTCAATGATCTTGTCGCCATCGGCGCCATGAACGCCATTCGGGATTATGGCAAAGAGGTTCCAAACAACATTGCCGTCGTCGGGTTTGACAACAGCAAGCTTGCGGCTCACTATACGCCCAAGCTCACCTCGGTGGAGCATCATATTTATGACCGGGCAAAGCTTGCGATTGCAACGCTTTTAGACGATAAGCGCAAAACCATGTCCAAAAAAATCATTTATGAACCGACTTTGGTCGTTCGGGAAAGCTCTTTTTGAAAAAATGCATCGCAAGACGGCTTTGTGAGAAGGACAGGTTTCCAGTCTTTGACAGGCTTACCCTTTTATCCTGCCCTCTCGTGACGCTTTCGCCTTTCCGGTTACCTTTTTCAGCCGCACAAACGGCCCGGTTTTCTTTAGCCATTTTTGGCAGCAAGGGCATACCGCTTTTTGACGGTATGCCCTCAACGCTTTCAAAATGACTTTTACATTGCCTTCAAAATCAGAATCAGATCCTGTATATCGATCAAGCCGCTGCCATCGACGTCACACTGCTTAAAATCCTTCCAATCGGATGAACTGTCATCTTTTCGGTAGTATTTTTGACAATACGTGATGTCGAGAAGATCGACGACACCGTCGCCGTTTACATCACAGCTCGGCTGGTCGCTCACGGTCGTGCTTGCACTTGCGGCAGCAATCTTGGTTGTAAAGTAAACAGCCTTGCCGTTTTCGTCATAGCCTGCCGCCGAAATATCCAAAAGCTTGATACCGACAGACATTTCATAAAGCAGCTCTGCAAACTGAACCTCCGCCACGTCGGCAAGCTGCGTTTTGGTCACGCTTCCGCCGGCTCCGTCCTGCAGATACGACAGAGCGATCGTTGCGGTATGATCGTCGTTCCATTTGATTCCGAGCGGCGTAAAGTCGTTTTTGCCGATAAAGCCTGCATATTGCAAAGCCGCATCCTTTTCAAAGGTGAAGGAAACGGTTGCCACACGCTTCATGTTGCCGAGCCGGAAGCCGAACGCGAGATTGTCTCCGACAAAGGCATTCTTTTTGCCCGTGACTGCCGCCGTAACAGGCTGTGTTTCCTGTTCTTTTGCCTTTACGGTCACTTCGCAGCTTGCCTTTAGGCCGTTTACCGTTTCGGCGGTAATCGTCGCGCTTCCGGCTTTCTTTGCCTGAACCGTTCCGTCAGAGGTCACCTCTGCCGCATCGGCGTTGGAGGTGCGCCACGTAACGGTGCGGTTCGAAGCATTTTGCGGCAGAACTTCGGCAGACAGCTTTGCGCTTTCGCCCTCGGTCAGAACGAGCGCCGATGTGTCAAGCCCTACCGACTGCGGATAGACAATTGCCGCGCCCGAAAGCGAATAATAGTCCGAAAGATAGGTGTTTCCTGCATAATCGACTAATGCGATTTTCGCTTGCGTCAGTCCCTTAAATTCCGGAGAGGACAAATCAAAGGTGATTTCCGATAATTGATCTGCAGCCTGCGCATCCGGTTCCATCCAGGCAGTAAGCGGCGCATTTCCGTTTGCCGTCGCGCACACGCCTTGGATATAATGATTGTCGTGAACCGTCACAATCCACGTTGCGCCCTCAATTTTACTGGAAATGACCTCCGGCGCGACGCTGTCGATCACGATCGGAAACGCTTTTGTTTCTTCCCTGCCACCAACAGACGCCGTGATTTTGTAAACATAGTTGCCGTCATCCAGCGGTGCGTTCCAGCTGTCGAACGGCTCCCAGCCCTTGGCCGCCATCGGCGTGTAAAAGCCTTCGGAGGAATGATACGTTTTGGAAACCTTGGATAGGCTTTCGCTGTAAACGGTGTTCCCTTCGGAATCATCGACCGAAAAAGTCAGCTTTTCGGCATTTCTCAAAAGAGATACCGCGGCGGTGACATTTTTGCCGGACTCATTGCCCTTGATGGCAATTTTTTCGGCATTGTAGGCTTCTGCACCGTCAACATAGTCGTTATGGCCGAGAATATAGCCGCCGCCATCGCTGTTGCGGAACTGCCCGATCTGCGTTTCACAGATAGAGGCCGTTTCATCGTCGTATATATCCGAGTCGAAAACCGGCAGAGCCTGCCAATCGCCGAAAAATCCCATAAACGGATAGGAAAGCGTCACTTCGCCATCCTGCACCGGATGGAGCGTTACATAGCCCTCGATATAAATTCCGTTCGGGAAATCCTTTTTCAGATTGGCTTTTCCCTTTTCAGTCAACGCAATTTGCACGTCAATCGCGGCTTCTTTGCCGGCCGCAAGCGTGACAGTTTTCGGAATGGATACCGTTACCTCATCCGCCGAAAGCTCTCTTGCTCTTTGCGCCATATAAACGATTCCGTTCTCAGTAACGGTATCCTCTGAGAGAACCGTGACCGAAGGCTCATAACGGATATCGCCGTCGCTCATGGAAACCGCTTTGAACGCAAAGGCATAGCTTCCGCTTTCATTAAAACCAAGCTCGGCTTTGGGCCGGCCGTTGTCCGCATTTAAGAGAAAGGCATTTGTCTTTACGGCATTTTGCAGCTGAACAAGGCCTGCACCCTGTTTGCGCGGCGAATACGCAAGGCCGTTTTCATCCTTCACCGGAACGGCTGTACTCATCATAAGCGCATTGATAAGGCTCGTTTTCTGCGAAGCAGTCATATTCAATCCGTCCCGATTTTCGCGGATATACTGCTCCATAACGGCCGCTGCGCCTGCCATATGCGGCGATGCCATCGATGTGCCGCTCATGTTTCCGTAAAGTCCGTTCGGAAGCGTTGAATAAATATCGCCGCCGGGCGCGGTAATCTCCGGCTTTAATTTCAAATCCGGCGTAACGCCCCAGGAGGAAAAGTCGCTCATCTTGCCGCTGAAGGTATCCTTAAAGTTGTCTACATACTCGTCGCTCACCGAAAGGTGCTTGTCGGTCTGTGCGCAAAGATATTCGCCATCGGCTTTGCTGATAAAAACACACGGGATTTTGTTGTCGGTGGACATATTGATTAACGCACCGCTTACGTTATCGTAAATGATGGCCGCGATCGCTCCGGCGTTTTTGGCATTGGCCTCTTTTTGAGCAAAGGTGAGAATTTCACCGTTTTCTTCCCCGGCACGTCGGATCAAAGCGATTTTTCCTCTTAAGCTTTTATCGGCAAAATCTGCCGCCGCACCGATGCCGCAATCCACATATTCGAACGTGCCCGAAAGTGCCGTCAGCTGGCCATCTGCCTTTTCGGACGGATCGTTGTAACGGATCTTTCTTCCGCCTGCAAGCAGATATACCGATGTCGTTTCAAGGTTGTTCATGCTCGCGACCGAAAGAGCCGCTTCGTAGGTAGAAGGAGACGCCACCACACCGTTGTCCGGCTCGGTCGCTTTCGGCAGATCATTGCCGGCCGTGTTCTGATAGGTGGAGCTGTACTCGTTTCCGGCGGCACAATAAAGGGCAATGCCCGCCTCCCGCACACGGTTATAGACCTCGCGCATGGATTTATAGGCACTTTCGGAAAATCCGGCCGTCGAGCCGAGACTCATATTGATGGCATCCACGCCGAATTTCACCGAATCGTCTAATGCCGCCAAAATATCGTCATCGTATGCACCGCCCGTCGCATCGCCGAACACCTTCATAATGAAAAGCTGTGCGTCGGGCGCAACGCCCTCAACCACGCCGCCGCTGTTTGCTCCCACAATGCCGGCAACGTGCGTGCCGTGAGAATCGCCGCCCGAAACATTGGTGTCCACATCGGCATAATCGTATGCATACGGAATTTTATCGTTTATATAGACGGCAGAAACATTTAATTTTCCGACCGTCATTTTGTTGTTTTTCAGAACGCTTTCAATATCATCTTTGGCATATTTCGGATTGTTGACCGAAGAAAAAGCCGGATGGGCTATATCAAGGCCGGTATCGAGAATAGCGACCGCACTGCTTTTGCCCGTAAATCCAAACTCTTCGCCGACAATGTCGGCACCGATCGCGGAAATTCCGCCGTTTGACGAGACCTTTACCGGTTCCGGCAGACTGTAAAACTCCGCAACAAAAGCATCTTTTACACCGACAATCTCCCAGATGGCTTCAAGATCAGCCATCTCCGCTTCCACGGCAAAACCGTTCATAACCGCCGAATATTCGCACTTGACGGTGAAATCCATACCGCTCTGCACCAGTGCTTTTTTTACGGCCTTGCGGTTTTGTTCAAGCTTTTGCTCGATCCCCTTCGCTTCATTGGATGCGAAAAAATCGGAAACACTCGAATAGGTGCCTATTTTGGCGCCATAGGAAAGAAGCGGTGCGTCATCTAACTCCACAATAATGCGGACCGTTTCCTGTTGTCCGCTCTTGTGGTTCGATTTCGACCGCAACGCAAAAAGTTCATTTGTATCCGCAAATACCGCCGAGCTTGAAACCAAAAGGCAAGCGGATACAAAAGCAGATGCAATGCGTTTGAAAAAAAGGTTTTTCATCTTTTTTACCTTGCAAATCCTTTCGTAAATAAGTGGGCGTTACTTACGGTTAGTGACGACTAACAAGACAGAGTATAGCATAAAACTTTGCATTTGTAAAGTATCTACAAAAATTTTTTATAGTCTTGACAAAGAGACCATCGTGTGCTATACTCTGTTTTGTTAATTATGGTGTGACGACCAAACATTGGAGTCTTCAAACGGACTCTTTTTCAAAGACTTGCGGTTAGTTTTAACTAACTCACGCGAAGGAGCGTGTTGTTTCGGACAATTTATTTTTTTACCGCACGGTTAGTTGCGGCTAACTTATGAAAGAAGGAACGATATGAAGCTAAAGAAAAAAATCACAGGCTTGCTTACGGCTGTTTTTGTATTATTCGCAGTATTTGCCGCCATTGCAGCCGTTCCGGTCTCTGCCGCAGCAAGCGAAAAGCCGCAGACCACCCTCCTTCTCGAGCCAAGGCGAACGGCCGACGGGATGGATTACGATGTGTATATCGAGCATACAAACACGCTAAGCACACTGCTATTTGCCGTGGAGTTTTCGACAGCGGAAAAAGGAACGCTGCGTCTTGTCGACAATGCGTGCTTTGACAGTGCCTACAGCGAATGGAACACGGACACGCACGCTTCGCTCAAAGCCTATTTGGGCAGAACGGGACAAAAAGCCGGTTTTTCGTCGGAGGACAGAATCAAGGTAGCGCAAATTTCGCTTCCGTTCGATGCGGCGGCGGTCGGTGAAGTGACAGCGACTGTATCCAACGCCCTATGCGCCGGTGTTGTGCAAACCGCAAGCGATGCAGTCAAAGGATGCGTCAACATCCCGTTGCAGCCCATCCGCTATGTGCTGCGGGAATGCAGCATTTTGAGCTTTGATCAAAGCAAGGTAACTCTTCTTTCCGCCCAAAATCGCCGTGCCGTCATTTTCTATGCGTCCTACGATGCGGAAGGCAGACTTGTACGCACGCATATCCAAACCATCGACTTAAAGCAAGGCGAAAACGAGCTGTCGTTGGACGGCATCGATTTCGGACCTTTCGAAACGCTCTCGGTTATGGTATGGGACAGCACCAGCTCCCTGCGGCCGTTAACAGACAAAGCAACCATCCAATATCAGAAATAAACAGAATGGAGATCAGACAATGAAAAACGGATTCAAAAAAGCAATGCTTACCATGGGCGTTGCCGTAATGCTCATGGGAATCGGCGCGGTCGGCGCAAATGCAGCGACCGTCGAGGTCGGCGATTTCACCATTGACCGCTCCTATGCCTACGGAAGCTACACAACCAAGGTCAAAGCGTACAACGGCCAAGGCGGCGACATCGTTCTGCCGACCGAAGCGGAATTTTCCGGCACGACCTATCCGATTACCGAAGTCGGAAGCGCCTTTAAGGACAACGATATGATCACCGGTGTCACCATTCCCGAGGGCTACACTGATATCGGCTCAGAAGCCTTTTCGGGCTGCGTTGCTCTGAAAAAAGCCGTGATTCCCGGTTCGGTCAATCTGATCGGATCATCGGCTTTCTTGGGCTGCACGGCTCTTGATACGGTTGATTTTGCGGCAGATACCGCCTCCTCCTTAACCATCAATACCGGCGCTTTTGCCAATTGCACCTCTCTTACGGCATTCGAGCTTCCGTCTCGCTTCAGCAAAACAAGCTTCAATTTCTTATACGGCTGCGACGCGCTCACCACCATCACCTTAAAAGAAGGTGTGCAAAACTTTGTCGTGGCAGATAACATTCTTTATGACGTGAGCGGCGATACCGCCGTGATGGTCATATACCCTGCCGGCAAAACCGAAACAGAATACACGCTCCCCACGGAGATCGGCGGCAAGGCCGTGACCTCCACCGCCATGCACGTTTTCAGAAACAATCCCACGCTGAAAAAGGTCACCGTTCCGGCAACCATAACGAGTCTCGGCGGATACACCTTTAACGGCATGAAAGCAATCGAGGAAATTGTTTTAGAGCATGAGACTGCTCCGAAGCTCGCTTCCGAGGTGTGCACCGAAATGAACCCGGACAGCAAAATCGTTGTGAAAAACGAGACGGTCGCTAGCGCATTTGAATCTTCGTCAAAATGGACGACCTACTACACCGCCGCCAACACGACCGTCACCGTTGCAGACGCAGAGCCGGAGGTAAAGACGGTATCGGCTGTTGTTTCCATCGCAGCAGAGCCGGAAATTCAAGACGGCAACGCGGTTTACGGCATTTACCTTGACAGTGCGGAAAACGTGAATACGATTCTTTTGAAGGTGTCCTTTGATGCAGCAAAAGTCAGCGAAGGCGAAATAACCGCAGCAAACGCCGCCTTTACCAGCGGAACGTCGACTTGGAACGAAGAAAACGGCAAGCTTGTCGTAAAGGCCTATTTCGGCATGACGGGCAATGTTCCGGGCTTCTCTTCCACTGAAAAAACCAAGCTTGCGGAAATCACCGTTCCTTTAAAAGCCGGTGCCAAGGGCGATATCACCGCCGAGCTTTCGGAGGCAAAGGCAGCCGGCATCGTCAGCGAGGACGAATCGGCCATGAACGGCACGGTCTCTGTCGGCACAGCTTCCGCAAGCGTGTTTGTCCCGAGCTACGATGTCAACGGCGATAACACGGTGGATATTATCGATATCACCGAGGCACAGCGATACTATCAGGCAAAACCGACCGACGAAACCTGGAAAACGGCCAAGGTCATGGATGTCAACGGCGATAACAAGGTTGACATTGAAGACTACATCGCCATCTTCAATCACTTAAGCGATTTCTAATGCCAACAAGGAGCAGATATGAAAAAAATCTTGAATAAACTATCGTTGTTAATGGTTCTTGCGGCTTTATCTGCGGTTTTGGCTGTCAGCGTATCCGCAGGAAACGACGGCTTGATCGGCGCAAACATCAAGGACGGCGAGCTTCTCGGCTACTACGGAAACGGCGGCGATATCAAAATTCCCGATACCGTTACCGTCATCGCAGGCGAAGCGTTTTTAGACAATGACAATGTGACCAGCGTGACGATTCCCGGCAGCGTGCAGGTGATCGGCTACCACGCCTTTGACGGCTGCACCGCGCTTGAACGCGTGATTTTCGAAGATCCGACCGACGGAGCGGATATGATCATCCGTCTAAGTGCCTTTGCCAATTGCCCGAAGCTCACCACGTGCGATATTCCGGCGGTAGCGACCTATGTGACCGCCAACATCTTCAAGGGCTGCACGAGCATGGAAAAAATCACGGTTCATCCCCAAAATCCCTACTATGTCACCGATGAAAACGGCGTTCTGTTCGGCCCGTGGGTCAATGAAGGCGTTCCGCAATACGACGACCCGAACTTAACGCTGACGGCTTATCCGAGCGGCAGAGCCGGCGGATACACCATTCCGGAAAGCGTAAACGGCAGAACGGTCGATCGCATTTGGGCAAGTGCGTTCAGCTATGCTGAAAAGCTGACCGCGATCGACATTCCCGAAACGGTGAAAATCATCGGCGGCAACGCTTTTGAAAAAACGGCACTTGCCGATGTCACCATTCCCGACAGCGTTCAAAAGCTGGATTCCGGTGCCTTCGAAGATTGCACCAAGCTTACACACGTAAAGCTTCCGAAAGGCATGACAAGCATTTCTCACAGCTTGTTTAAGGGCTGCACCAGCCTTTCCTCCATCGAGTTTCCCGAAGCGGCGACAAACATCGAGATGTATGCCTTTGCAGACTGCAAGTCGCTTACCAATCTGATTCTGCCCGATGGCATTGTGAACATAACGCTTGCGGCATTTGAGGGCTGCACCAATCTGCAAAGAGCCGTTATCCCGGCAAGCGTCACGGGCTTTCCGAACGACGATACCGTCGGTGCTTACGATATGTTCCCCGACAGCCCGAGAACCTTGGTGGTTTATGTTGAAAAAGGCTCGAGCGGCGAGCGTTGGGCATACAACAATGTTGCAGACTGGGGATACTCCTACGAGATTCTCCCCGATGTATCCGATCTCGATGCCATAGATCCGGGAAGCTTTTACTTGATCAATCTTGACAAAAAAATCAAGGTTGAGGGCGCATTCCCGATAAGTGCCTCCCTTGCGGCAGAAGAGATCTATGCAGGCGAAGCCTATAACGCCTTCAAGGCAACATCCTCCGACGGAGCCTTGCGCGTATATAAGCTTCTGGCAACACCGGCAAGCACCGACGGCGCCTATACGGTAAGCATCGGCCTGCCCGACGGTTTCTCCAAAAATGCAAAGCTGTATTCGTACGCCGACGGCGAAGCTTCGCTGCTTACATCGTCCATGATTAGCAAAACCTTCACCGCATCGACAGACAGCTTAGGCTATTTTGCGGTCATCGATGCATCGATTCCGGACGGAAACAACGATGAAGTGACCAAGGTGACGCTGAACAAAACAACTGCTTCTCTGAAAAAGGGCGACAAGCTTTCGTTGTCCGCAACGGTGCTGCCCAAAACGGCGGCAGATAAATCCGTCACGTGGGAAAGCTCTGACAAAGCCGTTGCAACGGTTGATACCAAAGGCGTTGTGAGTGCGGTTTCGGCCGGAAGCGCAAAAATCACGGCAACCGCAGCAAACGGCGTCAGTGCCTATTGCCTTGTGACCGTTACGGATGCCGGCTCGGACAAGCCCGAAAAAGAGGAAATCGAAACCAAAGCCGCCTTAACGGCCGACAGAATTGCGGCCGAAAAGGAAAAATCCTATTTCACGCTTTCGCTTTCGGAGGCTTCCAGAATTGCCAATGTCATGCTGACGCTTGAAGCACCGACCGCGGACATTAAAATCATCGGTGAGAACGGGTTTACCGTTATCGGCGATATGAGCGGCGAAGGAACGGATGGCCGCTATACGGGGACAGCCGTGCTCGGCTTTTTAGATGCCGACGGCAATCTGTTCTCGTCCGAAGCATCGGCGGCAATCGCCAAAATCCTTGTCAATGCCCCGGAAGCGACCATAAAAATCACCGCTCTAACGGTGTCGGGCTGGGATGTTGATAAAACCGTCCTGTATGGCCGCATCAACGAGCTCGACCCGGCAGAAGCAACCTTTACCGACGCGCTCACGTATGATGTGAACGGCGATGGAAAGGTCGATCTTTTGGATATTACGCAAGCGCAGCTGTATTACCGTGCCACGAAAACCGGTGTAAACTGGAATGAAGCGGCAAAATGCGACTTCAACGGCGACGGCGTCATCGACATCGAGGATTACATGGCGATCTGGCTGAACTTCACCGAATAATCCACCGATTCTTGCAAGGCTGTATCCTTTCATACAGCCTTGCACCGCAAGGAGGACATTATGAACAAATTCACAAAAGCACTGTTATCCGTGATGGCGACTTTTTGTTTTTCTTGTTTTTCTGCATATGCAGTCCAAATTACGCCGTCGGACACCAAAATCACGCTCGGCAAAAATGACAAGGAAATCACCTTTGACATTTATTTGGAAACGGATGCGGCGTTTGCCGGAGCAGAATTCGGCATAAAGCCTTCCCAAAGCGATGTAAAACTTTCATCAGTTACGTTTGCAGAGGAATGGAAGAACGAATCCAAAGTGCAAACCGTAAAAGACGGCTGTCTCTACTTTGGGTTCTTTTCAAACACCAATCAATATCATGCCGGAAAACAAAAAATTGCAACACTACAGTATTCCTACAGCGGAAGCGGCGAAAGAAGCATTTCGTTAACCGAATCCAAAATCGTGACGTTGAACGAAAACAATAAAACAAGCGGCGACACCTCCGCAGAGCCGTTCACGGTGACCATAACCCGTTCGGGTTCATCCTCGGGCGGCGGTTCTGGCGGCGGAAGCTCCGGTGGCGGTTCCGGCGGAAGCTCGGGCGGCGGCTCATCTTCGGGTGGCGGCGGTTCGTCTTCAGGCGGAAACGCATCCTCAGGCGGAAGCTCTTCGGAAGAAGCACCCGACGGCGACATAAAAAAGCCGGATATAACGCTGCCGGATACCTCCAAGCCCTATGTCGAGAAGACCTTTACGGATATTGGCGGACATTGGGCAGAAAACGACATCAAAAGCTGCGTAAAAAACGGGCTGTTTACCGGCATTTCAGACACGCTTTTTGATCCTTCGGGAACGGTTACCAGAGCCATGGCAATCACGGTTCTCGGCAGATTCTCCCAAGATGCTGTCGAAAGCACAGAGACGGCCTTTGCCGATGTTCCGGCAGACGCATACTATGCAAAATACGTTTCCTGGGGTGCCGAAAACGGTATTGTAAAAGGTATGAGCGAAACCGCATTTGCGCCCGAAAATCCGGTCACGCGCGAACAGATATCGGCCATGATCGTGCGGTATCTGCAGGATAAAGGCATGGCTTTGCCGGTCAGTTCCGCAAACATTCAAAGCCACAGCGATTATGAGCAGATTTCGGACTATGCCAAAGCGACGATGGCAATATGCTACGAAATGGGTCTTATCAAAGGGTTCGACAGCGGCCTTCTTGAGCCGAAAGGCAATTTAACGCGCGCCCAGTTTGCCTCGGTGATGGCACGGCTTTCCGCATACATGGAAACCATAAAATAAAGAAGTGAAAGGGCTGAAAGCAAAAATGTTGCTTTCAGCCCTTTATTCAACCATCGTATCGATTTTCAAACCCAAAGCACAGATTTTCGGCACAGTGCGCATCGCTCGACCAAATAAACTTTCCGCCAAGGCTTTCGATTTTTCGGATAAATGCGGCATTCGGATACGGCGTTTTCCGGTAGCCGCGCGAGACCGCACCGGTGTTTATCTCAAATAGAACGCCGTATTTCACAAGCTTTTCGATCGCACGAAACGCACAGTCTGTATACCGCGCATCGGTTTCATCAAAAAATCTGCCGCCCTCGTTGAATTTGGAGACAAGGTCAAAATGTCCGATGATCGCGGCCTTTGTCTTATCAACTACGTCCGAAACAAGGCGGAAATATTCCTCTGCCAGAGCATAATAATCGCCGCCGAACTGGTTTTCTGCAAGCGCCTTGAATTTTTCCGCACTCTCGTCTACCGAAAAGTATTCGCCGCCGATCTTGATATAATGCACCGAACCGATGACATAATCGCAGCCGCTGTCCGAAGTGTCGGAAAAATAGTCCTTTTCAACGCCCTTGAACAGTTCGATTTTTCCGCGGTATTTTTCGCGCAAACGGTCGATCTCATCACAAAAAGCGGTTTCATTTCCCTTTTTGATACAGCTCTCCTCGTCGAACGGCACATATGAATGATAGACTAACCCGATTTTTTCCATTTTCAGCTTTATCGCCGCTAAAACCATTTCTTCGGGCGAATTTTTGCCGTCGCAAAAACAGGTGTGGACGTGAAAATCCATCATTTGGTCATTTTCTCCTGCTTCACCTTGTGGTCGATGACATTGCGCGACGCAAGCTCATACTGAATATCGCGGAGACTTATTCCCGTGTGCG
>OIWM01002980.1_pt1 | contig 12947 bp, 13 predicted proteins | sample 1587451 | NCBI WGS metagenome assembly OIWM01 (sample SAMEA3888907, study PRJEB22519) | human gut metagenome | biome: human gut; feature: human-associated habitat; material: faeces | place: Denmark | collected 2011
CTAACTTCGATGCTGACTACTGCTATTCATTAGGTTACAATGCATTCATGCTCATCCAGTATGGATACAATGGATACCTCTCCAAGATCTCTAATCTTTCCAAGCCAGCTGAAGAATGGGTAGCTGGTGGTATGCCAATCACTAAGATGATGAACATGGAAAGAAGACATGGTGAAGATAAGCCAGTTATCAGAAAGGCTCTTGTTGAATTAGACGGTGCTCCATTCAAGTACTTTGAAGCACACAGAGCTGAATGGTCTGTTGAAACAGCTTATACTTATCCAGGTGCTATCCAGTACTATGGACCAAGTGAAGTTTGCGACCTCACAACAAGAACTCTTGCTCTTGAAAAGGGTTTGATGAAGTAATCATTTCTATTTGAAGACTTTAGGATGATCCTAGAGTCTTTTTTGTATGCGCGAAAAAAACATATTTCACTCTAGGAGGAGAAGCATCAAATAGCACTTGACCGTTCCCTGAAGGAACGGTTTTAAAATGCTTTTTAGATGTCCAGGCAAAAGATGAAAACTGTGAATGAAGTATGTTTAATGATGCATGTTACAAGGAAAACGTTGTATTACTACGACAAGGTTGGTATATTGAAACCAACGATTCGTGCTGGGAAACAGAAAGCAAAGCTTTATGATGAGGAGCAATTACTGAAACTACAGATGATTTTAAAGTATAAAAAAGCAGGAGTATCTCTTGATCGTATTAAACAAATGATGAATGAATCTAACAAAATCAAAGTGCAAGTATTAGAAAAGGTGATTGTTCAAATGAAGCTTGATATCGAAGCAATGAATCACAGAATTCATTATGCTGAAAAGCTCATCCATGAATTAAAGGAGAATGATGATGAAACAATTGAATGAAGCAACAAAAAGAATACTGACAATCGTATTGATTGTAGTTTTTACTGCTGGAGGATTATTTATAGGAACAAAAATTGGTAATAAAGAAGCGCAGACTGATGGAAAGACAGCTAAACTGACATTTGAAGACATTGGAGAATTAGCAACACAGAGTGCCTACTGTACGGAAATTGAAATGATTGCAGATGGGCAGAAAGCATTTGGTCTTGATATCCCATTTACACAGGCAAAGCAAATTTACTCTTATGATGTCAAAATCAAAGCTGGTTATGACTTTACAAAAATTACATATGATGTGGATGAAGAGAAGAAACTGATTACAGTAAAGCTTCCAAAGGTACAGACATTATCAAAAGATTTGGATACATCTAGTTTCAAGGTATACCATGAACAGGATTCTATGTTTACGACAATCAAGCTGGAAACACAAAACAAGGCATTACAGGAATTGATTGATCGTGCAGAAAAAGATGCAATTGAAAACGGTTTATATGAAGAAGCTGAAAAGAATGCAGAGCTTGTATTAAAAGGATTCTTTGCTTCTGAATACAATACAAAAGAATATAAGCTTCAATTCGAAACAGAATAAGTATAAAGTGATCTCCCTGTCAAGTACAAAAGTTTGACAGTTTTGGAGATAGCGTTCATTAACAGAGGTCAACCACCACACTCAGGTGATATACCTCTGTTTTTTTATACCTTGGAATACGATGAAAAGATCTGACAAAGCCAGATCGGATTTAACATATGGGAATGATGATAATGTCAGATGATGCTTGCCTGTCAGAACAGACCCGTCATTTTCCAGATGTACTGCAGGTGCGGTTCTTTCTGCCAGTTCTGTGGAATTCGATAATACTCAAGCTGAGATGAATCCAGGTTCCTCATCCACTCTTCAGCGCCCTTTGCCTGTTTCAGTGCATCTGTGAGATGGAATATTTCTTCCTGCACCTTTTCAATATGTTCCGTATCGCTCCGGATTCTTTCCTGCAGAATCAGCTGGTCATTTTGAATGACATCTATCGGATTCTTTCTGAGCAGCTGAGCGGCGCGACTTCGCAGGCTGTATATAGAACGCATCTTTTCTGCTTTTTTCGAAGCCTCTTCCAGGTGATGATTTACGATTTCTTCAATGGAGTGAAGTCTGTCTGCCTTTACTCCATAGTAATTGTCACAAGGGTAAATTCCAGATTCTTTAAACAGATAGAATTCATGTGGTGTCAGTCCGGCAAGTTCGTATTGATACCGATCGCTATTGTAAGTATGGATATAGCCATCAACCATTTCAATGGCTTCCTCAGTGTTTCTGCACAGCTTCAGCACTTCCAGCATATGCGGTTTCATCAGTCCGAAGAAAGACTCTGCAGGTGCATTATCCTGACTGTTAGCTCTTGCGGATACTGACTGCAGCAGGCTGTCATCAGACAGCAGCTTTTTGAATGTTGATGACAGATACTGGCTTCCCTGGTCACTGTGTACCAGTACTTCTTTTGTTTTCAGTTCACTGCCATGGTCTGCCATCATTCTGTCATAGGCTTTCTGAATCAGAGATACCGTCATGTGGGTACCTGATGCCCAGCCAAGAATTTCCTTTGTAAAGGCATCTTTGAAAATGCACAGATAGATCAGTCCGTTACTGATTCCGTAAGGAAGATACGTGATATCTGTGCAGATGATATGTCTTGGCTTTACCCTGAAATTCTGATTGACCAGATTATCAGGTGCAGTGCATGGATGATCATGCCTGGCCGCTCCCTTATAGGCATCTTTCTTCCGGATCGTAGCCTTCAGATTCATTTCCTTCATCAGACGTGCAATCTTTTTATGGCCTGCCTTTACATCAAACAGACGCCACAGGAATACTGAGAAGGTGCGATATCCCGGAATCTCACCGCCAAGTCTGTGAATGATCTGAATCATTTTTTCTTTCAGGCTGTCATCTTCCGCTTTCTGCTTTGCCTGCCGTTCATCTTCATCTGTTTTTGCTTTTTTCCGTTCCTCGTAGCTGGAGCGGGATACCTTGCAGATTCGAATGATCTGTGCATCTTTCAGGAATGTCTTACAGGTCTGAAAAAGTTTTTCGGCAATGTTCAGTCTTGTCTTTACCTGATTTTCCCGGCTTTCTTCAATTCGGAATATTTCTCCTGATAGAATGAACGTTTTTTTTCCTTTTCTACATCCAGGGCAGCTTCCAGATACAGGCATCTTCCTTCCAGATAGGCAAGATATTTATCCATGCCTTCTTCCTTCAGATACTGCATTTTGTCCACAGGCACTGTGCCCGGGTAGTCACCAATCTGTGCCTTGTAAAGATTGCCGTCCTTTGCCATCTGCACAGCTCTTTTTCCGGCAGCATTTGCACGATCCTCACCAAGTGCTTTCACATTGAATCCCAGTCCCTTGTATGCCTGAACGTATGTTTTTCCTTTCTGAATCTGCTTGTAGAGATCCTGATAGAATTCATGCGTATACACAAGACGTCCGCCACTGAAATGATCAACATAATCATTCAGAAGGGCTTCCTGAAATTTTTCTTCCATATGTTCCGGATCTACTTCCGGATGGAATGCACATTTTTCTTCCAGCTTTTTCTTCTGTTTTCCCGTCAGTTTCATCCTCTGTTCTCCTTCGATCAGACGCCGAGAGAAGCTGCTCGTGCTTTTGCTTCTTCCGCTGCCCGCTCTTTCATCTTCTGATATTTTATTTCTTCTCTGCGGAAATATTCATCTTTTTCTTCATCTGTCATATCAAGAAGATACTTTTCATACTGCACCGGTGTCATTCTGTTCAGATTCCACTGATGCCGTTCATTATTATAATAATACATATATTCCGAACAGATCTGTCTCAGTTCATTCAATGTAGTGCATTCTCTGTAATTTGCCTCATCTTTAAAATGACCGAAGAAGGATTCCTGCGGCGCATTGTCCCAGCAGTTTCCACGTTTTGACATAGATTCCTTCATGCCCGTTTCCTTCACTTTATTCTGGAATGTATCCGTTAAATACAGTGCACCCTGATCAGAATGAAGAATAGCACCGGGTAAAAGAGGCTGCTTTGAAATATGATCAAGCGTCATCATTACAAGATTCAGATCATTGGATTCGCTGATGGTGTAATCAATCAGTCTGCCGGTAACAGGATCTTTTGAAGCAGATCCATAGGCTCGTTTCCCGTTCCCGTAATCCAGATAGGTGACATCTGTCAGACGTACCTCGTTTGGTTCAAACAGTCGGAATCTTCGTTTCAACAGATTCGGCTTTGTATTCCGTTTCATCAGCAGTTTGATTGCCTGTCTGGATTTCTGCTTCCGGCGGATAGATGTCTCAATACCATATTTATGCATTAGCCGATAGATCTTTTTCATTCCGAACTGCACACCGGTAATATCCTGCATATCCATGTATATCTGTCGTGCTCCTTTGTCAAAGCCTTTATAGGCAATGACCGATCGGATTACTTCAGCGTCTTCTTCATCCTGTTGATTTTTCTTCTGATAAAAGTTTCCGTAGTCATCATTTCGAAGAATCTCATAGCAGCTGGAACGTGGAATGGCAGCGTGTCTGAGATACCAGCTGGCTGTATATACTTTTTCAGGATCTTCCGGCATCAGTGCCAGCTTACAGCAGATTTCTTTTTTGTCCTGCCAGTTTCCAGTATGATACAGAGTACCATCACTTGCCAACTGATGTGTCAGTATTTTCTGAAGAGCCTGCATACGCTTTAGTTGGATCTGTACTACCTGAAGACTGACTGTATTTACTTTCTGATCTGTTTTCTTCCAGTGTGCAACCCTGAACTTCAGATTACTTCTGAACTCGGCAGAAAAGTCAGAAGGAATAAATTCATAAAGATTGAGCAGATCATCAACAGGAAGAATGGAAAGAGAAACTGCTTCATTGTAGAAACAGGTATTCAGCACAAATTGTTTTCGCGTCACTTTCTTTACATAGGGATGATTTTTATACCTTTCGATAATCTCATCAGAATAAATGTTTTCTCGATGTACAGGATTCTTTCCTTCAAATCTGCGTTTAAGAGTCTGAATACGCTGATATCCGACAAGAGCTGGATCAATTCCTGCTTTCCGAATACCTTCTTCAATAGTCTGAGCAGGGTACGCATGGTAAAGTTCATTGACAAACGCATCAGAAAAAGTAATTCCATTCCTGGATTTTACGAACTTTCCAGTCTGCAGCAGGAGTGTGTCATCTTTCCTGTCATGATGACACATTCTAGAATTGAGACAATATGATCCATTTACCGGCCGACCGTGCTTTTTATAGGTAGTACTCAGTGTATCAATAACTCTTTTTCCCAGCGTGTGACAGTCGTATCCCTGTTCTGTCAGATATTTTTTGATAGATGTCTGACTTATTTCCTCTTTTACAGCGTCATAGATCTGTTGCCTGAAAGCAAGTGTGAATCGCAAACGAAAAGGTGTAATCTCTTTAATGTTCGGATCTTTACTGAGTTCTAATATCTGTGCATCTGTATACCTTCTTTTCCTCATAAAAATAACCTCCGCAAGAGGTATCAGAACTGTCATGGTTCTGTACTACTTACGGAGATCATTTTAGCCACTACAAAAGTACTGTTTTTGTTCTTTTTTATAAAAGTATCTACCTGTTTATCATAACCGGGACGATTATAAATATTCGTCAGTTTATCTGTCTGAGACAATCTGCTTAATAGCATTTTCTCTTCACGCAGATTATAGATAGCAACACCTAATAAAGAAAGTAAAATCGCAAAAAGTACACCACTGCACCATAATTTAAAGAGTAAGTCAGTATTTTTCCATCCACCGACAGGTGCAACATCCAGTTTCCATGTATCCTTCTGAAATTCAAATGAAGCAGAAACGGGATCTTTCGGAGTATCCGATGAACCATACACATATACAGAGTCAGATTCCCATGGAGAAACTGTTTTCTTTAAAGAATATGTATATCCAAAATCCTGTAAGGATTCTACAGATTCAGAGAATATCTCAGGGACTCTGATGATAACGATTGTAAATCCCCAGAAACTCTTCTGACCATTATCCTCAAGAAAAACTGGATTACGTATCGCTATACCGCTTCCACCCTGTTTCAAAGAAAAAGGTCCCTGTAATACAGCGATATCATTATCTACAGCGTACTGTGTAGAACGCCAAATTAAATACACATAAAACCAATAATATATTCAAATTAAATAAAAAAACGATGCAGAGAAAAGACTAAATCATAGTCAAAATATCTGCATTTTCTGTATGATTAGAAGCAAGGAGAAAGGAATAAAAAAAATAGAGGCACGATATAAACTCCCCAGTCTGTCTCTAACCTCTATTCCCTAAAAACAATATTATGATAATTGCATATGATGATTGCGTCAATAGTGATATAGATCAGGCATATTATGATGAATTATCCAATTCATTAAGAATAGAAGCTGTTAAATGTTCTGCCTGTAAACAGGTAGGATTTAAAGTACACAGCTATTATTCAAGACACCTGAAGCGGGAACTGTATGAAAAACAGGCAGATGATCGTATTCTGATAAAACGAGTAATATGTAAAAACTGCGGAAAAACACATGCAATCCTTCCAAAGTCAATAATTCCCTATTCACATGTTTCTCTGTCTGATACAGTTGAAATCATTGAATCCAGTGAAACAGACGACAATATCAAAAACAAGTACTGGATCACTATGGAAGATATCAGAAACATAAAAAGAAGATTTACTCTTTTCTGGAGACAGAGGCTGCTGAGCTTTAACATTTCTATCAGTGATGACAGTCTCTGTGAACTGTGCTTTCTGAATCACAGGCTGCAGTTTATGCAGATTAGATGCCAGCCTGTAATACTTATTCATATCACCACTTAGAATGGCCTTTCTGCAGGATTGTGTTTGAACTATCGTCTAGTCATAGGAGGTATTTCAATACATGGATGAAATATATAGAGAAAAAATAGCTTTGTTCCGTTACGGAATCATTGCACCTCTTGTCACTGCTTCTGAAATGTCAGATAAGGAACGCGCAGGTTTTTTTCGTGATGCTTCATTAAAGACTTACACAAATCCTGGAGGCAAGGCTGTGACGTACAGTGAATATACGATACGAAGATACTATCAAAACTATCAGGCAGACGGACTGGATGGCTTGAAACCTGAAAGAAGAAGTGACTGTGGACATTCCAGAAAAATGGATGATGAGGTCAGGACACAGATCAACTATCTTCATAAAGAATATCCCCGTCTGCCCTGTACACTCATTTATCAGAAGCTTATCGATAACCATACGATCAGGGAAGGAGATATTTCACTTTCTACAATTACAAGATATGTCAACAGTCTTAAACGGCAGGAAAATTATGTCATCAAAGAGTTCAGACGATATGAGCTGGAACATATCAATGAAGTATGGTATGGAGATTCAAGTGTTGGACCATATTTAAAAATTGGAAAAGAGAAAAAGAAAGTATGGATCATCGCATTGATTGATGATGCATCAAGGTTCATTGTCGGAATCGATGTGTTTTTCAATGACAACTTTGTAAATCTCATGAGCGTCATCCGTTCAGCAGTCATTAAATTCGGGAAGCCCAAGACATTGAAGTTTGACAATGGAGCCAACTACAGATCTCACCAGATGGAACTTCTTGGAGCCCGTATGGGAACGGTCGTCAATTACGCACCCCCTTATACTCCGACGGGGAAAGCAAAAATTGAGCGCTGGTTCCGGACGATGAAGGATCAATGGATGTCAAAGCTGAACATGCATGATTTTGAATCACTCGATGATCTCAGAGACAGCCTGATGCACTGGGTTCAGAAATACAATCAGAGCCCGCACAGTTCTCTGAATGGCAGGACACCTCAGGACAGATTCTTTGAAGAATCATCACTGATCATTCGTATGGACGAAGAAAGAATTGAAAAAACATTCCTGCTTGAAGCCGAAAGAAGAGTGTCCAGAGATAATGTCATTACTCTGGATGATAAAGAATATGAAGTAAATTATAAATACGCAGGACAGAAGCTTCTGCTCAGATATTCACCAGATCTTTCAAAAATCTATTCAGTCGACAGAAGAAATGGAGAACTGGAAGAAATTAAATTGTTGGACAAGAAAGCAAACTCTACATTTCATAGAACGAGTTTCAAAATGTCCGGAGGAAATTGATAATGGATTACATCAGCAGATATGGATTTGAATTCAATCCGTATACAAAGAGTCAGAAATCATTTCTGATTGAAACATCTCAGTATCGAGAGGTCATCAGCCGGCTGAATTATCTGGATCAGGTAAAAGGATTTGGATTGATTACAGGACAGCCGGGAATGGGAAAAACAACGGCAATTCGAAACTGGGCCAGATCTCTCAATCCGGCTGCGTACAAGGTTGTATACATCTCTCTTTCAACTCTTACAGTGATGGAGTTTTACAGAATGATCGCAGAAGAGCTCGGGTATGAGCCGAGATTCAGAAAAAATGAAAATTTCCGAACAATCCAGAACGCAATCGACAGATTTGTCATTGAAAAGAGAATGACTCCTGTATTCATATTTGATGAAGCAAATTATATGAAGAGCGCAACGCTGAATGATTTGAAGATTCTGTTCAATTTCGAAATGGATTCAGTAAACAAGGCGGTCATTATTCTGGCAGGTCTTCCACAGCTGAATAATACACTGCGCCTGGCATCGCATGAGCCGCTGACCCAGAGGATCATCACAAATTATGAAATGGAACCATTACAGCTTGAAGAAGGAAAAAAATATATTCTGGATAAGCAGCGCGGAGCAGGCTCGCACATGGAAGTGTTTGAAAAAAGTGCCCTGGAAGCTATCGTGAATGCATCTAACGGCATTCCAAGAGTAATAGATAAAATAGTAAATCAGGCATTAGTAATCGGCAATGCATTGAACGAAAATATCATTACATCAGAAACAGTAATGAAAACTGTAGAGGATCTTCAGGTGTGAAAAGAATTCAGTATAAATGTGAAGTCAGAAACCGTGCATGGCAGGCTGAAATAAAAATATTCACAGATGTATATCCAATAGAGGCAGTCATAACAGGAAGAGGATATGCGTTTCATATCATCTACGGAAAACACGCAAATGGATATTATCTGGTCATACCTGAAATGTATATCGGATGTGAGATGGCTTATTACAAAGATGTATTCTGGAATAAATGCTCGCTGGAAAGAACAGAATTAAGTCCATATGAAATAGAAACACTCGTACAGGGAATAAAACAATTAGAAATAGAGGAAGACTGAAATGGAAGCAACAGATATTATTGAAATATGTGAGTATATATTAAAGCAGAGGGAACTCGCTGTCGAAAAAGATGAATCAGAAGATTGGGTATTTGAATACCTGCGACACATAGATGAAAAACTATCTAAACTGGAATACTATTTAAAAAAGAAAAATAATGATCTGAGTGAATCAGACAATGATAATCTGCCATTCTGAAACAGGACCCTATAGTCTGATCTATAGGGTCCTCAGTTTTTGAATAAATGATATTATATGTCATATTTGTAAACAATTTGAATACCAGCATCAAATAATTTGAATACTTCGGAATTTCACGTTATGTCTTCTGGCATTTAATTTGATTTTCTTAGTGTATTTAATGTGACGTTCTACACTTGTTGACAGATAGATCATAGAAATAAAAAAACAAACATTATTATATATAAAGGGATAACTCAAGATTTCTCGAATGAGAAAACATTATTCTGAACAAGGCTGGTACATAATATTCACAGCTGGGAAAAACAAACAAAATGGAATTCAGGCATAAATAAGCTTTAACTGCAATATCGGATAAAGTCTGCCACTTTCAAGTATCACATAATTATTCCAAAAAGTAGAGCCAAAAGATTCATAAAACAATAAAAAACAAAAAAAGACAAAAATAAATCAATAAAATTTGAAAACAATCAAAAAAAATTGTCACATATAAAGATTTATCACATAATTTTACGGAAATTAGTACCAAAATGGCAGCGCAGCATTGTATGCGCTTACAAAATGGAACTAAAATAGTTTCATCAGAAAGGAAACGTAAAGTTTTATGAAAGAAAAATTTATGAATGGCCTTCTTACTCTTGCAGGTAAGATGCAGTCAAACACAGTCCTCTCAGCAATCAAGGATGCGTTTATTGACAACATGCCAGTCGTCATTTGGGGCGCTTTCTGTACTCTGTTCCAGTTTGTATTATGCCAGACTGGTGGTGTACCAGACCCAAAAACAGGAGAAATGATCTACTACATTTCTCTAGCTAACGTTCCAGGCTTTGCTTGGCTGCAGACATTAACACCAATCTTCACAACAGCTAACTATGGATGTATGAACTTCATGGCTGTCGCAGTATGTGTACTTGTTTCCATGCATTTTGCTGAAAACATTGGACATCCAAATGACAGAACTGTTCCAGCGGTAGCACTTGCTTCATTCGTTACATTAATCAACACAACAGCTTCCACAACAACAGAAAGTGGAGAAACAGTTACAATTTCTAACGTTGTATCTTCTTCTTACACAAAGGCTGATGGATTATTCGTTGGTTTACTTGTTGGTGTTTTAGCTACATTACTTTATGTTAAACTTGTTGATTCAGGTAAGTTGAAGATTTCTCTTCCTGATTCAGTACCACCAAACGTATCACAGTCATTCGCAGTATTGTTCCCAACAATCATCACAATTCTTTGTGTATCTATCGTTGGTTATATTACATCCTTATTTGGCTTAACAATGTTTGATGTTATTTCAACAATCATGAAGCCAATAGAAAAGATTATGACAGGTCTACCTGGATACCTTGTTGTTGTATTAATTATGCAGTTACTATGGTGGTTCGGTATCCATGGTCCAAACGTTATGAGTGCTGTTACAACACCATTCATGACAAAGATGATGGCTACAAACCTTGAACTTTACCAGTCTGGTGAAGGCGTTACATCTGCAGGTGTATTCTATACATCTGGATCTCAGTATTCTATTATCTCTGGACCATTCGGCGCAGGCTGGTTCTCACCAACAGGCTCTGGTATCACAATGGGATTGATCATCGCAGTTATGCTCTTCTCTAAGAGAGATGATTTCAAGGCTATCGCTAAGTTAGCTATTCCATGCGGAATCTTCAACATCAATGAACCAATTATCTTCGGTATCCCAATGGTTATGAACGCTATGTTCGCTGTACCATTCTTCTTAGCTCCAGTAGCTTGTGTATGCTGTGGTTACTTAGTACAGTCATTAGGACTCTGCCCATTGTTCGTTATCGACGTTCCATGGACAACTCCAGTTGGTTTATTCGGTTTCTTAGCATCTTCAGGAAATATCATGGGTGCTATCTGGCAGATCGTAATTATCGTTGGTGTATCAACATTGATCTACACACCATTCGTAATTGCAGCAAACCGTCAGACAGAAGAAGCTTAAGATTAAATTTTGTCAAAGAATCAGAGTGCATCTCTGGTTCTTTTTCAATTGTTCACAATGTGAAAATATGCTAGAATTCCTTGCTATTTAAGCAAATAAATAGGATAATAATCGCATGGCAGAAAGAGAAAATAAGAAAAAGTTAACTAAAGAAGAACTGCATGAAGAAAATGAAAAAATTCGTGCAGAAATGCGAGCTAAAAACGCAACAAGCAAACAAGATCAACAAAGATTAGTTCGTTCCTTAAGCAAAAAGAATATGCTGACATATGCTCTTGTTCTTTTCCTTCCACCTGTAGGTATCTACATGATCTGGAAGAAAAAAGAAGAGTTGTATATGAATACACCTTCTTTATATTTATGGACATTTGTTGGTGTGATGGTTATTTTTGCTTGGATTCAACAAATCGTTCGTTATTTTGCATAAAAAAAGAAGCCATAGTTTGCTTCTTTTTTTAGTGCATTTTCTTTTTACTTCTAATCATGCCAATCATAAATGCAATTATAGATGGAATCAGCCAGCAAAGATCTTTGTTAGGTGGAAAAGACAGTATAAAGTTTGTTATAAATGGGATTTGAATGTTTATCGAATTCAAAGAATAGATGATAGAAAGAATTGTAACAGTATAGATTGTTATTGGATATGTATTTGGATAACGTTGCATTTTGTCTTTTAGCAGTCCTAATATAACAAGTGCCATTGCAACAGGGTAAATGGTTGTAAGTATAGGAACTGAAATTGTTAAGATCTGATCTAATCCAAAGATACTGACAACACAAGAGATGATTGTGAAAAGGGTGATCCATTTTTTGTAAGCAATTTTTGAAATAGATGAGAAGAATTCGGAGCAGCTGCATAGTAGTCCAATGCATGTTGTTAAACAGGATAGTACATAAATGATTGCTAATGCAATTAAACCATATGTTCCGAATAGATGATAAACAATGTTACTCAAAACATTTGCACCATTATTTGCATTTTGGAATAAACCGGCAGATAATGCACCAACGAGTGTCATACCTGTATAAATAATAAACAAAAAGAATCCGGCGATCCACCCTGCGCTGATGGTGGAAGAAATGACAGATTTTTCATCTTTGATGCCTTTTGCACGTACATTCATAGAAATAATTGCACCAAAGTTTAATGCGGCAATCGTGTCCATTGTGTTATATCCGTCCATGAATCCTTGTGATAGCTGGTTTGTTTTGTATGCACTGGCTGCATCAAGCAAATGATGTGGTGCTTTGATGAAACATCCAATGGTTACCAATATCATCATGATAATTAAGATTGGTCCGAGTATTTTACCCAAAGTATTCATGAGTTTTTCAGGATGCAATGAAAGGTAATAAGAGATAGCAAAAAAGATGACGGAGTATAGAATGCGGATCGCTGTAGAAATGCTGGATGTAAAAGGAATGACTGCCATCTCAAAAGATACGGCAGCATTTCTAGGAATTGCCAGGCCAGGACCGATTGCTGAAAATGCGAGAATGGAAAAACATAATGCAAATTTATGGCTGATATTAGAAGATAATTCTACTAAGCCTCCCCATTTTGCAATAGCAACCACACCTAAAACAGGGAAAATAATTGCACTGATGCTGAATCCC